>Ga0316601_100001164_pt1 | contig 12507 bp, 23 predicted proteins | sample OWC_soil_day5_no_FD_207663 | JGI IMG/M metagenome (GOLD analysis project Ga0316601, IMG submission 207663) | Wetland soil microbial communities from Old Woman Creek delta, Ohio, United States - OWC_soil_day5_noCT | ecosystem: Environmental > Terrestrial > Soil > Wetlands | place: USA: Ohio...
CTTGCTTTATTTCTATAGATACATTATCTATAGCTTTTTTTTCAAAAGGAGTTTTTGGCATATATATATGTGTTAAATTTTCTATTTTAATTGACATAATGCATTCACCATCTCATTTATGGTTAATATATCTGATTCTATATTAACACCATTTTGTTTAAGTTCATATGCGAGTTCTGTTACCTGTGGAACATCTAGACCTATTTTTTTCATAATAGGCACATTTCTAAATATTTCCTTAGGTTTTCCCTCCATTACAATTTTACCACTATCCATAACTACGATTCTATCAGCTTCTACTGCTTCTTCCATATTATGAGTTATTAAAATTATCGTTATACCATGCTTTTGATTTATTTCTTTTATAGTACGAATGACTTCTTTTCTCCCAAATGGATCTAGCATAGCTGTTGGTTCATCAAAAACAATACACTTTGGCATCATAGCAAGAATGCCAGCAATTGCTACTCTTTGTTTTTGACCACCTGAAAGTAAATGTGGAGCATGCTTTTTATATTCGTACATTTGTACGCTTTTTAATGATTCATCCACTCTTTTTCTAATTTCCTTAGGATCTATCCCTAAATTTTCTGGACCAAATGCTACATCCTCTTCTACAATTGTGGCAACAATTTGGTTATCTGGATTTTGAAATACCATTCCAGCTACATTCCTAATACTCCATAAATTACTTTCTAATGAAGTTTCAAGTCCATCTACACAGACTTCGCCCTCAGTAGGTATTAATAGTGCATTTACATGTTTAGCAAAAGTAGATTTTCCAGAGCCATTATGACCTAATACTACTAAAAATTCACCCTTCTTAACATCTAAATCCAATCCGTCTATGGCTATCTTAGGTTGTTCATCTTCACTTTGAGGGTACTTATAAACAAGTTTATTACATATAACCATTTTTTCACCCATAAGTGTCACTCCCTACATCTATAAATATTTATAAGAAAATGGGGACTAAGTTTGTTATAACTTAATCCCCTTACTCAAATTATACTAATTCAAGTATAACAACCTCTGCTGCATCGCCTCTTCTTGGACCCATTTTCATTATTCTAGTGTATCCACCGTTTCTCTCAGCGTACTTCGGAGCAATAGTTTCAAATAAATCTGTAACTACTGTTTCTTCTGTAATAAATGCAAGCGCTTGTCTTCTAGCATGAAGGTCTCCTCTTTTTCCAAGAGTTATCATCTTCTCAGCTAATTTTTGAGTTTCTTTTGCTCTAGTCAATGTAGTTTCAATTTTTCCATACTTTAAAAAATTAGTTACAAGACTTCTAAGCATTGCAATTCTTTGATCAGTTGGACGTCCTAATTTACGTTGTTTCGCCATGTCTCTACCTCCTTACTCTTCGCTTAGCTTTAAGTTCAAGCTCAAAGCTTGAAGTTTTTGTTCAACTTCTTCAAGTGATTTCTTACCTAAGTTCCTAACCTTCATCATATCATCCATTGATCTTTCAGTTAGTTCTTGAACTGTATTAATTCCAGCTCTTTTTAAGCAATTATAGCTTCTAACAGAAAGGTCTAATTCTTCAATAGTCATTTCAAGAACTTTTTCTTTCTTATCTTCTTCTTTTTCAACCATTATTTCAACATTATCAGCATGATCTGTTAATGTCATAAATAACTTAAAGTGTTCGATAAGAATTTTAGCTGATAAACCAATTGCTTCATCTGGTCTAATTGTTCCATTAGTCCAAATTTCAATAGTTAATTTATCATAATCAGTAATCTGGCCTACTCTAGTGTTTTCTACAGCAAAATTTACTCTTTTAACTGGAGTATAGATTGAATCTACTGGGATTGTAGCTATTGGTAATTCATCTGTCTTATTTTTACTCTGAGACACATATCCTCTACCCTTGTTAACAGTTAGTTCCATATATAGTTTAGCACCATCATCTAATGTTGCTATATGTAAATCAGTGTTAACAACTTCTAAATCTCCATCAGTTCTAATGTCTGCTCCTGTAACTACTCCTGGTCCTTTAGCATCAATATAAATTGTTCTAGGACCCTCTCCATTCATTTTCAATGCTAAACCCTTAATGTTTAGAATTAATTCTGTAACATCTTCTTTAACACCTTTAACTGTGGAGAACTCATGAAGTACTGTATCAATTTTAACTGCACTTGGAGCAACTCCAGGTAATGAAGAAAGAAGAATTCTTCTTAATGCATTACCTAAAGTTATACCATAACCTCTTTCCAATGGTTCAATTACGAATTTACCGTAAGAACCATCTTCAGCTGTTTCTACACATTCTATTTTTGGCTTTTCTATTTCTAACATACTAAACCCTCCTTTTTTTTAATTGGCAACCTATTATGAGGGCAACTGATTCTATATTATTGACTATCTGCTGTATAACTCGACGATTAACGTTTCGTTAACAGGAACATCTATATCTTCCCTAGTTGGTTGTGCTATAACTTTTCCTTCAAACTTCTCTAAGTTAGCTTCTAACCAATTTGGTAAAGTTTTAGGATTTTCAACGAAAACCTTAAACTTCTCAGTAGCTCTGCTCTTTTCACAGACAGATACTACATCATTTGCTGATAAACTGTAAGAAGGAATATCTACCTTTTTACCATTTACTAAGAAATGTCCGTGAGTTACTAATTGTCTAGCTTCTTGTCTTGAATTTCCGTAACCTAATCTATAAGCAACGTTATCAAGTCTTACTTCTAGAAGTCTTAATAGGTTTTCACCTGTTATTCCTCTTAACTTGTCAGCTTTTTCATAGTATCTTCTAAATTGGCTTTCAAGTACTCCGTATATTCTCTTAGCCTTTTGTTTTTCTCTTAATTGTAATCCATAGTTAGACATTTTTTTCTTACTTTGTCCGTGTTGTCCTGGTGCATAGCCTCTTCTAGCAAATGCACATTTATCTGTAAAGCATCTATCACCCTTAAGGTTTAGCTTCATACCTTCTCTTCTGCAAAGTCTACAAGTAGCTCCAGTATATCTTGCCATTCAAATTACACCTCCTGTTTACTAAACTCTTCTTCTTTTTGGTGGTCTACATCCGTTGTGTGGGATTGGAGTAACGTCTTTGATTAATGTAATTTCTAATCCAGCCGCTTGAAGTGATCTTATTGCCGCTTCTCTACCTGCTCCTGGTCCTTTAACGTATACGTCAACACTCTTTAATCCATGCTCCATAGCTGCTTTTGTAGCAGTTTCTGCTGCCATTTGAGCTGCAAATGGAGTACTTTTTCTTGATCCTCTAAATCCTAATCCACCTGCACTAGCCCAAGATAAAGCATTACCAGCTGCATCTGTAAGTGTAACGATGGAATTATTGAAAGTAGACTTTATGTGTGCACAACCGCGCTCAACATTTTTTCTTTCTTTTTTTCTTCTACTTCTTTTAACTTTTTGAGCCATTATATTCCCTCCTTACTATTTCTTCTTGCCTGCCATTGTTTTCTTAGGGCCTTTTCTTGTTCTTGCATTAGTTTTAGTTTTTTGTCCTCTTACTGGAAGACCTCTTCTATGTCTTATTCCTCTATAACATCCAACTTCCATTAATCTTTTTATATCTAGTGCAACTTTTCTTCTTAAGTCACCTTCAACTAAAAAGTTCTTGTTGATGTATGTTCTTAATTCGTTAACTTCTTCTTCAGTTAAGTCTTTAACTCTTGTGTCAGGATTTACTCCTGTTGCTTCAAGAATTTCATGTGATTTTGGTAAACCAATACCAAATATATATGTTAGACCTATTTCAACTCTTTTTTCTCTTGGTAGGTCAATACCTGCTATTCTTGCCATTTACTGTTTACACCTCCTAGGTACTTGTTGTTATAATTTTATCACATCTGTAACTTATAAAACGACGTAATGACGATTTCTATTAATATATTAAATTTTAGGTCAATAAAATAAATTATTATTTTATTGTCAGCCGCACCTAAAATATATTAACTTTGATATTTAATACTTAACACCAGTTGTAAATAAAACCGATTAACCCTGTTTTTGTTTATGCTTAGGATTTTCACAGATAACCATTACTCTTCCTTTTCTTCTTATGATCTTACATTTTTCACATATAGGTTTAACTGATGGTCTTACTTTCATAGCTAACCCTCCTTATTACTTATCTCTCCAAGTTATTCTCCCACGAGTCAAATCATATGGAGAAAGTTCTACTGTAACCTTATCGCCTGGTAATATTCTTATAAAATTCATTCTTAACTTACCTGAAATATGAGCTAATATTTTATGCCCACTCTCAAGTTCAACTTGAAACATTGCATTTGGCAAAGTTTCTAATACCACACCTTGCATTTCAATTATATCATCTTTTGACATAAGGTAATCAAACCTCCTTACCAATATCTTCAGACTGCAAAAATATTTTAATTTTAGAATTAGTAACCTCTTTATCAGATAAAATTATATCTCTAATTTCTTCAGCTACTGTGTCAGTAAAATTTAGATGTTTAACCTTCTTTTTTTTAGGCTTCTCAATCTTTCTTAACTCTCCATCAGAAATATACACATATTCGTTATTTAGTATACCTACTACAATAAAATTTCTGTGCATATCCCTTCCCGCTTTAGAATGTACCACCTTACCTACAAGGCTATTTTCCTCCAAATCATTCACCTCTATTAGTTCAAAGTTAATATTTCAGGACCATTTTTTAAAATAGCAACAGTATTTTCATAATGTGCAGATAAACTGCCATCTCTTGTTACTACCGTCCATCTATTAGGCTTTACTTTGACATAATGCTTTCCTATATTTATCATAGGTTCAATTGCAAGTACCATACCATGAACTAACTTAGGACCTCTACTTGGAGTACCATAATTAGGAACCTCTGGATCTTCATGCATTGACTTACCAATTCCATGACCTACAAAATCCCTAACTACAGAGTATCCATGCTCTTCAGCATAACACTGAATTGCTGCAGATATATCTGATAATCTATTGCTGATTATAGCTTTTTCAACACCCTTAAAGAAACTGTTTTTAGTGACCTCAATGAGCATTGCAGCTTCATTAGATACTTTTCCTACCGGAAAAGTTCTAGCAGCATCTCCATGATAGCCATTTAATACGGCACCACAATCTATGCTAATTATGTCTCCTTCAAGTAAAATCCGGTTAGTTGGGATTCCATGAACCACTTCATCATTAACAGATGTACATATGGAAGCTGGAAATCCACAATAACCCTTAAAAGATGGTTTAGCACCCTGTTTTATTATGAACTCTTCAGCTATTTTATCTATTTCTGCAGTGGTTATTCCAGGTTTTATTACCTGTTCAATTATTGCAAGAGTTTCAGCAACCACTTTACCAGCATTTCTCATATATTCAATTTCCATATCACTTTTTATGTTTATCACTTGCAATCTCTCCTAAGATACTACAGATATTTTGAAATACACTATTAATTGCTTGTGTTCCATCAACAACTGACAATGAATTTTTGTTACCGTAGTACTTTATCAATGGTTCAGTTTGAGCATCATATATGTCTAACCGTTCATTAACGGTATCTTCATTATCATCTGCTCGTTGAACAACATCGCATCCACACAAATTACATTTTCCATCCATTTCTGGTGGGTTAAATATAATATGATAGCTAGCACCACAGGTAAGGCAAACTCTTCGACCAGTCATCCTTTTGAGAATAAATTCTCTAGGAACCTTTATTAATAACGCTGTATCAAGGTAGTTACCTTCCTCTTCTAATAAAGTTTCTAAGGCTTCAGCTTGATTAACAGTTCTAGGATAGCCATCTAGTAAAAATCCATTACTACAATCTTCATTATTTAGCCTATCCTTGATTATATCTATAGTTAATTCATCAGGGACTAAGTGTCCCTTATCAATATGCTTCTTAGCTTCGATGCCAAGGGGAGTTTTTTCTGAAATATTCTTTCTGAATATATCCCCTGTTGATACATGTGGTATGGAGAATTTATTGCTTATAGATTTTGCTTGCGTTCCTTTTCCGGCTCCCGGAGGACCTAATAAGATTATTCTCATAGTATCATCTCCTGGTACTAATTTATTTAAGGAATCCTTGATAGTGACGCATTACTAATTGTGATTCAAGTTGTTTTAATGTTTCCATCGCAACATTTACCATGATTAGTAACATTGTACCTCCAAAGTATATTCCCTTAAAGTGAGTATATCCCTCTATAATAATAGGGAATATTGCTATAACAGCCGCAAAAGTTCCTCCAAGTATTGAAACCTTAGTCAATACCTTATCGATATAAGTTGCTGTATTCTCTCCTGGTCTAACACCTGGTATAAATCCTGATGATTTGTGCATATTTTCAGCCATTTCATCTGGTTTAAATGTTACCTGAGTATAAAACCATGTAAAGAATATTACTAATACAAAATACACCAAGGCATATTTCCAACTATTTCTTTCAAATATGCTATATTTACTTCCTACAATGAACTTTGCAATTGCAGAATTCGGTTTAATTTGTGCTATAGTTTCTGGAAATGTCATTACTGACATTGCAAAAATTATACCGATTACTCCAGATGCGGTTACACCGATTGGAATATGTGTTGATTGGCCTTTGAAAACTTTGTTTCCAACAGCTTTTCCAGCATATTGAACAGAAATTCTTCTTTCACCTAAACTTGCTATTACTACTGCAACTAATAATGCTATAGCTACTACAATAAACATTATAACCTCTACAAAATTTACAGTGCCTGCACTCTGAAGTCCAGAGATTTTATACACTGTTGAAGGTAATCCAGATATAATATTAATAAAAATTATTAATGATATACCGTTACCGATACCTTTACCTGTTATTTGTTCACCTATCCACACCAAAAATGTTGATGCAGTTGTCATCGTTAGTACCACTAAAAATATGGTTAAATTAGATGTATTTGTGAATGCTCCAGTATTTGCAATAATTGCATACATTCCAAAGGCTTGTAAGGCACCAAGCACTATTGAAGCATATCTAGTATAATCTTGTATCTTCTTACGTCCTTCAAGACCTTCTTTTGAAAGTTGCTCTAAGTAAGGAATTGCTATCGTAAGTAGCTGCATTATAATTGATGCATTTATGTATGGACCAACACCCATAGCAAAAATACTAAATTTACCAAATGCACCACCTGAAAGCATATCGTAAAAACTAAATAATGTACCTCCATTACTAGTTAAGTCTACAAGTTTACTAGCATCTACACCAGGAACAGGAATAAAAATACCCATCCTAATAATTACAACCATAAGTAGTGTGAACATCATACGTTTTCTTAGATCAGTAATTTTCCAGGCATTACGTAGGGTTGATAACATTTATATCACCTCAACTTTTCCTCCAGCCGCTTCTATCTTTTCAGATGCTGCTTTAGAGAATTTTGATGCTTTTACAGTTAAATTCTTTTCTAAATTACCATTTCCAAGTATTTTAACTCCGTCATATACTTTTCTTATGATTTTCTTCTCTAATAGCAATTCTGGTGTAATTTCTGTACCATTTTCGAATATGTTCAGTCTATCTACATTTATACAAGAATATTCTTTTGCAAAAATATTAGTGAAACCTCTTTTAGGTAATCTTCTGTATAAAGGCATCTGACCTCCTTCAAATCCTGGTCTTACTCCTCCACCTGATCTAGAGTTTTGTCCTTTTTGACCTTTTCCCGCAGATTTTCCCCAGCCTGAAGCAGTACCTCTACCGATTCTTTTAGAAGATTTTTTTGAACCCTCTGCAGGTCTTAACTCATGAAGTTTCATGTCAACACCTCCTCGTTTTATACTTCTTCTACGTTTACTAGATATATAATTTTGTTAATCATACCTTTGATCTGAGGAGTTTCCTCGTGCTCAACATTTTTACCAATTTTTCTTAATCCTAAAGCATTAACAGTAGCAATATGTTCTTTCTTTCTACCAATTAAGCTTTTAACCAATGTTATTTTAACTTTAGCCAAGGTTTTTCCCCTCCTATCCTAAGATTTCTTCAACGGTTTTGCCTCTTAATTTAGCAACGTCTTCTGCTGTTCTTAGACTTGCTAAACCTTCGATAGTAGCATTAACCATATTTCTTGGATTATTAGAACCTAAAGATTTAGCTCTAACATCCTTTAATCCTGCTAATTCTAGAACTGCTCTTACTGGACCACCAGCAATAACTCCTGTACCTTCTGTAGCAGGCATTATGTGTATAACTCCAGTACCGAATTTACCATCAATAGTATGTGGAACAGTTGTTCCAACTATAGCTACTTTTACTAAATTCTTCTTAGCATCTTCTATTCCTTTTCTAATTGCTTCAGGAATTTCTACAGATTTACCCATTCCAACGCCAACGTGTCCGTTTTCGTCTCCAACAACAACTAATGCGCTGAATCTGAAGTTTCTTCCACCTTTAACAACCTTAGCAACTCTGTTTATATTAACTACTTTTTCTTTAAGATCTAATGTGCTAGGATCTATTTTCATGTGTTTCCCTCCTTCTCTTAGAATTTAAGTCCAGCTTCTCTTGCTCCTTCAGCGAGGTTTTGCACTCTACCGTGGTATACATATCCGCCTCTGTCAAATACTACTTCTTCTATTCCTTTTTCAAGTGCTCTTTCAGCAACCATTTTTCCTACTAATTTTGCTGCTTCTTTGTTGCTTCCTAACTTTTGTTCGAAAGCTTTATCCACGCTTGAAGCAGAAACTAATGTGATTTTTGCAACATCATCTATTACTTGAGCATATATGTTCTTTTCACTTCTGTATACAGCTAATCTAGGTCTTTGTGCTGTACCAGAAATCTTTTTACGAACTCTAAGATGACGCTTAACTCTTGCTTTTTGTCTATCTTCTTTCTTGAACACATCATTCACTCCTTCCTACTTTATTTACCTGTCTTACCTTCCTTACGTCTGATAACTTCATTAGAATATTTAATTCCTTTTCCTTTGTAAGGTTCTGGTTTTCTCCAAGTTCTTATGTCCGCTGCAACAGCTCCAACTAATTGTTTATCAATACCTTTTACTATTATTTTGTTAGCATCAGGTAATTCAAATTGGATTCCTGCAACTGCATCTATTTCAACTGGATGTGAATATCCAAGATTTAATGTTATTTTGTTTCCCTTCAATGCAGCTCTGTAACCAACACCAACTAACTCAAGAGTTTTTTGGTATCCTTCTGTTACGCCAATAATCATATTGTTTATTAATGATCTCGTCAATCCATGAAGAGCTCTATGTTCTTTTACATCGCTTGGTCTTCTAACAACCACAGCATTATCTTCTATAGCTATATTCATTTTAGTACTCATGTTTTGAGTTAACTCACCTTTTGGTCCTTTTACAGTTATAACATTCATTTCTGAAATTGTAACAGTTACTCCATTAGGTATAGCTATTGGAAGTCTTCCGATTCTTGACATACTTACACCTCCTGTATTCTTTTTGGACACATAACAATTAGTATTTGCTATGTCTCCTATATTCCTTTTAAGTACTAACCAATTTTAAATTGTTTAGTCTCTATATTGCTTTAAACACAAAACAATTTTGATTTTCCCTAAATTATCTATCATCACTATGTACATAACAAATCAACTTCGTTATGTCTAAGAATTAATATACTACCAAATGTAGCAGATTACTTCTCCACCTAGTCCTAATTTTCTAGCATCTCTATCTGCTACTAATCCTTTTGAAGTTGATATTATAGCAACTCCTAATCCGTTCAATACCTTTGGAATATCTTCGTTTTTAGAATATACTCTTAAACCTGGCTTAGATATTCTCTTAAGTCCAGTGATAACTCTTTCCTTGTTTTGACCATACTTCATTGCAAGTCTCATCATTGGAACAACGCCATCATTATATTCTTCAATGTTTTTAAGATATCCTTCTTGAAGCATTATATTTGCAATTTCCTTCTTTATAGTTGAAGAAGGTACTTCTACTATTTCGTGTCTAACAACATTTGCATTTCTTATACGAGTTAGCAAATCTGCGATTGGGTCAGTCATAACCATTTTTTGTGCCTCCTTTCATTACAGTGTTTTAATTACCAACTTGCTTTTCTGCAACCAGGAATTTCTCCCTTGTATGCAAGTTCTCTAAAACAGATACGGCATATACCGAATTTTTGTAATACAGAATGTGGTCTTCCACAAAGTCTGCATCTAGTATAAGCTCTAGTTGAATATTTAGGTTCTTTTTTCCATTTCTCTATTAAAGCCTTACGTGCCACGTGTTTCCCTCCTTATTATTGAGCAAATGGCATTCCAAGGAATCTTAATAACTCTCTTGCTTCCTCGTCTGTCTTTGCAGTAGTAACAAATATTATATCCATTCCTCTTACTTTATCAATTTTATCATACTCTATTTCAGGGAATATAAGTTGTTCTTTAACACCTATAGCATAATTCCCTCTTCCATCAAATGCTTTAGAAGAAACTCCTCTAAAATCTCTAACTCTAGGTAATGCAATGTTCATTAACTTGTCAGCAAATTCGAACATTTGAGTCTTTCTTAATGTAACTTTGCAACCTATTGGCATGTTTTCTCTTAGTTTGAAGTTAGCTATAGATTTCTTTGCTCTTGTTATAACTGGTTTTTGACCTGCTATAATTTGCATATCGCTAACAGCTGCATCTAAAACTTTAGAATTATCTTTAGCTTCTCCAACTCCCATATTTAAAACTATCTTTTCAAGCTTTGGTACTTCCATTATGTTTTTATATCCGAACTTTTCCATTAAAGCTTGAACTACTTCATTTTCATATTTTTCTTGTAGCCTTGAACTCATATGTTAAACCTCCTTTCAGAAATTAAAATGTTTCTCCACACTTCTTGCAAACTCTAACCTTAGTTCCATCTTCTAGAATTTTGCTATTTATTCTAGTTACATTCTTACATTTTGTGCAATATAACATAACTTTTGAACTATTTATAGCTGCTTCTCTGTGAACTATTCCACCTTGCATGTTTTGTTTGCTTGGTTTTTGATGTTTTGTAACTACACTAACATCTTTTACTAAAACTCTTCCAGTTTTAGGATATACAGCTAAGACTTCGCTTATTTTGCCTTTGTCTTTACCTGAAATAACCATAACTGTATCTTTCTTTCTTACGTGCACTTTTTTAACTGCCATGTTAGACACCTCCTATCTTATAGAACTTCAGGCGCTAATGATAAAATCTTACTGAAGTCTTTATCTCTTAACTCCCTTGCAACAGGTCCGAATATACGAGTTCCTTTTGGGTTCTTGTCATCTTTTATAATAACAGCTGCATTATCATCAAATTTGACATATGATCCATCTGCTCTTCTTAAACCTTTTGCTGATCTAACTATAACTGCTTTAACAACGTCGCCTTTTTTAACAACTCCACCTGGTGTTGCACTTTTTACGCTGGCAACTATTGTGTCACTGATGTTTCCCCATTTTCTCTTAGAACCACCTAATACTCTAATACACATAATTTCTTTTGCACCAGAATTATCTGCAACCTTTAATAAGGTTTGCTGTTGTATCATATCAAATACCCTCCTTTCAGTTTAAGCACTGAAATATTATTTAGCTTTTTCAACTATTCCAGTAAGTCTCCATCTTTTATCTTTAGATAATGGTCTAGTTTCCATAATTGAAACTTTATCGTTAATTCTAGCTTCATTATTTTCATCATGAGCTTTGAATTTTGTAGTTGTATTAATTATCTTTCCGTATAATGGATGACGTACTTTTGTTTCAATTGCAACAACTATTGTCTTATCCATTTTATCAGAAACTACTCTACCTATTCTTGTTTTTCTGTTATTTCTTTCCACAAGAGCAACCTCCTTTCAGTTTTACTGTTCAAAAGCCCTTATTTCTTCTTCTCTAAGGATGGTCTTAATTTGGGCTATAGATTTTTTAACTTGTTTTATTCTCATAGGGTTTTCTAGTTGCCCTGTAGCTAACTGAAATCTAAGGTTAAATAATTCTGCCTTTAAATCAGACAATTTTACTTGCAAATCTTGAGGGTTACTTTGTCTTAATTCTTTTAATTCATTAGCCTTCATTGACTTCACCACCCATTTCCTCAAAATCTTTTCTAGTTACAAACTTAGTTTTAACTGGAAGTTTGTGTGAAGCAAGTCTCATTGCCTCTCTAGCTGCTTCTTCTGTTACTCCAGATATTTCAAATAAGACTCTACCTGGTTTAATAACTGCTACCCAATATTCTACTGATCCTTTACCGGAACCCATACGAGTTTCAGCTGGCTTTTCAGTTACTGGCTTATCAGGGAAGATTTTAATCCAAACCTTTCCTCCTCTTTTTACATATCTATTGATAGCAATTCTGGCAGATTCTATTTGATTACTAGTAATCCAACCGCATTCAGTAGCTTGTAATGCATAATCACCGTATGCAATAAAGTTTCCTCTTGTAGCTTTTCCTCTCATTCTACCACGTTGAACCTTACGATGTTTAACTCTCTTAGGCATTAACATGTCTTATTCCTCCTTCC
>Ga0316601_100001166_pt1 | contig 12502 bp, 8 predicted proteins | sample OWC_soil_day5_no_FD_207663 | JGI IMG/M metagenome (GOLD analysis project Ga0316601, IMG submission 207663) | Wetland soil microbial communities from Old Woman Creek delta, Ohio, United States - OWC_soil_day5_noCT | ecosystem: Environmental > Terrestrial > Soil > Wetlands | place: USA: Ohio...
CTCTTTCCGTTGGAGACATCTCTGTTGTAAGGTTATTATCGAATGTAACCTTATAGTAATGCGGTTTGGCAATTTCATTTTTATGGTCAAACCGTAATGCCCTCTGGTATTGGTCGACTACCAGTTTGCCAGAAACAGGCATCAATGAAAAGGCGGCATAATCATTCGTCCACGAACTGCACTGATGTGTTTGACGGAAACCACGTATGGAATCCTTGAAATACTGATAAATCCATCCGTCACGGTTAACTCCGGTTTGAGGAGTCCAGAAATTCATACCCCATGGCATAGCCAGTGTTGGGTATGTATTTCCTCTTGTTAACTCGAACCGGGAGTTAGTACCTTGCAAAGTATTCACATAATTCACAAAATCTTTTTCTGCAGCCTGAACTGGAGAATAAAGGATTATAAATAATATTATAGCTATTAGTTTTAATTCTTTCATTATATTTCTTCTTTAAATTAAAAGCACAAATAATAAGCTCTGCGTGGTCACAGAATTATGATGACCACTGCTTTACCATTTAATTTGTACCTTAACTCCCTCTGGATTATTTTCAAAGGTTACTTTGCAGGTTTTGCTTCCATTATCCCAGTTCCAGCTTGCATCTGCCAGTTTTTTCCCAGCCGCATCGGTAATTGTACATGTTGTAGGTTTTGAAGGCAACAGAATGCGCATCACATTAGAAGTGTTCAACGGACTTTTGGTGATGAACGAATAGCCTGTATTGGTTATCTTTTCATTATAAATACGTGAGGCAGCAGCCAACACCTGAGGTTTCTTTAAATTCTTTACTCTGTCAATGTTAAGCATATATGCCTGTTCGCCTGGATTTACAACCTTTTCATGCACAACAGGAAGCTGAGGATCAAATAAGTCAATTAAACGTCCCTTCAGGATATATGGTTCTTTACTTACACTTTCATCCATTACAGATACTAAATCATAAGCTCCTCTGCCCAGGTAGAAATTATTTTTAAATGCCAGTATGCCTGCTTTTGCTTTTTGTTCATACAACTGTTTAACTGTACTAACCAGCTGACTGTCGTTACCTGATTCCATTACAAATTCTTTCGGGTCTTTACGTATAACATAAACAGTTCCTTTGCCGAAAGTATATTCACCTTCGTTGGCAGAAGGTTCCATGTTCATCAACTTAAATAAATGTTCTGAAGGCTTACGGAAAGTATTCCCTCCTGTATTCCACCATTCCTGTACTGTTTGAAACGGATCTGAGTCTCTTCCACAATACACAAGTACTCCTCCGGCTTTCACCCAATCTGCAATATACTTGTGAGATTCAGGAGAAAGAGGTTTCATATTTGAATATGACATGATTAAGATCTTAGTATCTTTCCATGTTTTAGGAAAGGATACATTCTCTATATGAAGAGTCTTCACAGGAACACCTCGTTTGAGGAATGGTAACGCCTGACCGTAGAAGTTAGATAACTGAGGATCTTCATATCCCTTGTGTGTTGGGAAACGTTGGAACATCAATGAATTAGACATCAGGACACTTATTCCTGCAGATCCGCTGACTTTATTATCGGACAAAGGCATCTCATTCAGCGAGTTTACCATAACCTGCATTTGGGTAGAATAATATCGTGGAATACGTTCCTTTTCCTGGCTATTGGGCTTTCTGTATAAACCTTCATAAATTCTGTCGGGCCAAGGCATTACTTCGTAATTAGCAAGATTAGGATACAACAGTTGTGCTGTAAAAGTAGCCTGATAATTTTTCTTATAATCTCCCCAGTCACGAGCCCAGTCTTCAATAGGGTCAGTTAAAAAGAACATTTTACGACCTGTTGGAGCTGTCATAGATTCCATAGATCCATATTCGAGAAATGCATTTTCGAAAACACGTTCCTTTTTAATACCGTTATAAAAATTAGGTTCGCGTGAAGTTCCTGTCCATACCTGAGCAATGTATCCATCTACACATGGAAGAGATGCCAGACTTGCTTCGGGACTTACAATTTGCCATTGCGAATAGTTTACCAATGAATGTGTAGGTACGTAACAGCGTACATTCATTCCCTTACTTTTTCCGTACTCTTTTGCAAAGGTAAAGACCTCCTTCAGTGCCTTATAGTACAGTTTATATTTTAGCTTATTGGACAAGTATGTATTTTCAGGAGATTCATGTTGCGGACGCCAGTCGAATCCATATTCCTTTTTCCATTCTTTTTTGAAAGCCTCACTATACCCGGCTCTGGCCCAGAACTCTGGTTCTTCAAGGTAAATAGCATCGATACCTGCATCAATTACACGCTTTATATGCTTCTCCTTCATGTACTTGATATAATTGTCTGTAGGTACAATATAAGGAACCATGTGCCCATGCCAGATTGTATCTCCATTTTGTTGCACCTGACCTTCATCCAGGTGCATTTTGCCATCCCATTTTCCCGTAAAATAGTCCTGATACTCTCCCCAGGCTATCCCGGTCATGAAATGAGTTATATATCCTTTATCACGCCAGGATTGTACCCGTTGTTCGAAAGTCAGATTTTGCCTGTCGCCGGCTCCATATACTATAGCAACATCCGATCTGACATCAGTAACAGGTTTCCATTGTCCCGCTGTTTGAAAAGTAGTTTTTTCTCTTCTGTAATCAATCTTTTGAGCGCTAACCATCGTTGAACTACCTGCAAAAGCGACGGTTAAAATAGCCCCCATTAAAATACCTTTATCTATATACATTTCTATTATAGTTTTAATATTAAATTAAATGGGTATTCAAACAAAAATACATTTCGCACTAAGTTGAATACCCACTAATTATAAAGAAAACAACTCTCTACTAAACTAAGAAGCCTTTACCTGTTTAGGCTCGTTATAGTTATATCTTCTACTTCCGTCAACGCTATAGTCAATGCGGGCACCAGCACGTACATAGTATATACGGTTACCTGGCAATACAGGAGTGGTAAGAGTGATGGTCTTTCCAACTGCATTATTTGCATCAGTGCCAGACAAGTGAACAGAATAACGACTGTCGTAGTTATTATTTCCCACATAAGGACTTGAGTAGTTTACATACAGATACACATCAATGCAATTCTGCTGAAAGTTAGGATCTGTTGTTCCTCTTTCTATCTTAATCTGTGTACTGATAGTGCTGTTACTGTTTGCAACCGGTTCTCCTACCCATGAAACTGCAAGAAACGGATCAACCTTGAATTCATGAGTTACAGTTCCTTTTATATCAATTGTAAGACTTTCATCCTTGGTTATTTTACCGGTATTGTCGGTCTGAACAAAAGGTACAAATGCTCCAAGAGGAGTTATATTATAATTGCCTTCGAAAACTTTTGTATCTTGAAACTGGCCATCTTGTTTACAAGTAAAATACCAGGGAGTAGGATTATTACTCCAGCTAAGTTCGAGCATCTTAAAGCGAACGCCCCCATCACCAGCTTCTGTCTGGAAGCCTTTACCTGTTGTTTTATCTATAACTGTACCCTTAAATGTCTCTGCAGGTGCTTCATAATTATCGTACTCACAAGAAGTGAAGCAGAATAAACAGAGTGCATAAACTATTGAATATATTATTTTTTTCATTTTCTTATATTTATAGAATTAGTAACCAGGATTCTGAATAATAAGATTATTACTTGTTGAAATTGCATTGCCAGGTATTTGTTGGTAATACCATCTTGTATCAAAAGTATAAGTGTTACCTCTTTCGTCCCAACGGATATCAAAGAAATACTTACTTGCATAATCTGCATAGAATGGCATCAATGTATAGTAACGAGTATTTTGTTGTTCTTTATCTGCAACTCTCCAACGCTTCATATCCCACCATGTTTTATTTTCAAAGCCCAGTTCTTTACGACGTTCTTTACGAACTGCACTAATGAAACTTGAAACAGATGATTTTTCTGAACTGCTTAACAAAGTAGCACCTGCACGGTTACGTATTTTATCAATACATGAATAAGCATCGTTCTGATAATCAGTCTTACCTAATGAAGCAAGTTCTGCAGCAGCTTCTGCTCTGGTTAGAAGTACCTCAGCATAACGCATTTCAATCCATGGTTGAGTTGCTCTGTTTTCCAGAACCAAAGCTTTTGGAGTACTTTCATTTAACCATTTACGAATGGTAAATCCAGATAAAGCACATGTACCATCGCCTGTAAAGTATCCACTGGCACCAGCTGGATTCATCTTTGTTCCGTCATGAAGCGTATAAGCTGTTTGATTTGCATTGGATGAGCTAATAATTAGTGTTTTACCACCAACATTTACATAATTTTCATATCTGCTTGTATTTCCTTCAGGTAATAAACGGTTAATCTTACCAGTCTCTGCATCATCCTTACCCACATAAATACCACGACGAATTTCAATGGATTCACCTTTAAACTGATCTCCCGGTAAAATTACAGTAGCTCTTAAACGAGGCTCGGCAGTTGCAAAAAGATCCATTGTGTTATTATACAATTTATAAGTACCATCTGCATTATATACATCAAGATGTCCTTTGCTGTCTTTTGGCAGACCATCAAACATTTCAACATAGTCGAGTGTTGGGCTTATTTCAGAAGAATATCCATTAGCACCTTTACATTGTGCAGGAACATTATAAGCATCATAACCGTGTACTGATTCAGGATAAGAATACTCTTTCACAAAAATGGCCTCTGTACTTGCTGCATCAGAAAACAAATTCAGATAGTTTGTATATTGAGCAGTCAAATCACCGGCTTTCCAATCTTTCATGTAAAGATCATGATGTCCTTCAACAGCTTTTGCTGCATCATAAGCCTGTTGGAAAAATCCCTGAGCCAGACTTGCATCCATTCCACAAACACGTTTATTTCCGTTTTTGCTATCAAATAGTTGTATCTGATTGTACTTTGCAATAGAACCGGCATACAACATAGCTCTTGATTTAAAGGCATAAGCAGCCCACTTGGTAGCACGTCCGCGTTGATTGGTTTCAGAAAGCAGGCTTATAGCATTATCAAAATCTGCTGATACTGCATTCCATACCTCTTCTTCGGAAGATCTTGGAACATTAAGCTGATCAACAGGTTGTTCCGGGTACTTCAATACACTATTTACCAAAGGAACACCACCGTAACGCTTAGCAAGTGCATGATAGGTAACTGCTCTTACAAAATAAGCTTCACCTTTCCAGTTATTCAATTCTTTCTCCGTATAGTTATCCTTATACTGATCGATTGTTTCGAGGAAATAATTGCAATTACGAATTAAAACATACAGATCACTGAAAATTTTATTATCTACATTTTCACTGGAAGCACCACCCATATCACGACTTAATCCTTCACCAGTTATACAACTTGGAGGATTTACAAGCCAGAAATGATTAAATAAACGTGTAGGAGTATAACGAAAATCCTCAATTGGCAGACAGCTGTAAAGACGTGCCATATATGATGAAATACCATTACTTGTACCAAAAACATCTTTATCCTGAACAACATTCATTGGAGGAATATCCATATTAATACATGAAGAGATGTTGAAGATAAAAAACAAGCACAATATATATTTAGCTATTTTCATAATCGTATTTTAATTTAAAATTTAACATTCAGACCAAGAGATATAGTCCTGTTCAAAGGATATAAGTTACCATAGCTATCACTAGGATGTTCCGGGTCTATATATTTCATGCTAGAGAGTGTGAAGAGATTGTATCCGTTCACAAACATACGAACGCTCTTTATGCCAACCTTTTTAGTTAAAGCCGAAGGTAATGTATACCCCAATTCTGCACTCTTTAAACGAACATACGAAGCATTGTGTATGCGGAATTTTGAATCTGATTCAGGGATTGAACCGGTATAAGCTAAATCTCCGGAAACCCACTGAGTATTTGGATCGTATGGATCGGCTGAAGAATCAGCCGGATGCCATCTGTCAAGGAACATAGCCAATGCATTTGAGTAATCTGAGCCCCACATTGGTTCAATTAATTGTTCTACATAAGATACATAATTCATGGTTGATCCCTGGAATAACAAATTCAAATCGAATCCTTTCCATTCTGCACCTAATGTCAAACCAAAATTAACGATAGGAGTTCCTGAAAAGCTAATAGGATGTCTGTCAAGATCTGAAATAATACCATCTCCATTCCAGTCTTCATAAATATAATCGCCAGGAAGTGTTGAACGTGAAGCATATACTGAGCTATTAGCTATATCCTGATAAGACTGGTAAATGCCGTTACTTCCATATCCCCACCAGATGTTCTGATAACGGTCATTGGAATTATTGCGCCAGTTATCATAAGAGTTGCCTTTGGCAGACATTTCCTGATATTTGTTTTGAGTACGTGTAACAGAGAAGATTCCTTTTGCATTGTATTTAAAATCTCCAATGTGATTGCGATGATTCAACTCTAATTCCAAACCGTTGGTAAAGTCGCCATTCAAGTTTTCCTGAGGAAGACTGGCACCAACAACAACCGGTAAACTCATAGCACGGGTAGTAAGCAAACCTGAACGATCACGAGTAAAGTAATCAGCAGACACGCCTAACAAGCCATTCCATGCTTCCATATCAAAACCAACATCAAATGTTTTAGCCACAAACCATGTTATCTTTTGGTTTGCAATACCTTTATTTACAGAACTGTTTACGAATGTTCCATCGAATACAGATCCACCAGGCAATTCATTGTTTGATCCTCCGGCAGGGTAAGTGTAACCTGTTACAAACTGATAACTTGAAGCACTGTCATCACCCATTCTACCGTATGAAGCACGAACCTTCATATTATTAATGAAATTGAGTTTGGAATCTTTCCAGAAGCCTTCTTCAGATATACGCCATCCTCCGGAAACAGAAGGGAAGAATCCCCATTGATGTCCTTTTGCAAATTTTGAAGAACCGTCGTAACGGAAACTGAATTCAGCTAAGTATTTGGATTTGAAATCATAACCTAATCTTCCAACCAATCCCAAATTGGCTTCTTTATATAAATCACCCGATCCGGTACTCATGTTACCTTCCTGGTTTTTACTGTTGCCGGCAAACAACTGATCAAGTCCTAAAGCGAGTTCTCTTTGAGCATAGAAGTTATCGCCGTTTCTTTTCTGACCTTCAAGTAATACCAATGCATTTACATTGTGAGATGAATTGAATGTGTGGTTATAATTCAATGAAAGTTGATACAATACCATATCTTTTGAATAAAACTCCCGACGGATTTTACTTGGACTCTGGTGAGTTACAGCATTATATTTATCAGCAGCCTCATCGTATTTATAAAGTTGATATTCCTTCATGTACGATTTATTTTCAGAGTTTCTGTAATCGTAGCTTAACATTGCCTTAGCCTTAAGTCCTGTAAGGTAAGGAACATCATATTCTGCACTGAATGAAGATTGGAACCATTTATTATTATATTTCTTATATCCGCAAATATCAGCATCCATCATAGCAACAGGATTAGATCCATCAACAGTTCCTTCTTGGATATAAGCAGGATTATTGTTAGCATAAATAGGCTGAATTGGAGCTGCACGCTGGAATGAACGAATAATCCAGTCGGCACTTTCATAAGGCTGATTCTTCTCGTCCATAATACCACTTATTTGCAACTCAACTTTTAAACGATCGGATATTTTGCTTGTTACATTTGAACGAACATTATAGCGTTCATAGTTTAAGCTATTGCTACGCAAGAATGATTCCTGATATTCATAACCAGCAGATAGATAGTACTGAGTTTTGTCATTTCCTCCGGTAGCACTTATGTTATGTTGTGTTTGAGGAGCATTTTTTCTCATTACAGCATCATACCAATCTGTACTTTGCTTTTTTCCACTTGCATATTCCTCTATTTCAGCAAGAGAATAGCGTAAAGTGCCTCCGTTTACATTGTGCATCTTCTTTTCGTTTGCCAGAATCATCCACTCTGCAGCCGACACAGTCTTTGGAGATCCTGATGGACTTTGCCAGCCTACGGAACCGCTATAATCAAGATCTACCGTACCGGCTTTACCTTTTTTAGTAGTTATCAATACTACGCCGTTAGCAGCTCTGACACCATAAATTGCAGCCGATGCATCTTTCAGAACAGAAAGACTTTCTATATCATTCGGATCAAGTCGGGCGATGTTATCACGTGGCACACCATCAATAATAATTAAAGGATTACCTAAGCCACGGATATCAAATGTATTATTAAATGCTCCCGGTTCACTACTTTTCTGAACAACGCGTACACCCGAAACTTTACCTGTAAGCATGTTCTGAGCATTTTCATTCTTTGTAGTAAGCAGTTCATCACTTTTAATGGCCGATACAGCTCCGGTAAGGGTTACTTTCTTCTGAGAACCATATCCTACAACAACAACTTCATCAAGTATTTTACGATCTTCGACTAACTTAACGGATACATGAGTCTTGCCATTCAGGGCTATTTCTGCGGTATTGTATCCAATAAAAGTAACCTGCAATACGGCTCTTGGATTCGTAATTTTTAGATTAAAATTACCCTCAAAATCACTAACTGTACCATCTGTAGTGCCTTTTACTTTTATATTTGCACCAATAATAGGTTCACCTTGTTCATCGGTAATTTTACCACTTATGTTTATTTTATTATTTTGTTGAGCAACAGCAATTGATTTTGCTTTTCCTGAATTTGAAAGAATAATATGTGTTCCTTCCATTGAATAATCAATATCAGTATTCTTCAATAGGTTCTCCAATATTTCAGAAACAGGTTTTCCTTTGGAATTTACTGAAACTTTACGGGAAACATTCACATTATTATTGTAAATGAAAAGATAGTTGGTTTGACTTTCAATCTCATTCAGTACAGCTTCTAATGCAACATCATTCTTTGATATGTTAACTCTGGCACTCTGAGAATTGCTATTCTCAGCCATTAAACAAAATACAAAGAAGAAAAGAAAGAATGTAGTAACTTTCATAATTCTAAAAAAATGGTTAATTTGTGGATTTTCATAGTGATGAAAACCCAACAAAGGAATGTTTTTCATATCTTTGCAAAAATTGGTTATTAATACATTTTGTGAAACGAATTGTGTTAATCGAATGCCGACGAGTACGCCAATACTTGTCGGCATTTTTAGTTTTGTGTTTTGTGTTTATGTCATGGGCTTAGAGATTAAGGTTAAACTTTAATATATATATATCACGTCATTATTTTCGCTCCTTTTAAAATTAAAATAAACATCTTTCTGCAATACTTTCAGCGCATAATCAATTCCATCTGATTGCCTAAACTTCCCGGTAAGAATACAACTGTTCACTTTCTTATTATTAATGATAACTCTAATATCAAAATACTTCTCAAGTTTCAGCATAACATCCGAGAAGGGAAGATTCTTAAAGCATATAAGTCCTTCTTTCCACCTATAATTTCCATAATCATCAATTTTAGCAGAGACTAACTTCCCATTTTCCAGGTAAGCCAGGTTATCAGGCGTTAAGACTAACGATTCTGCATTATTGTTGGCTAATGACACTTTTACAGATCCTTCCATCAAAGATGTTTCGAACTTGCTTTTATTAGAATATGCTTCAACATTAAATTTAGTACCAAGTACCTCTACATCACATTTCCTGGTATGTACAATAAATGGTTTCTTTTTATTATGTGCCACTTCAAAATAAGCTTCACCATCAAGTATTATTTCGCGCTTATTTTTGGTAAACACTGCCGGATACTTAAGTGTTGAGCATGCATTAAGCCATAGATTTGTTCCATCAGGTAGAGTTAAGTTTACCCGTTGTCCAGCCGGAACAGAAACCACGTTCATAGCTACTTTGTCATCAGACATCATTTTGTTCTGAATAAATAATGTAGCAGAGAGAGTAAATACAATAACCGCTGCAATCTTGAGCAATTCACGTACTGGGATCCTTGTATAAAATGGTCTTTGTTCTTCTGCAACTTCTTTCTTTTGTTTACCCAAAAGAACTATTGCATCGAATAATTTCCTTTCACGGAAAAACTCCTTGCCATTTTCATCAGAGGATTCCATCCATGCTCTGATTTCTGATTCCTGTTCAGGCGTAGCCTTCCCTTCGAAAAAACGATATAGTGTTTCTTTATCCATTTTATTGATCATATATTATAAAAGCAGATGAAAGATAAGTATCCCTAGTAAAAAAAGAGTTTTTTTTCACTAAAGGAAAAAAAGAAGAACCGGCATATAATCTTTGAGAGATATACGAAGTGCCTTAATTGCTTTAGATATGTGGAATTCAACGCCTTTTGTAGTAATATTCAATTTATCAGCGATTTCTTTATGAGACAGGTTCTGATATCGGCTCATAATAAATATTTCTTTGGTTTGCTTTGGAAGCGATTCAAGAGTTTTATCTACAATCTCGTTCATTTCAGCAGTAAACAGCTCATAAGGTTCGCATTCCTGAAGTGATGCCACACGTGTTGACAGTTCCCATTGAGCATTGGAAAGCATCATTTCCGAAACATTTTCAACAGTCTGGCAATGAGTAAGATGATTCAGACACTTATGTTTAATAATAGTCAAGATATAAGCTGGTATATTAGTTTCAGCCTCAAGTCTGTGTCTATTTTCCCAATAATACATAAGAGCCTCTATCGTGAAATCTTCAGCAATAGCTGTATCACGAACATAAAAATTTGCAAAACGAATAAAACGACTTTGACAGTCAGTAAATAGTTGATTAAAGGCTTTTAATTCTGTAGTTGCATTCATCGAATTCTTATTTTTAGATCTGTTAACAAATCTAATGCGCGGCGAAATTACAAAATTAATCGAGAAGTTATTCTATGTGATACTATTATTTGAAAAAGTAATAGTAGTTTCTGTTTTTACATTATTATTACACAAGAAATTAATTCCGACTGACAAGCTTCATTTATTACAAGAAATACTTCAAAATGTCCTTTAACTTTATAAATTATTTTGTAGTTTTGCGATATCAGTTCTTAACATACTGTATTTAGCTTATAAATACTTTGATAGACAAAAATCGTTTCTTAACCATACAGCATAAATTACATTTCAACATACGAACTTACAAACACGGTTTTTATTAACATTAGAAATGAAAAAAAAGACAAACATACTGATAGCAGCAGTACTTATATTACTTTCTGCTTTTTTTCTTTATGTAGGATTTATTAAGTCGGCCGATAAGAATAAGGAGCCAAAGGAGAAAGGACAAAAGAAGGTGGACGCATTTATTGTTAAGCCATCTTTACTGGTTGCAGACATTACAGTAACAGGATCATTGCTGGCTTTCGATGAAGTGGAGCTAAAGAATGAAGTGGCCGGACGGGTAGTGAAGCTAAACCTGCCCGAAGGTAAATTTGTGAAAAAGGGAACATTGCTGGTTAAGCTGTATGATGATGATTTGCAGGCTGCATTGAAAAAGCTGCAATCGCAACTGGCTATTCAGGAGCAGATTTATAACCGGCAGACAAAACTGATAAAGGTAAATGGCATTAGTCAGAACGATTACGAACAGACGCTTTTGCAAGTAAATACAATCAAAGCAAACATTGCCGAACAAAAGGCACTGATACGAAAGATGGAAGTACGTGCTCCTTTCGACGGCATTATTGGTTTGAGGAATATCAGCGTTGGTGCTGTTATCAACTCGTCTACATCTCTGGCTACCATCCGCACAAGCAACAAATTAAAGCTCGATTTCTTTGTTCCCGAAAAATACAGTTCGGAAATAGCTAACGGCATGAAGGTGAACTTTACCATGTATAATAATGAAAAGCAATATAATGCAATGGTAATTGCAACCGAACGAGGTATTGACAATGCAACACGCAATCTGAAAGTGAGAGCCGTGATAAATTCATCATCCAAAGAACTGATTCCGGGAGCTTTTGCCAATGTGCAATTAAAGCTAGGCAATAACCCACAGGCTTTAATGATTCCTACTCAGGCTATCATTCCTCAGGAAGATGATAAAAGTGTTATTATTGCTCATAAAGGGAAAGCGCACTTCGTAACTATAAAAACGGGAGTCAGAAAAGCTTCTCTGGTTGAGGTAACCGAGGGACTTGAGCCGGGTGATACCATTATTACTTCGGGCATCCTCTTCCTGAAAGAGAAATCTAAATTGTCATACTCAACCATAACCAAATAGCCATGCTTATTTCTGATATTGCTCTAAAAAGACCTGTTGGTTCTATTGTACTGAGCCTTATTATCATTCTGATGGGTGTGGTGGGGTTCAGTTTTCTGGGAGTGAGACTTTATCCGTCCATCGACCCTCCTATCATTACCGTACAAACTTCTTATGTGGGTGCCAACTCCGAGATTATTGAATCGCAGATAACTGAGCCTCTTGAAAAATCAATTAACGGTATTGAAGGGGTGAAATCTATATCCTCACGTTCGTCTATCGGGACAAGTAACATTACGGTGGAATTTGATTTGGGAACTGATTTGGAGAAAGCTGCAAACGATGTTCGCGATAAGGTATCGCAAGCTACCAGCCGACTGCCGCAAGACATCGACT
>Ga0316601_100001167_pt1 | contig 12498 bp, 8 predicted proteins | sample OWC_soil_day5_no_FD_207663 | JGI IMG/M metagenome (GOLD analysis project Ga0316601, IMG submission 207663) | Wetland soil microbial communities from Old Woman Creek delta, Ohio, United States - OWC_soil_day5_noCT | ecosystem: Environmental > Terrestrial > Soil > Wetlands | place: USA: Ohio...
AATTAGTCTGTTAATTTAATATACTGTTCTTATTATTCTTTTTGAAAGTTAATAAAATCATAATTCATCTGTCCGATTTCCCTTGTATGTATTGTGAAAGTTTGCAATCCTTTCCTAAGATGAATCTTCGCAATATTGTCGATATAGTTCCAATGGTGCCATTGCCTCCATCCCACAGAATCAGATGCCACGTACGTTGAAGGGACTGATAACGGTCCGGTTATATCAACATCATTGACCGAGAATGAAATTTTTCCGTTCTGATTAGAGGTGTACATCAACCCGAGTCTGTAACTTCCGCCTGCTTCAACATTGATGGTGTATTTGATCCACTCACCCTGGCTGGTCCAACCTACGTAGAGTTGGTCTTTCTCAGGTTCAACAAAATTATATGGATTGTTATCGATGGTCGGTTCCCTGAATTTCGTATAGGAAATATCAACCGCTTCCAGGATTCGGAATTCATTCAGATAAGTGCCATCAGCAGGATTAAGGTTGCCGCTCCCTGAATTGATGGAATCATTGTCGTGATAAGAGATTCCTTCACCGCCTAAATCAAAATATTCACACTGAAGCTTACCTGGAATAATTTGGGCTCCTCCCTTGTAAACAGAATCTGCAAAAGGAGTTCCCCGATAATTGCCGATATTATTTTTGTAGTTGCACCGGCTGAATAAAAGTACGCTCAATATGACGATTACAAATGATAAAGAGAGTCTTTTAAATATTATATTCATTGTAGTATTTCTATAGTTTAATTCATGTCATTTCAAAAGTAATGTTTTAAATGCATAAGGCGAATTGCTTTATTTTGAAAAACCTCTGCCAGCTTTATGATTCGTATCATATCTGCAATTAAGCTATGGTCAGATATTTCAAACCTCATGTCTTCAAGTCAAAAGCCCTGGCGCAGATGCGCCAGGGCTTTTTTGTTTTCAGACCGACACCCGCTTGCGAGGCGGAGGAACGTAAACGAAAAAAACGGAAGGCCTGCGCCAGCAGGACTGGCTTTTTCTTCGGGATGCAACTCAAAGAGGATCGCGAGCGAAGCGAGTAATCCTCTTATCCAACGAACTCACCACCCAGCTTATATCCACCTCTCCCTTTTCATCCCTTCCTCCGGGAGGGAGAGGATTATTCTGACTATGATTAAAATTCATTGGTGTAACGCGTGACGTAACCATTGACCTGGGCTGCAACTTTAAGAGGAAAGAGCCGACCGGAGGGAGGCTTAATCCAATGATTATATTCTTGACTCAACCTTCTGATTCTCCCTTTATGAAATAAAAAAAATACAATGAATTGCTCCTTTATCACTTACTATGGAAATGACTCCAAATGACCTGATTATTTTTTAGGCAGATTAATCTTTTTCAGAAATTCATCCCAGCGGGGATCATCATGAAGAGGTTCAAAGACAGGGAGTACTGCAGCCCATGCCGCATTGCCTGAATGTGGTTCATAATTAAGCCATTTGAAAGCTTCATCTTTTCTACCCAATGCTGCATAAATCTTAGAGCGCTGATATGCACCCATAGGTGTAGGTTCCTTTTGTTCTATCTTGGCCAGTATCTCTTCTGCCTTATCACGATGACCTGTGCCAATATATGTCAGACAAAGGGCAATCAGGTTGTCAGGACTGACTTCTGCCATTTTCAGATGTGCTTTAATAGCTTCCTCATCTCTGCCCATACCCAGATACGCATTACCAAGCACCTGATAGCCGAGAGGATAGTCCTTTTGAATTTCAAGAGACTTGAGGGCTTCCTTAATTGCTTCTTCATACCTGTTTGCGTAAACATATAAACCTCCCAGCCAGGCAGTATGCAAGGGATTATATGGATCGTATTTCTGAGCCAGCTTATGCTCCGAGATTGCTTCTTCCATCCGACCCCAAAGGAATAGTCCCCAAGCATAATGATAATGAGCCATATCGAGGTTAGGATTCAATTTCAGAGCCAGTTTAAAATGTTTTTCTGCCGCCGCAAAGTTCCATGATTTATAAAGGTATGCAATAGCAAGAGCAGCATGAACTTCAGCGATTGTAGAGTCAAGCAATATGGCTTTAAAAGCATATTCTTCCCCTTTGGCCAGAGCATCTCCCGGATCAAGTGGACTATGGGCAATAGTCAGATAGCCTAGCGCAAGTCCAGCATTTGCAAATGCATCCTCAGGAGCAATCCTTACTGCTTCATGAAGATATTCCAGTCCTTTTTTGTTTCCTTCTTTTGTGGTTTTTTCTATTTCAGACATCCCCCTGGAATATGCTTCGTACGATTGCGGATTAACCCGTTGTGGCTGAGAAATTTTCAAAAGGTCCTGTGGTAATAGATCCAGACCGATTTTTTCGGCTATCTGCTCTGCAATGTTTTTATGTACTATATGAATGTTTGTGCGATTGATGGAATAATTGTTTGTCAGTATTGGTCTCTCTTCGGGTAGTATCTGAATCAGCCTGATCATAATTTCCTCCAAATCTCCCGAGCCCAATACAGATCCTTCTATCAGGTAATCCACTTTTGCTTCCCTGGCTATTTCAGATAATGACAACCGGTCCCTTTCTATTGCTAAAGTTGTACGTAAACCAACTATCCTTAATGGTTTTACCTGGCTTATTTTTCCTAACTCCTGGTATGAAGCCTCCCGGTGCATATCAGTCAGAAAATCATTTGAAACATCACCTGTAAGATTTTTAAAAGGCATTAAAGCAACTGACTTTTCAACAACAGTTATTACTGGTTCTTTGAATAATTTCGGATAAACAAATATTCCAGCTATTATCATTATTGCAGCAATAGCTAAAGATGTCAGATATTTCCATTTATCTGATCTGGCACGTTTCGCATGTATTTTTATTCTATGCTCTTTTCTGATCTCCTCTGATGACACACCATGCAGAATCTTTTCTCTATCCGGTTCGGCTGGTTCAGCTAATAATCCTGAAATAATTTCCCGTATAGCATTCCCAACTTTATTTATCTGGTTTCGGTACTTTGTCTTATTCAGGTTAATTTTTTCATCATCCTCAGGTTTGAGTGGTCTATTAACTCCGGGTTCCACATAAACAAACTCAACACCACGCAGTACTCCACCAAGTACATTTTCGCAAAGCTTAATATCTTCATTATTCAGGTCGTAAATACGAATTGGCAGTACCCGGTTTGATACATTCCCATTTGGAAGTTTCACCTTCAATCCAAACTGATCTTTTGAGGCCAGTTCCACAAATGGCTTGAACTCATTTTCCCATGCAAATGATTTAGGATCGCAATAGGTTCTTGAGATAACAGGGATAAACACGAGACACTTTAGTTTCTCTTTCAGGGAAGCATCTACATCGTGTGTTTCCAGGAGTCCATCATGAGGATTGAAGTCAAAATAAACGCTTATCTCTTCCTTGAAAGTGGATTCAAGTTCGGTCTTAAGTGCTTCAACAAACTCACTCACCCACCTGTCGCCTTTGTTGTCTTTCTGGCGGTAACTGATAAAGATGTCATAATTATACCCTTCAATGATGCTTGACATCAGGTTTTGATATGATTCACTATCAAAGTTAAACAATGATCAGACTAAATGCAAAAATATGATGCATAAGGGGATAAGACTGTCCATTCAGTTAACCGCATATTTTTTCAGTATTCTCTCAAACTCGGGATACTGCTTTAAAGGTGCCCATCTTGGATCAAGTCTCAGAATTGCGTATGAAAGCGGGCCGGGTATAGACAATAAATATTCCAATTGCTTTATTGCCTCATGATATTTCCCTAGCAAAACATATGTATAGGCCTGGTCTTCAACCAGGTAAACACCTTTCCATGCCTCTTTCTCCACAGGCAGCATTCTGACGGCTTTTTCACTCGTAATGATGGCTTTCTCATCAAAACCTAATCCCGCATATGCTATGCCAAGGGTACTGTACAGCCTTTGATCCTCCGGAGAATCTTTTATCTTCTTCTCAATTAATATCCGGGTTGTATCATAATAAGCATGCTCTAACTTTGGCTTATCCATTAAACCGTAAATACGCGCATAATACAGGTGTTTTGGACGGTAATACCATTGTGCCTCAAATATATCGAACCTTGACCGGGAAAGATTTTTCAATGCTTCCTCATAATCACCATCAATAATATTAACTAAAACGAGTACCTCCAATGTCAGAGAATCCCGGTAATAGATCGCATTCTTCCGTGTTTCATCATACAAGAATTCCTTTGCCCTGATCGTATTGCCATCCATTTTCAAGTATAGGTAGGACAGATCCTTATAAGGATATGTCCAGTCCGGATTTATAGAAAGGGCTGAATTATAGTATTGGAGAGCTTCCGGATAATTCCTGGTCAAATCAAATGTCTCCCCCGCATTAAATGCGATTTGGGCTGATTTGGGATCAAGTTCACTGGCTTTCACTAAAAATGATTTCGATAAATCCCAGTTCCCGGCACGACGATAAACGCAACCCGTATAGTAAAGAGCTTCAGAATTTCCCGGTTGCTCCTTTAATGTCATTTGTAACTGTTCCAAAGCTCTTGTGTAATCAAGATAGCCCATGTAGTAATATACCCCGAAGGCAAGATGTGCCTCAGGTAATTGAGGATCTATTGCGAATGCCTGGTCAATTACCTCTCTGCACTTCTGCAATACCTCTTCATTGCGATAATGATAGAACCAGTACTGGCTTAAATAACTCATCGCGAGTCTGGCATATGCCAGAGCAAATCCGGGATCAAGTTCAATTACCCTTTCGTACAAGTGGATTGCTTGATCGTAGTCCTGCGAATCATAGCTCTTCCCGCCATAGAAGTTGCCCTGGAGATAGAAATTATAGGCTTCAAGATTTTCAGTTGGCCTTTTCTCAATCTTTTCAATTTCACCCGGCGTGAGCACCGCTTTCATTTCTGCAGCTATGGATTTGGCTATTTCACTCTGAAGCGAAAATATCTGCTCAATGGTCATCTCTCTCGTATAATCATTCGACCATAAGTGCTTATCGGCTTTTGTATCAATCAGCTGTACCCATATTTTTAAATTATTGCCTTCGAGTCCCACACTGCCTTCAACCAGATAATTTACGTTTAGCTCATTCCCAATAGTAGTTACAGATTTTTTCGTGTCCCTGTACTGGTCGGCAGATGTCCTGGATCTTACCGTAAAACTTTGAATTTTTTGAAGATTATTTAAAATCTCTTCGGTAAATCCGTCACAAAAATATAATTGGGTGGAATCGTTGCTCAGATTCCGGAAAGGCAACACGGCTATCGATTTTTCAACCTGCTCTGATGATTTAAACATTTTCGGAATAAGGAAAAAGCCAACTAAAGCCAATACCAGGGCTAATATGGAGACAACAATGAATCTTGTATTACGATTTGGTTGCTTAACAGACGCCGGATTAAAAACTTCCTTTTTTATTTCTACTTTCTCTCTGCTGTCCTGAGATATCGATGTAATGATTTCTCTTATTGCCAGGGCAACTTTATTAATCTGATTTCGGTAACTGGTTTTATTCAGGTTTTTCTCCTCGTTATCCTTGGTTGTCAGAGGTCTGTCAACCCCGGGTTCTTTATAAATAAATTCCACACCACGAAGAACCCCTCCAAGAACTGTTTCACAACCTTTAATATCAGTGTCATCCAGGTCATGGATTTGCACCGGGAGAACCCGACTGGCCACATTTCCGTTAGGCAGTATTACTTTTAATCCAAATTGATCCCGTAAAGCCAATTCAACAAATGCCCTGAACTCATGTTCCCAGGCAAAGGATTTAGGATCACAATAAGTCCTTGAAATTATTGGAATAAAGATCAGACACTTCAGTTTGTCCTTAAGGGAAGCATCCACATCATGTGTTTCAAGCAGGCCGTCATGAGGATTGATGTCAAAATAGACACTGATCTCTTCTTTGAAAGTGGACTCGAGTTCAGTCTTCAATGCTTCGACAAACTCACTAACCCACCTGTCGCCTTTGTTGTCTTTCTGGCGGTAACTGATAAAGATGTCGTAATTATATCCTTCAATAATGCTTGACATCTGATATTATATGGTTCATTATCAAAGTTAAACCATTATCAGGCTAAACGCAAAATTTTCTTCTTATGGTAGTATATCACTATAAAACCTCTGCCAGTTCAGCTAAACCCACCATATTTTTGATTATGCTAAGGTTAGATATTTCAAACCTCTTGTCTACAAAGAAAAATTCATAAATGGACTGATATGAAATAATCCAATAATGTAAACGGTGATGGACAGAAAAGGCAATCGAAACAAAAAAAGAAAATGACAAAGTATAACTGATGTTTTATTGCTTACTTTGACATATATGAATGAATTGAAAATTAAAATCTTTAACGTCATCGATCAAACAAATCTGACAGAAATAACGGTCGATCAGATTCCTGTTGCCGGAGATCCTCTTGAGATTGACAGGGAGATGTATTATGTCTGTGAATCGAAATACAAGGAAAACGATGATCTTCCGAAGATTGGGGTGATACCCCTGGTCGTTAGAAATCCAGCTAAGGTTCAAAATATTAAGAGTTACATCGACTGTTTAACAATCGCTCACAGAAGGGTACAATTCAGGAAGAAGAATAATATCTGTGATCTCAAGGATTGTGAGGAAATGATAATATCTCCGGATTAAGATAATAACGAATGACAATTAAGGAGAGATGCATGAATTCCATCTCAGAAGCCAACTCCCTGCTGTTTAATGATCCTTTCGGCCTGGGCAGCTACTCTTTCCGCTATAATTTTACAGTTGGATACAGAGCCATTCTCTATATAGCGGTGCACATCCCTTATAGAAGAAAAGTCACACTGTGTGACTTCACGGCATAAGGTGCTTCCGAACTCTTTTTTGAACCACTTTGACATTCTGTGACCGATGTTCATGAGCCTGTTAAACTTGTTCAGATGATCAGCAAAGGCATTGCCGCCAACGGTCATAATAGCTAACATCCGGATGACCCGAAGGTTACTGTCCTCAATCTCACCTAGTTTCAGCCCGACAGCCATTAGTCCGGCGGTAAATGCGCTGCAGGTAAGGCCCTTGAACGCAGAACCACCGATAAAACCGGAGGTTCCATCCAGCAGTTCCCGGGTTACAGGAACATTATCACCCAAATGATTTAGGACAGCATGGGCACAGTGAAAGCCATTATCGGACAGGTGAGAATATAAAAGGCGGAAGGCTTCCCTGGTTTCGCCTGAGATAGCATCGGTGTTGTCTTTCCCGATGGTTTGTTTGTAAAGTTCCGGGGCATGACGGACAACCTTTATACATGGCAACGGGACTCGTCGTTTACCAAGGATATCCTGACACAACAGAGAGTTATTACACTTTCGAAAGAGCTGATCATAATCGTGCCCTGCAAAGATCACCCTTGGCAGTCCGCCATCGGTTGCACTTAAACCATACTCCAATCCAAACTGTATCAGCGGAGACGTAATCCCGCCACATTCGAATCCGGTATTGCCTATTCCACCTGGTAGTCCGGCAGTCATCCTGACCAGCCATTCTTCTTTTGAATCCCCGAGATCCAGAAGAGTCTGCATTACAGCAGGAGCACAATGGCCCATCTTCAGCAGGTTGGAAAAACCGAGGCGACGATACTTTCTTTTGGTGCTATAGCTCAGGGCAGGTGCACCTGGCTCGGATTTTCCTGGATTTATCTGTGATGTTGTTTCTGTCATTATCATAACAAATTCCTCCGGTAGGGTTATTGGTTCGATAAATAATTCAACGTTCAAGACTTTTTTAAAATCTTATACTCCCTTTATTGCCATGCACCCAGGATAAAACCAGAAATACCCATTCCAATGAATTGATTACCGATTCGGATCAGAAATAATCTAAAGGGTATTTTTTCCCAGATTAATTCCCCTATTTCCAGTGGAACAACAAAACCTATCCAGCCAAGGAGTCCGACAAGCAAACCACCCAAGCCGTTATCTATATTTGCCATTTTAATGAAAATGACTAATACGAAAACCATTGCCAGATGGCCGGCAAGCCCGGGAATAAGCCATTTCTTTTCAGGTTGGAGTTCCTTTCCTGTCAGTCTTGACCATTCATTTCCAAAAAGCTTCGGCTGGAACCATAATAATCCAGATGTGGTATGTATTATCCATGCAACAAAGACCGCAAATAGGTTAATGTCTGTAAAATGAAAATTATTCATAATCTTATAGGTTTTTACCTTTTAAATAAGCGATTTCAATATACTTTTTACGGGTGTCGTTATCCACTGCCAATATAGAATGGAAGTAAATATGGTCGATGGTTTGAATTCCGGGGTATTTCAGGCTCCAGTTATCAATAATTTTTTCCATTGACTCTTTGAATCCCTTCTCCCTGTACACTACTTCGTTGAAGAAAGTAGGATGCATTATTATGGCTTTCTTAATTTTCAATAAAGGAATTCTGCCATCCGGATCACCATGCCATCCGTTCTCATTCAATCTGTATGCAAATCCGTAAGAAAAAACCCGTTCCAACCACCCCTTCATTATCGCTGGAAAGTGCATCCAGATCACCTGTGTTATGAATACGAGCACGTCAGCCTCTGCTACTTTCTTTTGCTGCTCCAGCACATCCTTAGGTTTTTGAGAACTGATAAGCTCACGCAAATCATCATCACTCTTGTTTTTTATATATAATTTTGCAGCCAGCCTTCTTACCGGCCCACCAGCAAGGCCGACTATCATCTTCCTCATGTCCATTTGTTTGAAAACCCATTCAGGCAGATCTTTATCCACAAAAAATGCATAATCTTTATCCTGCAATACGGGGTTGAACTTTATTTTATACAGATCGACAATCTCATATTGATGTCCTGCATCGTTGAGGCCCCTTACAAAATTGTCAAGAACTGAATGAGTAAAGGACATCGGATTTGGATGGGCATAAATAATTAATACTTTCATCGCTGTAATGTTAAAAAATTATGTGTTTCCAGTATATCAGGATAATACACGCTCGGTTTCCAGAGATTCAACAAACTCACCTACCCTCCATGTCCTCCTAGTTATCTTTCTGGCGGTAGCTTATAAAATTGTCAGTATTATATCCTTCAATTATGCTTGAAATCAGTGTGCTATTTGGTTCATTTTCAAAATTAAGTCATTAGCAAGCTAATTGCAAAATTTTTTTTTTAGTAGAAATACATTATAAAACCTCTGCCAGTTCAGCTGACTCCGCCATATTTTTGATTAAGCCAAGGTTAGATATTTCAAACCTCCTGTCCTTTCCAGAAAAGTAACTTTTCTTTGCAAGTGCCTCCAAAGAGGATCACGCGACCGTGGGGAGTGTAATCCTCTTAGACGAGCTGAGCTTGCTCATAAAAGGGATAAAAATAAAAAGACCCGACAGACGCCGAAGGTGTATGCAGGGTTTTTCTCCCGACGCTTCGGTCGGGATCTCCGGTTTACTTCGATTTGCTATGCCCCCGGTGCTGATTTCCAAAGGCTGCCAGTAGATCATTTAAAAAAAGAAGGCTGCTCTTATGGAACAGCCTCCGATTAATATGAACTTAGCTAAGCAAAGCTAATCACACTTATAGACCAGATTATTCGCTAAATCTGTATAACCAACTGAGCCAGGCCATCTGCCATTAATAACCATATGAAATATAAACCTCTTCTTTGCATGGAGAATCATACTAATCTGGTTTCAATTTCAGGGGCAGGTTCATCTTCCTTAGAAGTGTAATATACCGCTGATTATCTGCTAACTCAGGGTATTGAATTACTTCCAATGACACAGCTCCCAATGGACCAGATCCTCCTTCAAAAGCCTTTTCAAAATAATCCATTGCCTTATCATAATTCCTCACTTCCAAATATCGCTTGGCCTGTCCAATGAATGATATATTACCACCTTTGCTATATATATCTTCATTAACTCTGATACGGTCTTCAATAACAGCAAAATAACCTCCTTTCATAAAAACGGTGTCGAGGTACGCAAGATATTTTTCATCTGCCCAATACCAATGTCTTTTCATTAATTGGTGCCATTTCAGCGTGTCACCACTTTTTAAATATAGCCTTGCCAGGATATCAGAGACAAACTGACTTTCCGGATCAATAGAATTTGCTTTTTCTGACTGATTCAAAGCTGCCTGGTATCTACCTGCATAGTACATTACAATTGCATACCTTCCGAGCACGATAGGATGAAAAGGATCCAGTGCAAGTGCAACCTCAGCCTGGTATAACGACTCATCTTCCCTGCGTAATATAGCCAATAAATAGGCGTAAGCTACCCGTCCTAATGCATAATTGGGATTCAACTCCAGTGTTTTCAGGTATTCTGTCTCTGCTTCCTGCCAGTCCCATTTTCGCATCTCAATTTGTGCTTTGATAAAATGTGAAGTGGCAGTATTCGGATTCAGTTCAAGAGACTTCTTCAGAAATTCCCATGCCTTTTCATACGAATCAGCCATAGGAGCATATACTTTGTCACCTAAGGCAAGCCATGTCATTGATAAACCTCCATACGGATCTGCCCAGTAGGGATCTTTTTTTATGGCTGCCTCGAAATAATATAATGCACTGTCCAGGTCCTGCCTGCCCTGTCGTTCAAAGTGAAACTGTCCTTTCATAAAAAAAAATACTGCTTCAGGATCAACCTTTCTGGATTCAGCAAGCAGTTTTTCTTCATCAACTGTTAGGTTAATTTTAACCTGATCGGCTATTTGCTTAGTGATCCTGTTATAAAGGTTCAGAATCTGGCTCTTCTCTTCCCTGTAATTGCTTGTCCAGATTATTTCTTCTTTAGGGAATGCACTGATCAGAGTTACCTGGATAATAATGCTGTCCTGAAGACTAAATACAGTTACTTCAAGAGCACCATCAACTTCAAGTTCATCTGCAATCTGATGTACTGACATCCCGGCATTTTTGTAAGCATTGGACGTGGTGAAATTTATCACCCGTAATTCGCTTATACGCCCCATATCAGCTATAAGACAGGCATGCATGCCAGAGACCATGGGTTCCATTTCATCTGCTCCCGTATAGTTGCCAAAGGGCAGGATGACCAATGATTCAATTGACCTTACGTTTATCAGTTTTGCAACGTTGCCATTTTTAAAAACGATCAGGAATGCAAATGCAATTACGGCTGCAAGTATAATGCCTGAAATAACAAAAGATCTTTTCCTGGTTTTACGAGATACCGGGCTGGTTTCTGCCTGTTCCTGAATTTGTCGTTGTGATGAAACGGATTTATCTGCTACAGAAGACCTTTCAGATTTATTGTCCGTTCTGCTCAGCATGGTAACAGCAGATATTATTTCTTTTATTGCAAGGGCAACCTTGTTTATCTGGTTGCGATAAATAGTATGATTCAGATTGTCATGAGGATTATCCTCATTTGACCGAAGCGGTCTGTTTACTCCGGGCTCTTTATAGATAAATTCAATGCCTCTGAGAAACCCGCCTGATACTGTTTCACACAGCTTAGTATCTTCAGGATCCAAATCATGAATACAAATCGGTAATACTCTGCTGGCAACATTACCATTGGGCAGCTTAACCTTCAGTCCAACCCGATCTTCTGATGCCGTTTCCACAAAAGCCTTGAACTCATGTTCCCAGGCGAAAGATTTAGGGTCGCAATATGTGCGCGAAATAACCGGAATAAAGATGAGACACTTCAGCTTCTCTTTCAGCGAGGCATTTACATCATGTGTCTCCAGCAGTCCGTCATGCGGATTAATATCAAAATAAACGCTGATCTCCTCCTTGAAGGTAGATTCGAGTTCTGTTTTCAGGGCCTCAACAAACTCACTTACCCATCTATCGCCTTTATTGTCTTTCTGGCGGTAGCTGATGAAAATGTCGTAGTTATAACCCTCAATAATACTTGACACCAGTACACTAGTTGGTCCATTATCAAAATTAAGCCATAATCAGGCCAAATGCAAGAAATAATGCTTCAGAAGACTGGAAATCAATGAAAACCTTCTCCAACCTGACTATGCCAGTCAAGTCTCTGATCAGCTCAAGGTTAGATACTTCAAATCTCTTGTCTACAAAGTATAAGCCTTAGCCTAAGAGCGGCAGGGCTTTTTCCTTGCATCAGTGAACAAGAATGCCACCGCCACTGTTAAACCTCAGAAAGTAAATGAATGTTACCGCCTTCATGATCATTTTATTGAAAACAAATCGCACAACTAAGCCGGCATTGATTAGTATTTTGACCTTTAATTCACAGAACTATGAGAATTGATGTATTGACTTTGTTGATTTTTTTCACTGCTCTATCCTGCAGCAGCGAGGTTAAGAAGCATGCGATTACCACAAATTCAGATACGAGTGAAGAAATTGAACAAGATCAAGACAGGTTGAAATACCTTGCGCTGGGAGACTCTTACACTATCGGTCAAAGCGTTGATGTCAAGCTTCGCTATCCCGTTCAGATTGCAGATTCCCTGGAAAAACGGGGATACTACATGGCAGCACCAGAGATCATTGCAGTTACAGGCT
>Ga0316601_100001168_pt1 | contig 12494 bp, 5 predicted proteins | sample OWC_soil_day5_no_FD_207663 | JGI IMG/M metagenome (GOLD analysis project Ga0316601, IMG submission 207663) | Wetland soil microbial communities from Old Woman Creek delta, Ohio, United States - OWC_soil_day5_noCT | ecosystem: Environmental > Terrestrial > Soil > Wetlands | place: USA: Ohio...
TTGCCGAAGATCCAGAGATAGAGCATGTTGCCGATAATGTGCATGAACCCGCCGTGCAGGAACATGCTCGTGAAGAGACTCAAAACCGGGGGAATTGCCGCGAGTTGCTCCGGGAGCGTGCGTGTTCCGACTATTACTGCAGGAATTGCCCCGAACTGAAAGACCAGAGCCTGTTCCTGGCGTTGCCCCAGCGACAGTTGGTAGATGAACACCAGCACGTTAACCGCGATCAGCAGCACCGTGAGCACGGGTTGCGACCGGGCTGGGTTGTCATCACGAAGGGGAATCACGCCTCAACCGCTCCATCATCCGCAACGCAGCTATTATAGCGGATGACAGCCACCAGTTAATAAGAGCATTGCCGGCGGTAATCTAACGGCCTGAAATCCGATCGATGCGTTTTCGGCTGTGCCGGCGGTCTGTGGCAATAGTTTCTGCCTCAATAGTACGTTCACGGTTATAATCGACTCACTTTCCACGGGCCTATGAATCCTGAACGCTGGCACGAGATCGACAGGCTACTGAGTCAAGCACTGAAGCGGGACCCCGGAGAACGTTTTGATTTTCTTCACCAGAGGTGCGCCGGTGATGATGAGCTGTTGAAGGAGGTAAGTCTGCTGCTCGAGGCACATGACAGGGCTGGAAGCTTCATGGAGGAGCCTGCTCTGGATCAAGCCGCGCGCCTGCCACCCCCATCGTTGATTGGGAGGAACGTAGGTCCGTATGAGATCCTCTCCCTGCTGGGCCGTGGCGGAATGGGGGAGGTCTACCAGGCACGAGATACGCGCCTCGGCCGTGACGTCGCGGTCAAGGTCCTGCCTGAAGAGCTGGCCGGCAGCCCTGAACGCCTGCAGCGGTTCGAGCGCGAAGCCCGTGCGGTCGCCGCCTTGAACCATCCGAACATCCTGACTATCTTCGACGTAGGCAGCCACGACGGCGCCCCCTATGTCGTCACGGAGCTGCTCGAAGGCGAGACGCTGCGAGCCTTCGTCTGCCGTAACTCCCCCACCCCGCGCCAGATCCTCTCCTTTGCCGTCCAGGCGGCGCGCGGCCTGGAGGCGGCCCACTCGAAGGGGATCATTCACCGGGATATCAAACCGGAGAACCTGTTCATCACCACGGACGGGAGGCTGAAGGTTCTCGACTTCGGCCTCGCCAAGCTAGCTGCTGCAGACACGCGCAAGCCCGGCGAAGCGACGGAGTCCGATCCGACCGCGGCGGGGCAGTTGCTCGGGACGCCGGGCTACATGTCGCCGGAACAGGTGCGCGGCCTGCCCCTGGACGTACGGACTGATGTCTTCTCGTTCGGAGTGGTGCTCTACGAGCTGCTGAGCGGCAGGCACCCTTTCCGGCGGGAGACGTCAATGGCGACCCTGAGCGCGATCCTGGAGGAGACGCCGCCGGATCTGGCGGCCGCGGCGCGGCGCGTGTCGCCGCAGGTGGTGACGATCGTGGCACGGTGCCTGGCGAAAGCACGGGAGGAGCGCTTCGCCTCGGGCCATGACCTCGTAATGGTGCTGGAGGTCGCAGCCGGTGCCTCTGCGCCAGAAGCAGCTGCGATCGGGATCGAGGAACGGAGCCCGTACCCCGGGCTGTCAAGCTTCACGGAGAAGGACGCGGCGCACTTCTTCGGGCGGGAGGAGGAGGTCAAGGCGCTGTGGCAGCGGCTGCAGAACCGCAAGTTACTTGCCGTCATCGGACCGTCCGGCGCAGGCAAGACGTCGTTCGTGCGCGCTGGTGTCATCCCGGCCGCTCCGGAAGGATGGCGCTGCCTCTGGGTGACGCCGGGCAACCGGCCCTTTGCGGCGGTGGCGCGAGCGCTTGTGCCCGAATTGTCGAACGATCCTGAGACGCTGCAGCGGCTGGTTGGGGCAGAGACGGACAATGAGCTCATGGCGGCGCTCAACGTATGGCGGCGACGCCAGGGCGAGGCACTGCTGGTCATGGACCAGTTTGAGGAGCTGTTCACCGTGAATCCAAAGGATGTGCAAGAACGTTTCACGGCGCTTCTCGGGCAGCTCGCCTCCGAGGCTGACGTACACGTTCTCATCTCGCTGCGGGACGACTTCCTGATGCGCTCGCAGGAGCACCCACCGTTGCTCCCGATCCTCGGAGAACTGACGGCGCTGCTGCCGCTCTCGGCCGAGGCGCTGCGGCGGGCACTCGAGGAGCCGGCGAAGAAGCTCGGCTACCGTTTCGAAGACGACGCCTTGGTTGACGAGATGGTCGAGTCGGTGGAGGGTGCACGGGCAGCGCTGCCGTTGCTGGCTTTTGCGGTCTCGCGATTGTGGGAGAAGCGGGACCGGGAGAGGAAGCTCCTGACGCGGACGGCGTACGAGGAGATCGGGGGAGTGGCGGGAGCGCTGGCGCAGCATGCGGAGGCTATGATGGACCGGATCGGCGTGGGCCAGGACATAGTTCGCGAGATCTTCCGCAACCTGGTGACGGCGCAGGGGACGCGGGCGGTAGTGGATCGAGACGAGCTGCTGTCGGTCTTTCCAGAAAAGGAAGTCGCAGAGGGAGTGCTGCGGGAACTGATCGACGCGCGTCTGGTGACGAGCTACGAGGTAGAAGGGCGGGAGGGTGAGTCGAGCCGTCACCGAGTGGAGGTAGTGCACGAGTCTCTGTTGAAGGCGTGGCCACGCCTCGTGTGGTGGCAGACGCAGGACGAGGAAGGGGCGGTCCTTCGTGACCAGCTCAGGCAGGCGGCACACCTGTGGGACGAGAAGGGACGCACGGACGACCTGCTCTGGACGGGAACGGTGTATCAGGAGTTCGTTCTGTGGCGTAGCAGGTATCCGGGGGCGCTGACAGCGCTCGAGGAGGATTTTGCGCGATCCATGGCGGGCAAGGCCCGGAGGAGGAGACGGATCGTGCGTTTCGCGGCGGCAGCCGCCTTCGTGCTGATTACGGCAATCGCGGTTGTGGTAGGGATCTCGCGCCAGCAGGCAGCGAGGGCTCGGGACCAGGCGCAGGCGGAAGCCGCGCGGCATGAGGCAGCGAAGATCCTTGCCCTCGGCCGGCTGAGGCTTGCAGACGACCCGAATGCCGCGCTCGCATACGCGATCGCCAGCCTCGAGCGGAGCGACAACGACCCCGCGCGCCGCTTCGCAGTCGAGGCTCTCTGGCAAGGCCCGACGGCACTCTTCCTCAGGGCCCCGACGCTGCAAAACAGTCTTTCATGGAGTCCGGACGGGCGTTGGATCGCACTCGGGTCCGCCAGCGTCGAGGTCGTGAACCGGGAGACGGGCGAGCGGCGCGAGCTCACCTCGTCCGATGAATTCCCGGTGGGCTTCACCTCAGATGGACGGCGGCTCGTGACCAACGCGGTGACCGCTCCCCCCACAGTTCTCCACGTCTGGGCGCTGCCGGAGGGGCGGCTCGAGCGCACCCTGCAGCATCCGGGGAGATCAACCGCCGTCCTTCTCGAAGATCGCCTGTTAACCTTCGCGACAGAAGGCATGGCGGCGCAAAGAGAGCAACCGGTCATCGTACGCCGTCTATCGCTCGGCGGTAGCACACAACAGGTCCTCGGCCGCTGGGAGCCGCACGGCCTGACAGACTGGGCCATCGATCCGAGCGGCACGTGGATTATCTCGCTGCAGCGAGGCCGTCTGCTCCAGCAGCGGCTCGATGCTCTCTCGGCGCCGGCGCGCGCGCTCGGCCGTAATGAGGGGAGAGAAGTCAGGGTCTGGGCGCAACCGTGGCACGACCGCGCGGTGATAGCTGATAGCAGCGGCGAGGTGCGCATCTGGGACGTTCCCTCGTCCCGCCTCGTGCGGACACTCCAGAGCCCCGAGGACGCACGGGCGATCGCCCTCGATCCCAAAGGACGTTTCCTGGTCTCCGCTCGGCCCGGTGTTCAGAGCCAGCGCTCGCTGTTCCTCTTCGACCTCCTTGCGCCTCGGACCGCGGAGCCGGCGCCGTTGCTCAGCAAGGAGTCGCTCTTTCTCAACGATTTTGGGTTTAGTCCCGATGGGACCTGGCTGGGTACCCTCCGGAACGGATTCCCTACCCTGTGGAACATGCGGGAGGGACGCTCGACATTGCTCGGCCGTCAGAAGGATCCTGTTTCCCTGGCCTTCACTCCGAACGGGCGCCTGCTCTCCACCTCGGATGGTGACGGACTGCGCCTTTGGCCGCTCTCGTCGGGGGAGGGTGAGGGCGTCAGGGTGCTATGGAGGCAGCCGGATACCATCCTCCAGCTTCCCCTGGAGCTGGACCCCAAGGGCCGCTTTGCTGTCATATTGGAGGGGACTCTCGGGCAGGTCATTGTCGTTCCTCTCGACGGGTCGAAGCCGGTAAGCTGTCGATTGAAGGCCAGTGGGTCGGGGGTTTACTTCGCCAGCCTGGACCCCAGCGGGAGATTCCTGGCCACTCATGTCTGGACTCAACATAACGAGCTGATGATCCTGGATCTTTCCACGGGTGAAGAGCGCACCCTAGACACCCACACTAAGGACCAGGAGCGGTGTGAGGAAGTCGGAAGCCAATGGCAGGACACTGCGGTGCCTCTCTGGCTCTGGGACGGCCGACTCGTCTCCGACGGTGACGCGGGCCTCAGGGTCTGGAATCTCGAAGCGGGAACAAGCGAGCAGCTGCGACCGTGCAGGAAGATTGAAACTGGCTCGTTCCCATTGCTTCGCGCAAGCCCGGACGCTCGCCTGATCCTGCGCCTCGATCCAACGTACAGGATCGGGTTAGTCTCATCGCTTTCGGTGTTCGACATCGCTTCGTGCACGACCCGGGAGATCACCTCGCACGGCAACATGCTCAACTCGTTCGCCCTCGACCGGTCCGGCACGATCCTCGTGACCGGGGGCCTGGATGGGGTCGTGCGCGTCGGGCCAATCGGCAGCGGGGAGCCACATCTCCTCTTCGGGCACTCTGGCATGGTCGGCAGCGTTGCCGTCTCGCCCGACGGGCGCCGGATCGCATCCTCCAGTGACGACGGGACGATCCGCCTCTGGCCGATGCCGGATCTCTCGAAGCCACCGCTGCACACGCTGCCGCACGACCAGCTGCTGGCGAAGCTGAAGTCACTGACTAACCTCCACGCGGTGCGCGATTCCTCATCCGACACTGGCTGGAAGATCGAGATCGGCCCCTTCCGCGGCTGGGCCATCGTCCCGGAGTGGCAGCCGTGATCGGAAGCAGATAGGAGTGGGAGTCAGCCATGAGACGAAACGAAGCGTCACTGAAGCTCTCACGAATCAGCCCCTTACTTCTTTGCTTTGGTCTCAGCCTGGCGGGTACTTCGTGGGGACAGACCTATGGCGGGTTTTTGACCGGCGTGGTCACAGACTTTTCCGGTGCCGTGATCCCCGGAGTCAAGGTAACTCTCACGGATGTCGGAAAGAATCTAGATTTTGCTGCTATTACTGACATCGCAGGCCGGTACGTGATCCGTGCACTGCCTCCCAGCACCTACAGGCTCAAGGTGGAAGCCAGCGGGTTCGCTACGCATGTGCAGGACAATATCGTTCTGGCTGTAAACCAGGGCTCCAGTATCGATGTCCAGCTGCAAGTCGGATCCACCACGCAGACAGTGGAGGTAGTCGCCGGCCCTCCCCTGCTTTCCACGCAGGACGCGTCAACCGGTCAGGAAATCCAGCGATCTTTCATCAATGAACTTCCCCTGCTGGGTCGCGGGGTTTTTGACTTGTCGGCACTGGCTCCGGGTGTAACCCAGGTTTCCGGCGCGACGATCGGTGGAGGGGTGGCGAATAACTTCATCTCCAACGGCAGCCGCGGTGCGCAGGCCGACATCGTCGCCGATGGAGCCACCACAACCAACTATGAGCAGAACACCGGCATCCAGACCACCATGTATTCCCCGTCCGTGGACATGGTGCAGGAGTTCAAGCTTCAGCAGTCCAATTTCAGCGCCGAAATCGGCTTCAGCGGTTCAACCGTCATCAACATGGTCACCCGCTCGGGCACCAACGAATTCCACGGCACCGCCTGGTGGTTTGTCCGCAACAACATCCTGACGGCCAACAATTGGTACGGAAATGCCGGGGGTGTCCCTTTGTCTCCCAGGCGATACAACCTCTTCGGTGGCAACGCAGGAGGCCCCATCAAGAAGGACAAGCTCTTCTTCTTCGTCAACTACGAAGGACTTCGCGACACATACGCCCGGACCTACCAGGCCGGCGTCCCCAGCCAGGCCATGAAAAACGGGGACTTCGGAGAAATCTGTCCGGAAGGATTTGATGCTGCCGGAAGGTGTCAGGGGGACGGGCAGCTTTGGGATCCCTACTCGGGTGTCTATGACGCAAGTCAGGGAGGCCCGGTTCGCAACCTCTTCATTCCGTACAACCGGATGGATCAGTACCAGAGCCCCGGCAATCCCAGCCTGCCCGCTGCTTACCAGTTGCCCCCCAAGCCCGGCAACCTGATCGATCCGGTTTCTTTCAAGATGATGCAGTACTTCCCCAATCCCAACTACAGGGTGGGCCAGGCCGATTACAGCCGCTTCAACAACTGGGTTGGATCGGGATCTGATCGGTCCAGCAACAACATGATCGATATCAAGATCGACTACGCAATCAATCCCGCCAACCTGCTCGTCGCCAAGTACTCAGACAGCAAAGGACCAGGGACCAGCGGCAATCCCTGGGGCAATCCTTACTGTGCGGCAACCAACGGCCCATCGACCAACCACAGCCAGATCTTTTCGATGAACTACAACCGAACATTCGGTCCCAGCACGATACTCCAGACGACGCTGGGGTGGGCTCGGAATTGGTTTGAGCGTTCCGACACGACCGCCAACTTCCCGGAATATGATCCTTACACGGATCTGGGATTGCCTGCCTACACGAAAGAATCCGGCTTCGTGGCCACGCCTGCTGTCTACGTCAGCGACTATGAGACTATCTACCCTTCTATAAACGATATCGGTTCACAACCCTGGGGAATCATGCGGCAGGCTACCGAGACCTACCACCTGGTTGGCACGTTGAGCCAGTTGCGGGGGAAACACGAGTTAAAGATCGGCGGTGAAGCCCGCCTGCACCGCCTCAATTATGCACAGCCGGGCGCACCGAACGGCGTGTACGACTTCGAGTTCAACGCTACCTCTGAATACCCCTGGTCGGGCGGCGGTGATGCCATGGCCAGCTTCCTGACCGGGTCTGGGGCGAATGGAGGCTGGGGGCAGTACGATATCCCTGTCTTCGGCGCCACACAAAGCTATCAGTTTGCCGGATTCGTCCAGGACAACTGGAAGACCACGCCCAAGCTGACCGTCAATATCGGCCTGCGCTATGACCTCAACACACCACGTACGGAGCGCTTCGACCGTGGCAGCTATTTTGAGCCCGATATCCCCTCACCGCTAGCGGGTAAGGTGGACGGGATGCCGAATCTCAAGGGCGCGGTCGGTTTCATCGACTCGGAGAACCGTCACTACTTTTCTTGGGACGCGAACAACTTTGGTCCACGTTTCGGGTTCGCCTACCAGGTCACTCCCAAGACCGTGATCCGCGGCGGTTACGGGTTGTTCTATTCCATCGTGGTCACGGGCGCCTCCGGCGTAGGCAGCGGCGGCTTCCAGGGTTTCAGCCGCTATACGCTTTGGACAACAACCTACCAGAACGATGGCGCTACTCCCTGGGGTCGCATCTCGGATCCGTTCCCTGATGGAGGGCCGCTCCTGCCGGTCGGCTCCGCAGATGGGGCGAGTTCTTTTCTTGGGGACGGCATCGACGCGGCCATGAAGACTCTTATCCAGGTCACGCCCTACGAACAGACATGGACTCTGGGTTTCCAGCATCAGTTGCCGGGAAACATCGTCCTGGATGCGAACTACGTTGGTAAGAAGGGGACCAAGCTCTATTTCGGCTCTGCCGGGGACCTCAACAACCTGGGACCGGAGATTGAGAATTACACACCGGCGCAGATTGAGGACCTGGTCAGCTACGTTCCCAACCCATTCTATGGGCTGCTCCCAGCGGGAGCGCAGCTAAACACTCCCACTGTACAAAAGTATCAGTTGCTGCGGCCTTACCCGCAGTACGCGTGGGTTGGCCTGCTGACGCTGCCGGTGGCGAACTCGAGCTACCACTCCTTCCAGCTGCGGATTGAAAAGCGGTTCTCCAAAGGCTTGCAGTTCCTCGTCGCGTACACCAACCAGAAGTCCATCGACGACGCCTCCATCGTTCACGGTGGGACGACCTGGCTGGGCGGCTCGGCGTCGTTGCAGAATCCAAACAACCTTCGTCTGGAACGCTCTCTTTCCCAGTTCGATATCCCCCAGGTGCTGAACCTGAGTTACGTGTACCACCTCCCCTTCGGCAGAGGTCACACTATCGGTGGTCAATGGAACCCAGCGGTGAATGCTATCCTCGGTGGCTGGAAGACCAATGGCATCTGGCGCTTTTCTACCGGGCAACCGCTGGGAGTTACTTTGGCAAGCAGCCAACCACTGCCGACCTACGGTGCGCAGCGTCCTAATCTGATAGGCACACTCACAAGAAACACGGGCTCCGATTGGCGCGACATGTATTTTGCCAATCCAGAGGTCGTGGAACAGCCGGCACCCTATACCATCGGCAATGCGCCGCGAACCATTGGCACTATCCGGACGCCGGGCATCAACACCGCGAGCCTATCGGTCTTGAAGGACTTCTTCCTGGGTAAAGTCCGAGAGGGGATGAGGCTGGAGTACCGCGCGGAGTTTTTCAATGCCTTCAATCACCCGATCTTCTGCGGACCGAACACGACATTGGGCGGCGGCCAGTTCGGCCAGGTCACCAGCCAGTGCAATGCACCCCGCGAGGTGCAGATGGCGCTGAAGCTATACTGGTAGGTTCGGGTTTTGCCGCGACGAGCGGATAGGATCCCGAAGCCAATCACAAATATCTTGACGTCCTGCCTCCGCAGCACCGGGCTTACGCTGACCCTGGTTGAGTGAGAATCCGAAAGGGAAGTGGGTCCGCGCCGCCGGCGCGGACGCTGCGCGCTTCGGCGAAGCGCGCCCACTCTTCCCACCGGACTCTTATGAGTGACTGGGCCTTGATCCGATCCGTCTTTACTGCTTTCCCGCGCGGACGCTTGGTGTTAAGTTCTGTTCCTTTCGGGAGGATGTAAATGAGCGGCAAAGAACTTAGCATCGACACGAAGGTGATCCACGCCGGTGAGCCGACGCCCCGTATCGCAGGGGCTGTCAGCATGCCGATCTTTCAGACCGCGATGTTCGAATACTCGGGCGAAAAGACATACGACCAGATTCGCTACATCCGGCTCAACAACACGCCAAATCACCTCGCTCTCCACGCCAAGCTGGCGGCGCTCGAGGATGCAGAGGCGGCGCTCGTGGCGGCGAGCGGTATGGCCGCCATCACCACGTCGATGCTCACGGTCCTGTCGGCCGGAGACCACCTGCTGATCCAGGACTGCCTCTACGGCGGCACCCACGACTTCGTTACCAGGGATCTGGGATCTTTCGGTATTCACTACAGCTTCATCGATGCGGACCAGCCCGCAAGCTGGCTGGAGCAGTTGCGCCCCAACACGAAAGCGATATATGTCGAGGCGATGACCAACCCCCTGCTGCAGGTCGCAGACCTCGAGGCTGCGGTGCGCTTCGCCCGGGAGCACGGCCTCGTGTCGATGATCGACAATACATTTCCGAGCCCGGTCAACTTCCGTCCCTGTGAATGGGGCTTCGATCTCTCGCTGCACAGCGCCACCAAGTACCTCAACGGCCACTCGGACATCGTGGCGGGAGCTGTTATCGGGCGTGCCACGCTCGTCGAGAGTATCACCCGCAAGCTCAACCACCTCGGAGGCACGCTGGACCCGCATGCCGCCTTCCTGCTGCATCGAGGACTCAAAACCCTCGCGGTGCGGATGCGGCAGCACAACGAAAGCGCACTCAGGATCGCCCGCCTGCTGGAAGAGCATCCTGCTGTCCGGCGAGTCAACTACCCCGGACTGAAGAGTCATCCCCGGCACGAGCGGGCGTGCAAGCTGTTCGGCGGCTTCAGCGGGATGCTCAGTTTCGAGCTGAGGGGAGGATTGCAGGCTGCGGAACTTTTCATGAAAGCCGTAAGGCTTCCGGTGATCGCTCCAAGCCTGGGGGGAGTGGAAACACTCGTTACACTTCCTGCGACGACCTCACATTCCGGGATGTCCCCTGAGGACAGAAGGCGGCTGGGGATCTCCGACGGCCTGATCCGGGTTTCCATCGGGATCGAATCGACCGACGACCTGCTCGAGGATTTCAGCCGGGCCCTATCGAGCTGATTCTGCACTCCATTTCGGGTGGCTCAGTCGTGCCGCAGCGCCTGGATCGGGTCGAGCCTGGCCGCGCGGGACGCCGGGTAGCTTCCTGCCAGCAGGCTGGTCAGGATCGAGAAGAGGATCGCTCCCCCGATCAGCCATGCCGGCAGCGAGAAAAGATCCCCCGTGGGGCCACCCTGGCTCTGGATGTAGATATTGGCTCCGAAGTTGATGGCCCTGCCCACGACCCATCCCAGCAGGATTCCAAGGACGCCGCCGGTCAGACCGATGATCGCTGCCTCCACGAGGAAGATGAGCCGGATATCGCGGTCGTCGCCTCCGACAGCCTTCATGATTCCGATCTCCCTCGTGCGCTCGAGGATCGACATGACCATCGTGTTGACGATCCCGAGCGAAGCAACGGTGAGAGCGATCGATCCTATCAGGCCCAGGAGCAGGTCCAGGAGCAGAAATCCCCGCTTCGCGTCCTGCATGGCGTCGTTGAGAGAAAACGCGGCGAAACCCATGGCCTTGATCTTCCTTTCTGCCTCGTCGACGTCCTCCGGGTGTTTCACCTTGACTGTCACAGAGCTGTAGGTCCGCCGGTCCGAGAGCTGGCTCAGGAGAGTCTGCGGATTGGAAATGTCGGTGACTCCCATTCCCGTGGCCGTGTTCAGAGGGATCATAACCGGAGCGATCAGTCCGAATCCCATTCCAGGACTCGACTCCAGCACGCCGGCGACCGTGAACTCTCTTTCCTCTCGCTTCAGGCTGAGGCCCCCAGGCATAAAGGGCACAGCCTCCGGTGACCGTGTTGAGGAGGAAGCGAAGCCCAGCGTGATCTTCTTTCCGATCAGTTTTCCCGTGTCGCCTTCGACCATCCGTGCGGCGAGGTTCTGGACGAGAATGCAGGCATCCGCAGCGTCAGCAGCGAAGAAGGAACCCCGCGACATGCTGCGGAAGACTCCTTCGTTGCGTGCGGACATCGGTATCCCACCCGCCGCGGTGAACTCCGAAAATGAGCCGTATTTCAGCTCCACAGGCACTCGCACATTCGGGTACACCTCCTTCACACGGTCGATGGCGGCGAACTTGTTCACCGCCTCGTCATCCAGCAATGGTGCCGGGGCTCTTGCCTGCGGTGCCCCGGGAGTGTTCTGAGAGGCGACTCGGTCCGGGCGTCCCCGCATCCCGGGTCCGAATCCCAATCGGGCAGAGGTTACTGTAACGGTGTCGAAAAGGCCGGACTTCAGGAACTGCCCGAATAACTGTTCCTGGATGCCGAGTCCGAAGGAGACCATGCACGTGAGGGCGCCGACACCGATTGCCACCCCGATCGCGGTGAGTGAGGTGCGCAGCTTTGCTTCGCGGAGATTGCGCGCGGCGAGTCGCGAAATGTCGACAGCGATCATGGTTGCCGTGTCTCCTCGACTATCCTGCCGTCCAGGAGCGTGACAGAGCGGTGCACATGGCGGGCAGCCAGTGCCGCGTCGTGAGTCACCAGTACAATCGTCTTCCCGTCGCGTGCATTCAGTTCTGCAAACAGTTCGAGTATTTCGCAGGCCGTCCGGCTGTCGAGATTTCCTGTGGGTTCGTCCGCCAGCAGGATGTGCGGCGAATTTGCCAGCGCTCGGGCCATCGCCACCCGCTGCTGCTCACCGCCCGAGAGCTCTCTCGGCCTGTGCGACTGGCGTGCATCCAGCCCCACAGAGGCGAGCAGTGACTGCGCCCGCTCCTGGCGCTCCCGCAGCCGGACTCCTGCGAACAGAAGCGCCAGCGCCACGTTCTCCAGCGCGGTCATTGTCGGGATAAGGTTGAACGACTGGAAGACCATGCCTACGTTGCGCCGGCGGTGAAGGCTCAACTCGCGTCGATTCAGCCGCGCGAGGTCCCTGCCGAACACGTTCAGGGTGCCGCCGGTCGGCCGGTCGAGGCCGCCGATCAGGTTCAGCAGCGTGGACTTGCCCGAGCCCGAGGTTCCCAGCACTCCGATGAACTCGCCGGAGTTTACCGAGATCGAGATGCCATCGAGCGCGCGAACGACAGCCTGACCCATCTGGTAGTGCTTCGTTACATCGCAGGCTTCCAGGACCGTCTCCACACTTCCCTCCGGCGGCAAGCAGAGTATGCAATCTAGGCACTCCACTTCAACGCAATTGTATAGCCTCAGTTATCGATGGGAGCCATACGGAAAGGAGTGGGCGCGCTTCGCCGAAGCGCGCAATGTCCGCGCCGGCGGCGCGGACCCACCTCGTAGCGGCAGA
>Ga0316601_100001169_pt1 | contig 12490 bp, 5 predicted proteins | sample OWC_soil_day5_no_FD_207663 | JGI IMG/M metagenome (GOLD analysis project Ga0316601, IMG submission 207663) | Wetland soil microbial communities from Old Woman Creek delta, Ohio, United States - OWC_soil_day5_noCT | ecosystem: Environmental > Terrestrial > Soil > Wetlands | place: USA: Ohio...
CGGCGGCGAAGTCGCCGGCCTCGAGGAGCATGAACGCGGGCTCGCGCGGCTTGCCGACCGGCGGAAGCTCGGGCGGCGTGGTCTTGGTCTTGGTCTTCGCGCGCTCGAGCGTCGCGGCGAACCCGGCAGTGTTGTCGGGGAGCGGGTTGTGCGTGACCGCATCCTGCGCGACCTTCTCGGCCTCGATGTAGCGCGCCTGCCCGATGTACGCGCACGCGAGGTGGTTCCACGCGTTGGTCTTCCACATCACGTCGTCGCCGGCGACGCGCAACAGGTGGTTCGCGACCTTCTCGCACATCGTGTAGTCGCCGACCTCGTCGAGGACGCCGGCATACGCGTTGAGCTGGGTCGCGTCGAACGCCTCGGGATCGAGCTGATACGCGAGCGCGTACGCCTTGACCGTGCGCGGATTGTCCATCGCGGCATACGCGATGCCGCCGTAGGTCAGCCATTGATCCGCGCGCACGTACCAGCGGCTCGCGTAGTCGAGCACCGCCATCGCTTCGGCTAGCTTGCCGGTCTGGTAGAGGACCCCGGACAGGATCTGCGTCGCCTGCTCGCGCGTGCCGCGCACGAGGTGGACGAGTGAGTCGGCGATCTTGCCCTGCTGCGCGAGGGCGAGGCCGAGGTTGCGATGCGCCTCGCCGTTGGTGGGATCGATCGCGACGGCCCACCGCCCGAGCTTCTCCGCGCGCGGCGGATCACCCTTCTGCAGCGCGTCGAACATCGCTGCCGCGACCTTCTCGAATGCGAGCGGGATGTCGAGCTTGATGCGGCTCCATCCGTCGGCCAGCGACGCGAGCTGGCGGTCGCGCCACGCCGGCGTCGCCGCGCGCAGGCCAGCAGTCAGCACGGCGAGCGCGGCGGGACCACGCCCTGCATCGAGCAGCACGCGCGCCGCGTGGACGCACGGTCCCGCGCTTGCGCCCTCGACGAGGTAGCACGCGGTGTGCAGCGTATCGATCGCGTCGTCGACCTCGATCTCCTTCGCCGCGAGCTGGACGACCGTCGCATCGGCCCACTCCTCGGCGCCGAGGTAGCCGGTGTGGAGGGCGAGCTGCGACGCCTGCGCGGTGACCGCGGCGGCCCACCGATCCGGTCGCTCGCGGTGAAGGCGCGCGATCGACGCGGCGAGCACCGCGGACTCCTCGGGACCGAGGATGCGCGCGGCGACCGTGGCGGCGTCGCGCGCGAACCCGGCGACGTCGCCGCCGGAGCGCTCGTCGATCCCACAGCTGCGCTCGACGGTGGCGAGCCACGTGCTGCCGAGCCAGCGATCGACGCGGCGCAGGATCGGATCGACCGCGGTGAGCAGCGCACGCGCCTCGCGATCGCCGAGGGCCTGGCGGTGCTTGCGCACGAGCGCGAGCGCCTCGCCGGCCACGGTACGGAGCGCGCCAGCGATCGGGTTCGCGGGCTGCGTCGTCGCGGCGAGGTAGCGGCCGAGCGCCTGCGCCGCGGCATACGCGGCGGCCTCCGCGAGCGCGGCGGGATCCTCGTCGCTCGCCTCGGTGAACACGACCTCGAGCCAGCGATTGACCAGCTTGTCGGCGCGGGCGAGGAGATCCGCCTCGGCGAACGGGCTCTTGTCCGTGCGCTCGAGCGAGCCGAGCTCGCCGAACAGCGTGTCGATCGCCTTGCGGCTGCGCGTGTCCACGGCGAAGCCCGACATCGTCGACGGATCGAACGCGACGTTCGAGGGCTTGCCGAGCGCACGCGAGATCACCGAGCTCTTGGCCGCACCCGGCACGAAGTCGGCGATGTCGCGGGCCATCCGCCGCGCGAGCGAGCTCGCCCCGATCGCGACGCGCTCGCCGAGCGCGAGCTCTGCGACCTCGAGCGGCATCCCCGACAGCAACAGGCCGCACCGCGCGATCGCGACGTGCTCGTCGCGGCCGGGCTCGGTCAGCTCGACGCGCCACAGCTCGTCGAGGCCCCGCCGCCACTCCCCCGCCGCCATCAGTGCGCGCGCCGCCGCGAGCCGCGCGGCCGGACCGCAGTGCTCGTCGCCGAGGCCGTACTGCGCCCACGCGAGCAGCACCTCGTCCTCGCGCCCCATCGCGACCAGCGCATCGAGGAACACGGAGACGTCGACGTCGTGCTTGGGCTCGATCCGCCCGAAGCCTTCGACGGTGCGCGCCGGGTCGCCGCGGAAGTAGCCCTCGCGGCCGTAGCACCACGCCACGAACCGCGGATCCTTCTTCCAGGTGCCGAGGATCCGCGTGTGGCGCGGCCACGCTGCCTCGCGGCCCTCGAGCCGGTTGCCGCGCAGGGCGATCGCTTCGTCGAGCCGGCCGACCCGCATCAGCGCGTCCGCGACGAACAGATCGATCTGGATCTGATCCGGGTACCACGGCAGCGATGGCTCCATCGGGCAGCCGTGGATCCGGCCGCTGCGGAACGCCTGCGCGAGCCACGCGCCCTCGCGATCGGTCTCGCGCAGCAGGTCGAGCAGTGCGATGTGCGCGCGCGACTCGTCGTGGTGGGTGACCAGCGCGCGCTCGAGCAGCCGCACGCCCTCGTCGACGAGGCCGGAGTCATCGAGGAGCGAGGCGACCGTCTCGATCACGTCGAGGTGGGCGGGCCGGCACAGCGCCGCGATCCCCGCGCCCGCGACCGACTCGAGCTCGGTCGGAGCGACCGGCTTGGCGCCCGGATCCTCCTCGGTGTGCTCGGCGCGGACGAGCTCGGCGTACGGGTTGGCCCAGCAGGGCGCCGCGGCGATCACCCGGCGCAGCAGCGTGAAGTCTGGTCCCTGCGCGACGCCGGCGCGAAACTTCGCGAACAGGGCCTGCGGCTGATCCGGGGACACGGCGAGGATCAGATCGTCGAGATCCTCGCGCAGCGCGAGCTGGAGCAGGCGTAGCGCCGGGAGCTTGAGCGCGGCGGGAAGCCGGTTCGCGAGCGGCCGCGCGACGTTGGTGCGGGCCTTCGCCGGCGCGGCGGTCAGCTCGGCATCGGCGCCGGCATCCTCGTCGTGGTCGGACTCCTCGTCCTCGTCGGCGGCGGTCTCGCCGCGATCGCCGAACTCCTCGGCGGTCGCATTCGCATCGGGTGCGGGATCGACCACGGTCAGCGACCACGTCGGCGCGGTCGACACCGGCAGCGTGCGGGCGCGCGCTTGCTCGACGAGCACCGGCGCGATCATGCGGACGACGGCCACCACCTCCTCGGCGGTGACGGCCTCGAACCGTTGCGGCAGCGCCCCGAGCCCGCGCGCGGTCAACCAGGCTCCGAGCACCTGGTTGATCTGCTCGCCGAGGTTTTTCCCGAGCGCATCGAACGACCGCCGCGTGCCGTCGCGCGCGAGCGTGTGCAGGCGGACGGCGCCGGCCTTGGGCATCGAGAGCTCGAGCCACACGAGCTCGTCGCGTCGCGTCGGCCCGAAGAACGGATCCTCCGGCGTCGCGCCGATCGCCGCGTGCTGCGGCGTGAAGTGACCCTCCTGCGGGTACAGCGGCGTGGAGTCCGGATCGTAGACCGCGAGGCCCGGGTGCCGCTGACAGACCTCGATGCACGCGGTCCAGAACAGCAGCGCGGCCTCGTGCTCGTGCACGACGTCGGAGCCCTCGACGGTCACGTCCGGAACGAGGAAGGCGACGCGATGAGGTTTGCGCAGCGCCGGCACTAGATCCCCTCGATCTCGCCCTTGCGCAGGCGGCGGGCACCCTGACGCTCGAGCTGCGCGATCGTCTGCACGAGGCACCAGTCGCCGTGCACGTAGTAATCGGTGCCGGGGAACGGCCCGCTGACGAGCCGCGCGCCCGCTTTCTCGACGGCCGTGGCGATCGCCTCGCGGTTCATGTACTTGAACTCTCCCGCGAGATACACGGTCGAACCGGGGAGCCCACGACCGAGGCGACGCACGATCGCGTCGATCGCCTCGAGCGACGGCTGGTCGGGCTCGGCATCCTCCGGTGCGGCGTGCGCGAGCGCGATCACGCCGGCGCGGCCGTTCGCGAGCGCAGCGATCGCCGGCCGGCGATCCGGCGCGTTCGCGATCATCCACTGCTCGTGCGGGCCGGGAAAGGGTGCCAGCGCGTCCTCGGCGGTGATCTCCGACGGCGGGAGATCCTCGGCGAGGATCCGATCGGTGAGATCCGGGCGGCCCGCGCGATAGCACGCGAGCGCACGAGCGCACACGAGCTCGGGGGTCTGCAGGCGCGCGGTCGCCGCGAGCTCGAGTGCCGCGAGCGGCCTGCCGTACATCGCGAGCTGCAGCGCGCCGAGGTCGGCGCCGTGGAGCGTCTGCGCCGCGGCGGTCACCTGCTTGACGCGACCGCGGCGCGCGAGGTCCTCGAGGTAGAGCTCGCGCACGAGGTGCTGCGACTCCGGGTGCGCGGTCACCAGCTCGCGTGCGCGCACCGGATCGCTCGCGCCGCGGACCATCCAGCCCCACATCGCGTAGAGGTACGCCTCGGGATGGCGGGCAAACTTCGTCAGCGCGCCGAGATCGTCGGCGGCCTGCCGGCACTTCGCCGCGCGCTCCGCGGGCGGGATCACGGCGGTCGAGCGCGCGACGCGGAGGCCGCGCACCGTCGGGACGATGCCGCGGTGTGCGAGGTGCCACTTCGCGCGCTGGCGCAGCAGGTCGACGAACTGCATCCCCTTGAGCGCATCCTCGAGGCGAGGCAGGTACTTCTCGCCGCCGATCCCGATCGCGAGGAACAGCATCTCGAGCTGCTCGTCGACCGGCGCGTCCGTCGCGCGCGACACGAGGAGCGTCACCGCTTCCTCGCCGAGCGTCGCGCCGATCAGCCGCAGCACGCGCAGGCGATGCTGCGCCGGGATGTCACCGATCGACACGGTCAGCACGCGCGCGAGCGGCGGCGTCGCGAAGCACTCGATCGCATCGCCCCACAGCCCGGGCGCCTTCGCGATCAGCGCGGCGATCATGTCCGACTGCACGTGGCGCAGCGCCTGCGGCAGCTGCTCGCTCGTGATCTTGCCCGCCGTCGTCATCGCATCGGCGAGCTTGCCGAGCGCCTCGTCGGCGATCTGCACCGCATCCGTCGTCCACTGCGTGCTCGGGTGCAGCGCGCGGACCTGGCGATAGCCGAGCGTCCACGTCGCTTGCTCGCGCACGGGCGCGGGCGTCGCCGGATCGGCGACCAGCTTCGCGAGCCGCTTCGCCGTCTCCCCTGACGGGAACCGCGTCAGCCAGATGCAGCCGCGCCGCCGCAGCTCCACGCTGTGACGCGCCTCGATCATCCAGTAGCCGACGTCGGCGAGCGACGGATCGGCGCCGAACCAGGCCTCGCCGTCATCGATCACCCGCGCGAGCCGCTCGAGCGCCACCCCCTCGAGCGCCACCCCGTCGGGCGGGATCCGCGCGAGCACGTCACGGATCCGGTAGCGCAGCGCGGGCGGCACTGCCGCGAGATCACCCACCTTCACGGGTAGCTCGGCCACACTCGGAGCATACACTTGCCCCGGGGCCAGCGATCGGCCCCCCCCTGGTGAACAACTCGCTCGATTCGTCGTCGAAAGGCTCGCATGCGCACCCTCCTCGTCCTGTCCCTGCTCGGAGCCGCCACGGCGGCGCACGCCCAGCCCAAGAAGCCGGCCGTCGGAGCGATCAAGGGCACGGTGATCTTCGAGGGCGAGCCGCCCGAGCGCGCGACCCTGCGCCGCGATACCGACCCGTACTGCGCCAAGACCAAGCGCGACGCGGAGGATGTGATCGTCACCAAGGGCAAGCTCAAGGATGTCGTGGTCCGGATCAAGAACGGCACGATGGGCAAGCACGCCGCCCCGACCGCGCCCGCGCTGCTCGATCAGAAGGACTGCATGTACTCGCCGCGCGTCCTCGGTGTGGTCGCCGGCCAGAAGCTCGCGGTGCGCAACAGCGACGGCACGTTCCACAACGTGCACGGCGTGATCGGCACCAAGAACCTGTGGAACAAGCCCCACCCCCCCAAGGATCCCGACTACACGCTCGACTCGACGCCGACGGCCGGCGCTGTGATCGAGGTGACCTGTGACATCCACCCGTGGATGCATGCGTACGCGGTGGTCCACGACCACCCGTACTTCGCGGTGACCCCCGAGAACGGCACGTTCGAGATCACGGGCCTATTGCCCGGCACCTACACACTCGAGGCGTGGCACCCGACGCTCGGCGAGAAGTCGATGACCGTCAAGATCGGCACCGGCGGACGGGCGAAGGTCACCGCGCGGTTCTCGTACAAGCCGTAGCGGAACGGATCAGGGCACCGCACGACGACGTCGTCGGCTCAGGCCGGCGACGACACCGATCACGAGCAGCGCGGATCCGCTGCCGCCGCTCCCACTCGCGCATCCGCAGCCCGCGTCCTCCTCCAGCGGTTCGGGCTCGATGCCGAACGACGTCAGCGCCGCGGCCAGCAGATCGCGTCGCGTGTCGTCGTTGACGATCGTCTCGATCGGGAACCCGAGCACGATGCCGCGCGATCCCCCGTCGCCGTCGTCCCAGGCGATCGCGGCCGGACCGCCGGTCGCGTAGGCGAGGACCGTCGTGGCGCCGCTGGCGGGCGCGAGCACGTCGGGGAAGTCGGGGTCGTAGCCGAGTGGACCGTCGTCCCGAAACGAGAACGGCGGCAGGCTCGCGAACATGCCATCGACCGGCGTGACGTCGTAGGTCCCGGCGTCGTCGCTGGTGAACCCGACGTGCAGAGAGCTCGTCGCGAACAGCTGAGTCTCGGCCGTGCCCGGATCCTCGAGCGCCCGGATCACCTCGGACCCGTTGAGCAGCAGGCTGCCGCCGCCGAGGAAGAACCGCCCGAGCGCCGCGCGCGATGCCGCCGACATCGGATCGTCGCCGGCGGCATCCTCGCCGACGAACCAGTCGATCGCGCGGTACGCGGCCAGATCGAGATCGCCCTGCTCGATGGCCTCGTCGCTGGCGCCATCGAACGCGAACCCGGCTGCGGCCAGCGCGGTGGCGTGGCGAGCCGCGTAGGTGCCGTTGTTCATGCGCTCGAGCCACATCCGATCGACCGTGCCGACGAGCGGCGCGGCGTCCCGCACCATCTGAGATCCATCGAGTCGATCCACCCCTCCGACCAGCAACGTCGACGCCTGGCCGCCGACCGCGAGGCGCGCGCCGACGACCTCGGTCGGCGGCGAGGCGCCGCCCGCATTGATCGCGGTCACGCGCACGAACCGGAGGGCGCCACGAGGGAGCGCGTCGAGCACGAGGCTCTCCCCTGCGACCTCGATCCCGTCGTCGAAGCCGTAGCCGTTTTCGCTGACGAACACGCGGTAGCCAGTCGGCGCGTCGCCGCCCGCCGCATCCGCGACCGGCGGTCGCCACGACACCCGCAGCGCACCGCCCCCGACGTTCTCGACCCGCACCGCCGCCGGGGGCTCCGGGGGCAGCACGAGCGCGCGCTGGTCCTTCGCCGCGAAGTAGCGCGCGATGCCCTGCGCCATCGCGCGCGCCGAGAGGTTCCTGAACCGTGGTTCGCGTAGCGCGGCGGCGTCGAGCTCCGTGGAGTGGAACGCGAGCTCGACCAGGATCGCGGGCATCTCGTCGTTGTGCGTCGGCCGTAGCTCGCCGAGCGACGCGGTCACCTTGCCGGCATCGCGCCACGTCGGATCCCAGATGGCGCGCAGGTCCGCGATCAGCTCGTCGTGGACCGCATCGAGGAGCTCGAGAGATCCGGCGGTCCCCGCGAAGTCGGCGAGCGACGAACAACACGGGTACGTGTTGCCGTAGGCGATCGACAAGGTCCCGCGCGAGGGGCTCGGCGCGTTGGTGTGCACGGCCAGGTAGATCGCGTCCTCGCCGGCCTCGTGATCCCACGCCGCGAACCGCGGCCGCGCGACCACGTCCCGACTCGCATCGTCGACGCCGACGTAGTCCCAGACCGTCGGTGGTGCGCCGAGCAGCTGCGTCGAGTAGCGGGCCGCCGACTCGTAGGCGGCCCGCCCGGTCGTCGCCCCGCCGCGCTCGTGGACCGCCATCCCGCCTCCGAGGCGCACGGCATCGAACGAGATCACCCGACCGGCCTCGGCACTATCGTTGGCGAACACGACCGAGGCGTGCTCGAGATCCGCGCCGGCTGCGAAGTACCAGCGTCCGAGCAGCACCCACGTGGAGCCATGGCGTCGCTGATCGACGCGCACGTGCGACGAGCCACCCGCGTGGCGGATGATCACGTGCGCGTCGGAGACGCGATCGGCGCCCTGGACGTACGAGGCGTAGACGTTGTAGTAGCCCGCCGCGGCGACCTCGGTCGGATAGACGACGCGGCCGGTCTCGAGCTCGCTCGCGGCCATGCTGCGAGCGCGCCCGAGGGCGAACGGGTTGTGGTCCCCGGTGAGCACGACCGGGACGGGGCCCCACCCGACGTCCTCGGCGAGCTCGACGATCGAGCCCTCGATCGCGACCTCTGGATCGTCCACGACCACCAGGTTCGGATTGAGATCGGCCTCGCGGATCGGCACCACGTAGGCGCCCATCGCGTGGAGGTAGGGGATCAGGTACTGGTCGACGGTCTCGACCGTGATGAAGTCCTCGACGAGGTCGAACGTGTTGCCGCGCTGGGTCCGCCACGCGTCCAGGCTGAAGTTCCAGCCGTGCCCGGCCGAGACGTAGACGGTCTTGCCGCTCAGGCTTCCGGCGGAGACGCGCCCGCCGGCAGTCGGCGCGGTGATCGCGGGGCGATCGAACGTTGCGCGGATCGCCCCGGGCTTCTCGGGCACCGGCGCGTAGCGGTCCATCGACTCGGGCCCGTCGCCAGGGGACGGGCTCGCCTGCACGGGCGGCGCGACGACGAACGCCATCGCCGCGATCCAGCTCGCTCCGCGTACCGTGGACTTGTTCATCGCCTGCCTGGGGGACCGCGGTCCGAACCCGCATCCTATCGCGGTCAGGTCACAGCGCGCCGATGATCCGATCGAACGTCTGATCGAACACGCGATCGCCGGCCTTGATCGTGTAGAGCGCCCCGTCGTCGTGGACCGCGGTGATCGTGCCCTGGACGAACACCAGCGGAGACATGCCGCTGTCGGGCATCGCCCAGACCTTGGCGCCCTTCGACCATCGCTTGCCGACGTCGACGAGCCGGACCTCGGTGCGGGGGAGCTTCTTCACCTCGCTCTCGACGAGCACGTAGGCGTCCTCGCCCGTGGCGTGCACGAGGCGGCCATCCTCCCAGTGGTCTTTGGCCTTGTACGCGACCGGCGCCGCGAACGTCCACGCCGCGGCCTCGATCGGCATCACGCGGGCAAGCTCGATCGGCGTGTCCTGCGCGCGGGGTCCCGAGCGATAGCGGACGATCGTCTTGTCCCCGTCGAGCTTGATCACGCGTCCGTACGGCATCAGGGCGCCGATCGCGAGCAGCGCCGCACCGCCCGGCTTCACCGTCACCGGGTCGACGACGTGGACGAACGTCGACGGCGCCCAGGCATCGGTCATCCCGGTGACCCACACGACGTCGTCCTCGAGCTGCTTGAACCGGAAGTTGCGCAGCTCCCACCTGCCATCGCGCGTGACGGCCGCGGCCCAGACCGGCCCCTGGACGACGACCGGACCGGGTTCCAGGCCCCAGGTCTTGAACGGCAGATCCGTCGGCGTCCGTGTCAGTGCGGCCATCGCGTCGAGCCGCTCCTTCTGCCGCGCGAGCGCGGCGTCGATCGACGCGACCTGCTCGGCCTTGTTGCCCTCCATCTGGCGCGTGAGCAGCACCCCGCCCTTCACCTCGAGGGTCTCGACGCCGTAGATCTTGCGCGAGCTGGCCGTGTCGTCCCCCTGGAACTTCGACCGATCCGCGGTGTAGCCGCACTGACCGGACTCTCCGTCCCACGCGGCCCCCGTCGTCGCGAACGCCTTGCGCCGCCACAGCGTGCACGTCGTCCCGTCCGTCACGTAGATCCCGGCGGCGAGGCACGCGATCGTGCGCGTGTCCTGGACGAGGCCCGCGTTGCCGAGCCCGAGGTAGAGCGTGTCGCCGTCGAACACGAACGTCCCGTAGGTGCCCGAGCCTCCGGGCGTGCCCGCGAAGTAGGAGCAGGGAGACAGCAACCGGAACGTGGTCGCCGCGCGGTGGCCCTGGTCGTCGATCGTCACCAGCGCGTCGCCGTCGAGCGACCACACGTGCGGGATGCTGGAGAACGCCGAGCCGCCGACGAGCCACGCGCCCTGGAGCCTGGCGTGGATCGCTGCGAGATCGAAGCCCGCGTGCGGGCCGGGCCCCGTTGGCAGCACGGCCGTCGCCTTCGCCGCACGGCTCGGCGACGGCGGCGCGACGACGCCCGAGCCCGGCGTGGCGGTCGGTGCACGCGCGCTCCCCCCCTCGCCGGGCGAGCCCTTGTCCGCGGCCTTGCCGCAGCCGAGGCCGACGAGCGCGCAGACAACGACCAGGGTCCGGATCATCGGGCCATCATACGTCGACGTGGCCCGCATCGTCCGCCCGCGAGCTCGCAGCTCACCTACTGGTAGAGGTAGCAGGCGCCGGCATTGGGCAGCGAGCTGTCGGCCTGGTTGCCGTCGATCCCCGTGCCGGCGCTGGCCTCGAGATACGCCCCGACGGCGAGCGTCGAACCATCTCCGGACACCGCGACGCTGTAGCCGAACCAGTTGCTCGCCCGGGTGTTGGACGCCTTGACGTAGGCCTGTTGGCTCCACGTGCCGGCGCGCGTGAACACGTAGACCGCGCCGGAATCCACGGCGCCATTGTTCGCCTGGTCGCCGCCGATACCCGTCGCGGAGCTGTCCTCGCTCGTCGCACCGACGGCGAGCGTCGCACCATCGGTGGTGAGCGCGACGCTGCTGCCGAACGCCTGACCGGCAGCGGTATTGGACGCCTTGACGTAGGCTTCCTGATTCCAGGTCGTGCCCACACGACCGAACACGTAGACCGCACCGGCACCGGAGGCGGTGTTGTCAGCCTGGTCGCCGCCGACCCCGGTCGCGGCGCCATCCTCCCCATTCGCCCCGACCGCGAGTGTCGACCCGTCGCCGGACAGCGCGATGTGGTAGCCGAACGCGTCGCCGGCAAACATCATCGTCTCGGTGTTGGACGCCTTGAGGTACGCCTCCTGGCTCCAGCTCGTGCCTGCTCGTGTGAACACGTAGACCGCGCCGGCGTTCAGGGCGGAGTTGTCGGCCTGGGCGCCGTTGATGCCGACGGCGGCGCTGTCCTCGAGCCAGGTCGCGACAGCCAGCGTCGAGCCGTCGTCAGAGAGCGCGACGGTCTTGCCGAACCAATCATCGGCACCGGTATTGGACGCCTTGACGTAGGCCTGCTGGGTCCACGTGGCTCCGGCGCGTGTGAACACGTAGACCGCGCCGGCATACATGGCGGAGTTGTCGGCTTGGTTACCGCCGATGCCGGTGGCGGAGCTCGACTCCATCGGTGCTCCGACTGCGAGCGTCGAGCCGTCTCCGGACAGCGCGACGCTGGCTCCGAACGAGTCATTCGTGTTGGTGTTGGACGCCTTGACGTAGGCCTCCTGGGTCCACGTGGTTCCGGCGCGCGTGAACACGTAGACCGCGCCCGCACCCACGGCGGTGTTGTCGTTCTGGTTACCGCCGATGCCGATCGCACCGCTGTACTCGCCCTTCGCCCCGACCGCGAGCGTCGAGCCATCGGTGGACAGCGCGACGCTCGTGCCGAAGTACTCGTCCGGATCCGCGTTGGACGCCTTGACGTAGGCTTGTTGGGTCCAGCTACCGCCGTCGCGGGTGAACACGTAGACCGCGCCGGCATCCAGTCCGGACTTGTCAGCCTGGTTCCCGTTGATGCCAGTGCTGCCACCATCCTCGCGATACGCCGCCACCGCGAGCGTCGAGCCATCGGCGGACAGCGCGACGCTGTTGCCAAAGAAGTCGTTGAGACCGGAGTTGGAGGCCTTGAGGTAGGCGCGCTGGGCGATCGCACTCAACGCCGCATCGCTCGGGGGCCCGACACCGGAGTCGGGTCCCGTGCTGTGGATGGGGTCGAAGCCGCCCCGCCCGCAGCTTGCGGCGAACACGAGCGACACGACGAGCCATCGGACCATGACCACCCACGCTAGCACGCCGCGCGATCGCACTGCGTCGGCGTCGCGATGGAGGACATCAGGCCACGTGTGCGCCTACTCCAGTTCGCCAGCAGCCGGCCTCACCAGTGACGGCGCCGGACCTCGCGCAGCCACGCGTCGAGGGTCGCGATGGCCTCGGGGGGCGCATCCGTCGGCAGCACCGAGGTCGGCCACGCGCGGTCGACCGCCTCGATCGCGGCGACCAGGCGCGGGCGCCAGACCGCGACCTGCGCGGGTTCGAGCTGCTGCTTCTCGGCGAGGCGCTTGATCGCGATCAGCTCGTCGATCTCGGGTGGCACGAACTCGGCGAGGCGGCCGACGTCGGTGATGATCTGACCTGTCGCCATCACGGCGCGGCCGGTGGCGGCGGTGCGCAGGACGTAGAGTGCGCGCTTCGCGGTCGGTTTGTCGTCGAACAGCCGGAGCTGGCTGGTGGCGAAGCCGCCGTAGTGGCGCGCGCAGCGGCGTGACAGCAGCGGCG
>Ga0316601_100001171_pt1 | contig 12482 bp, 7 predicted proteins | sample OWC_soil_day5_no_FD_207663 | JGI IMG/M metagenome (GOLD analysis project Ga0316601, IMG submission 207663) | Wetland soil microbial communities from Old Woman Creek delta, Ohio, United States - OWC_soil_day5_noCT | ecosystem: Environmental > Terrestrial > Soil > Wetlands | place: USA: Ohio...
CGGGACAGAGCCGCTCGGCGCGCACGGCGGGCATCGCCGAGCGCACGCCGAAGCGGCGCGCCTCGTAGGAGGCGGTGCACACCACCGAGCGGGCGCCGCGCCAGGCCACCACCACCGGCCGCCCGGCCAGCTCCGGCCGGTCGCGCTGCTCGACCGAGGCGTAGAAGGCGTCCATGTCGACGTGGACGATCTTGCGCGGCGGGGCGGACGGGCCGGTCATGGCGAGCGCGGCGGGACGCCGCGCCGGCGAGCCTAACCCGCGCCGCCCGCCGCGAGGTCCTCGCCGCGCAGCGGCTCGACGTGGAGCGAGCTCCAACGCGCGAGCGTGACCTCGCCGGGCGGCTGGCCGCGGCGCTTCGAGACGTCCTCGCCGCGGCAGGCGTGGACCGCGACGCGGCCGGCTCCCTTCGCCTTCGAGTAGCCGGCGGCGAGCGCCGCCGCGAAGCGCTCGGTCGCTCGGGGCAGCCGCTCCAGCCGCTCCGGGTTGCGCACCACGACGTGGGAGCCCGAGTCGCCCGCGAGGTGGAACCAGAAGTCCTGCGGTGCGCAGAGTTCGAGCGAGAGCCGGTCGTTGTCCTCGGCCGACTTGCCGACCAGCACCGTGAATCCGTCCGGGGAGACGAAGCGGCGCGCGATCCGGCGCCCCCGGTAGATCCCCTGCTCGGGGTCGGACGGCGGCGGCTCGAGGCGGGTCCTCACACCGCCGAGTATCTCGCGACCCGCACGAGGTGCCACGAGGTGCTGCCACGAGGTGCCACCCTCTTGGCGAGGCCACGCATCCCAGGCGGGGACCGCCGGGGAGGCCGGGAGGCGCGACGCTCCCAGACAGAGAGGTGCCAGCCGATTGCCAGACAGGTGCTGCCAGACAGGTGCCAGCCGATTGCCGACACCGCGGGCGGTCGGCGCCGCGCGGCCCGGTGGCTCGGACGCGGCGCCGTCCGGAGACCGGACCGGCGCCGTCCACTTCTATGGAAGTCTTTGAAAACAAAAAGGATGATGGACTTCGGCGAGATTCGCCTGCTACAATGCGGCAGCTCTAGAGGCGCCCGCCTATGGGCGCCCCGGCTGCGCGGGACTTCAAGGTCCCCGGCCGGTTTCCGGAGAGGAAGATCTCTTGACCCGTCGAATGCTGATCAACGCGCAGAGTCGCGAGGAGCTCCGGATCGCCGTGCTCTCCGACTCGACGCTGGAGAACTACCAGGTGGAGGTCGCCGAGGGGGGTCTGTCCCGCGGCAACATCTACCGGGGCGTGATCGCCAATCTCCAGCCGGCTCTCAACGCCGCCTTCGTCGACTACGGCGTCGCCCGCAACGGCTTCCTGGCCATCCAGGACGTCGTGGCCGAGGCGCGCTACAAGGAACCCCCCGCCGGCCGCCGCTCGCGCATCGACGACGTGCTCGAGAAGGGCAAGCCGATCGTGGTCCAGGTCGTGCGCGAGCCCGAAGGGCAGAAGGGAGCGGCGCTCACCACCAACCTCTCGCTCGCCGGTCGCTACCTGGTGCTCACCCCGTTCGAGGACACGCGCGGCGTCTCGCGCAAGGTCGAGGACGAAGAGACGCGCGCCCAGCTCAAGGAGATCGTGGGCAAGCTCGAGCTGCCCGACGGCTGCGGCGTGATCGTGCGCACCAACGCGCTCGACCAGTCGCGCGCCGAGCTCCAGCGTGACCTCGCCGCCCTGCTGCGCGTCTGGAAGCGCATCCAGCAGGAGGCCATGATGGGCTCGGGTGCCAGCCTCCTGTACAGCGACCAGGACCTGATCCTGCGCGCCCTGCGCGACCACCTCGACGGCAGCGTCGAGGAGGTGCTGGTCGACGACGAGGGCGCCTTCGGCCGTGCGCTCGAGTACATGCAGGCCTTCATGCCGCGCTCGAAGACCAGGCTCGTGCGCTACACCGAGCGCATCCCGCTCTTCTCGCGCTACGGCCTGGAGTCGCAGATCGAGCGCATCTTCAGCCGGGTCGTGCCGCTCTCCTCGGGCGGCTCGATCGTGATCGACCGCACCGAGGCGCTGACCGCGATCGACGTCAACTCGGGCCGCGCTTCCAACGGCGGCAGCCACGAGGAGATGGCGTTCGCGACCAACCTCGAGGCGGCGCGCGAGGCGGCCCGGCAGCTGCGCCTGCGCGATCTCGGCGGGCTGGTGGTGATCGACTTCATCGACCTGCGCTCGTCGAAGAACAAGCGCGCGGTGGAGAAGGCGGTCAAGGAGGCGCTCAAGGCCGACAAGGCGCGCTCGACGGTCGGCCACATCTCGCCCAACGGCCTGCTCGAGGTCAACCGCCAGCGCATCCAGCAGGCGCTCTCGGTGCGTGCCCACCGGCCGTGCCCGACCTGCGCGGGCACCGGGCGCGTGCCCTCGATCGAGTCCGTGGGCCTGAACCTGCTGCGGCGCATCGAGGCGCGTGCCGCCACCGGGCGGCTCATGAAGGCGCGCGTCGAGCTCCACCCGGAGCTCGCCGACGCGATCCAGAACGGACGCCGGCGCGACTTCGCCCGCCTCGAGGAGGAGTACGGGGTCGAGGTCGAGATCGTCGCCTCGCCGCGCCTGCTCGGCCCCGAGGAGCAGATCGAATGGCGGGACCGTCCGGGCGGCGCGGTGCTGCCCCCGCTGCGCCCCGCCGAACCGGTGTCGCGCCGCCACGCGGCGACCGAGCCGGCCGTGGTCGACCTGGTGCCCGCCGACGAGACCGAGCCCGAGGACGAGGGCGACGAGAGCGCCGAGCAGCCCGCGGTCGAAGCGTCCGCCGTGGTCGCCGAGGCGGCCCGCGGCGCCCGCCGCCGCCGCCGCCGGGGCGGACGCCGCCGCAAGCGCCGCGCCGGCAACGGCGCGCCGGAAGCCGCCGATCCCGCTGCCGCGACCGAGTCCCCGGACGAGGCGCCGTTCGAGGCCGGGATCGAGATCCTCCCCGAGGAAGAGGCCGAGCCCGAGCCCGAGCCCGACCTCGCCCCCGCGGCCGGCGAGAGCTAGCGTTCCGCCGGTGTCCGTGCGCGCCGGACGCGGCGCGATCCCGGGCGCCGCCGCGTCGCGGCGTGGCGGCGGACCGGGCGCCCGCTAGTGTCGAGAGCTCCAGGAGGACGGATGAACGCACGCCCCGACGACTTCGACCCGCTGGAGACCCGCGAGTGGCGCGAGGCCCTCGACGACGTGATCGCGTCGCGCGGCGAGGAGCGGGCTCGCTTCCTGCTGCAGCGCCTCCAGGACCACGCCTACCGGCGCACCGTGCCGCTGCCGGCGCCGACCACGCCCTACGTCAACACGATCCCCGTGCACGAGCAGCCGCCCTACCCGGGAGACCGGGCCCTCGAGCGGCGCATCAAGAGCCTGGTGCGCTGGAACGCGATGGCCATGGTGGTGCGCGCCAACCGGCTCGAGGACGGGATCGGCGGCCACATCTCCACCTACCAGTCGGCGGCGACGCTCTACGAGGTCGGCTTCAACCACTTCTTCCACGGCCGCGGGGAGAGCGGCTTCGACGGCGACCTGGTCTTCTTCCAGGGCCACGCCTCGCCGGGGATCTACGCGCGCGCCTTCCTCGAGGGGCGCCTGCCGGCCGCGCGGCTCGAGAACTTCCGGCGCGAGCTGGCGCCGGGCGGCGGGCTCGCCTCCTATCCCCACCCGTGGCTGATGCCCGACTTCTGGGAGTTTCCGACCGTCTCGATGGGGCTCGGGCCGATCACCGCCATCTACCAGGCGCGCTTCATGAAGTACCTCGAGCACCGCGGCCTGCTCGCGGAGTCGGGCCGCAAGGTCTGGGCGTTCCTGGGCGACGGCGAGTGCGACGAGCCGGAGACCCTGGGCGCGCTCAGCCTCGCCTCGCGCGAGCGACTCGACAACCTGATCTTCGTCGTCAACTGCAACCTCCAGCGTCTCGACGGGCCGGTGCGCGGCAACGGCAAGATCATCCAGGAGCTCGAGGCGGCGTTCCGGGGTGCGGGCTGGAACGTGCTCAAGGTCATCTGGGGCTCGTCGTGGGACCCGTTGCTCGAGCGCGACCGCGACGGCTGGCTGGTGCGCGTGATGAACGAGACCGTGGACGGCGAGTACCAGAAGTACTCGGTCGAGGGCGGGCCGTACATCCGCGAGCACTTCTTCGGCAAGTACCCGGAGCTGGCGGCCCTGGTCGCCGACGTCCCGGACGAGCAGATGCCGTACCTGCGGCGCGGCGGGCACGACCCGGAGAAGGTCCACGCCGCCTACCGGCTCGCGGTCGACACCCGGGGGCAGCCGACCGTGATCCTCGCCAAGACGATCAAGGGCTACGGGCTCGGCCACGCCGGCGAGGGCAAGAACGTCACCCACCAGCAGAAGAAGCTCAACGAGGAGCAGCTGCGCGCCTTCCGCGACCGCTTCGACATCCCGGTCTCGGACGCCGAGATCGCCGAGGCGCCGTTCTACCGCCCGCAGGACGACAGCGAGGAGATCCGCTACCTGCTCGAGCGCCGCCGCGCCCTGGGCGGCTTCGTGCCCGCGCGGCGCGCGTTCGTGGGCGGCCTCGCCACGCCCGAGCGCGATTTCTTCGCCGAGTTCCAGGCCGGTAGCGAGCGCGAGGTCTCGACCACGATGGCCTTCGTCCAGATGCTGCGCCAGGTGATGCGCCATCCCGAGCTGGGGCCGCGCGTGGTGCCGATCGTGCCCGACGAGGCGCGCACCTTCGGCATGGAGTCGCTGTTCCGCCAGCACGGCATCTACTCCTCGGTCGGCCAGCTCTACGAGCCGGTGGACTCGCGCACCCTGCTGCTCTACCGCGAGTCGAAGAACGGGCAGATCCTCGAGGAGGGGATCACCGAGGCCGGCTCGATGTGCTCGTTCACGGCCGCCGGGACCTCGTATTCGAACCACGGCCTGCCCATGGTCCCGTTCTTCATCTACTACTCGATGTTCGGGTTCCAGCGCATCGGCGACCTGATCTGGGCGTTCGGCGACCAGCGCGGGCGCGGCTTCCTGCTCGGCGCCACCGCCGGCCGGACGACCCTGAACGGCGAGGGGCTCCAGCACGAGGACGGCCACTCGCAGCTGCTCGCCTCGGTGGTGCCGAACCTGGTGGCCTACGACCCGGCCTATGCCTTCGAGGTGGCGACCATCCTCCAGGACGGGCTGCGCCGGATGGTGCGCGAGAGCGAGGATGTCTTCTACTACCTGACGCTCTACAACGAGAACTACCCGCAGGCGGCGATGCCCGAGGGCGCCGAGAAGGGGATCCTGGCCGGCCTCTACCGCTTCCGCGCCTCCGAGCTCGGCGAGCACCGGCCGCGCGTCCAGCTCTTCGGCTCGGGCTCGGTCCTCACCGAGGCGCTGCGCGCGCAGAAGATCCTGGCCGAGCGCTACGGCGTCGGCGCCGACGTCTGGAGCGCGACCTCGTACAAGGAGCTGCGCCGCGAGGCGCTCGAGTGCGAGCGCGTCAACCGGCTCCACCCCGACGCCGCGCCGCGCGTGCCCTACGTGACGCGCGCGCTCTCCGGCGCGCGTGGGCCGGTGGTGGCGGTCACCGACTTCCTCAAGCTGGTGCCCGAGATGATCGCGCGCTGGGTGCCGCAGGGCTTGACGCCGCTCGGCACCGACGGCTACGGCAGGAGCGCCTCGCGCGCCGAGCTGCGCCGCTTCTTCGAGATCGACGCCGAGCACATCGCGCTCGCCGCCCTGACCGAGCTCGCCCGCCGCGGCGAAGTCGAGCGCACCCTGCCCGCGCGCGCGCTCGCCGAGCTGGGGCTGGATGCCGGCAAGGCCGACCCGGTCGCCTCCTGAGCCCGGCCCGGGCATGGACGGCGCGCGCGAGGACTCGCCCGGGATCCGCGTCCTGCCGCCGTTGATCGCGCTCGGCTGCTTCGGGCTGGGCGGCCTCGCCGACCGGCTCTGGCCCTGGCCGCTCGCCGGGAGCTGGGTGACGCTCGAGCGGCTGCGCTGGATCGGGCTCGCGGTGCTCGCGGCGGGGGTGGCGCTCGACCTCTGGTCGCTCGGCCTGTTCGCGCGCCAGCGGACCAGCGCCCTGCCGTTCCGCGCCGCCTCCTCGATCGTCGCGCACGGTCCCTACCGCTTCTCGCGCAACCCGATGTACCTGGGCATGGTCCTCCAGCTCGCCGGCGCCGGCCTGGCGCTCGGCCGCGCCTGGCTCGTGCTCGCCGCCCCGCTCGCGGCGCTCGTTCTCGACCTCTACGCGATCCCGCGCGAGGAGCGCTACCTCGAGCGCCGCTTCGGCGCCGACTACCTCGACTACAAGCGCCGCGTCCGGCGCTGGCTCTGAGCTCGCCGCGCCCCGGGGCGGCGCGCCGCGGCCACCCGGGGCGTACCATCGGCGGAGCTCGCCATCGTCCGGAGGGACTCGCCATGGTCATCCGCAGGATCGATCCGATCTCGCTCGCCAAGATCTTCGCTCTGCTCTACGCCGGGCTGGGGCTGCTCATCGGTGCGGTCGTCTCGCTGGTCGCCCTGTTCGGCTCCGGGCTCGCCGCGGTGGGCGAGAAGTCGCCGGTGCCACTGCTCGGCCTCTTCTTCGGCGTCGGGGCGATCGTCCTGCTGCCGCTCCTCTATGGCTTCTTCGGCTTCCTCGGCGGCCTGATCTGGTCCGGGCTCTACAACCTGGCCGCGCGCGTCACCGGCGGCCTGGTGATCGAGACCGACGGACGCTGAGGCCCGCGCCTCCCGCGCGGCGGGGTGGTTCCCGGCTCCCGGGGGCGCGCGTAGCCTTGGCGGGACCATGAGCCCGCCCCTGCCCCTGGGGCCCGAGGCCCTCCGGCGCCGCTCGGATCCGTCCGCGCTGCCGTTCGAGACCACGGCGGAGGCCGAGGAGCTGCTCGAGATCCTCGGCCAGGAGCGCGCGGTCGAGGCGGTGCGCTTCGGCATCGCCATCCGCAGCGAGGGCTACAACGTCTTCGCGATCGGCCCGCCCGGGACCGGCAAGCAGACCCTGGTGCGCCAGTTCCTCGACCGCCGGGCCGAGGGCGAGGCGACGCCGCCCGACTGGTGCTACGTCCACAACTTCGCCGATCCGCGGCGCCCGCGCGCGCTGCGCCTGCCGCCCGGCACCGGCGTGGCCCTGCGCGACGGCCTGGAGCGCGCGGTCGCCGAGCTGCGCGCGACGCTGCCCGCGGCGTTCGAGAGCGAGGAGCACAGGACGCGGCGCCAGAAGGTGGTGCGCGCGGTGGCCGAGCGCCGCGATGCGGGCTTCGCGGAGGTCCAGGAGCGCGCGCGCCAGGCCGGGGTCACGGTGCTGCGCACGGAGAGCGGCGTCATGGTGGCGCCGACCCGCGAGGGACGCATGCTCGAGCCCGAGGAGTTCCGCGGCCTGCCCAAGGAGGAGCAGACGCGCCTCGAGTCCGCCATGGCGCGCGCCAGCCAGGACCTGGCGGCGCTCTTCGCCCGGGTGCACGAGTGGGAACACGCCCAGCGCGAGGAGCTGGCCGCGCTCGACCTCGAGCTCGCGCGCGGGCTGGTCGGCGAGCGCTTCCGCGAGCTCGCCGCGCGCCACGCCGGCCAGGCCCGGGTGCTCGACTACCTGGGCGAGGTCGAGCGCGACATGCTCGCCCACACCGAGGACTTCCAAGCGCCCGCCGACGGCGGCACCGAGGCGGTCCTGCGCCAGGTGCTGCGCCGCACTCCGCCGGACGGCAGCGGCTTCCGCCGCTATCAGGTCAACGTCGTGGTCGACCGCGACGCCGAGCGCGGCGCGCCGGTGGTGGTCGAGGACCGGCCGACCCTGCCGCGCCTGGTGGGCCGCGTCGAGCACCTGGCCGAGTTCGGCGCCCTGCTCACCGACTTCACCCTCATCCGCTCCGGCGCGCTCCACCGCGCCGACGGCGGCTATCTCCTGCTCGACGCGCTCGAGCTGCTGCGCCAGCCGGGCGCCTGGGACGCGCTCAAGCACGCGCTGCGCGCGCGCGAGGTGCGGATCGAGTCGCTGCCCCAGCAACTCGGCATGGCGGCCACCGTCTCGCTCGAGCCCGAGCCGATCCCGCTCGAGAACCTCAAGGTCCTGCTGGTCGGCGACCGCCCGCTCTACTACCTGCTCTCGGCGGCCGACGCCGACTTCCTCGAGCTGTTCAAGGTGGTCGCCGACTTCGAGGAGGCGATCGAGCGCGGGCCGGAGAGCGAGCTGCTCTACGCCCGCCTGCTCGGCACCATCGCCCGCCGCGAGCGGATGCGGCCGCTCGACCGCGCGGCGGTGGCGGCCGTGCTCGAGCACGCCGCGCGGCTCGCCGCCGACCAGGCCAAGCTCTCCGTGCGCATGCGCCCGGTCGCCGACCTGCTGCGCGAAGCGGACTTTCTCGCGGCGGCGGCGGGGCGCGAGGTGACCACGGGCGCCGACGTCGAGGCGGCGATCGCGGCCCAGCTGCGCCGCGCCGGACGGGTGCGCGACCGCCTGCTCGAGGCGATCCGCCGCGAGGTGCTGCTGGTGGCGACCGACGGCCAGGAGGTCGGCCAGGTCAACGGACTCTCCGTGCTGAGCCTGGGCGAGCACTCCTTCGGCCATCCGGTGCGCATCACGGCGCGCGCGCGCGCGGGCAAGGGCGAGGTCGTAGACATCGAGCGCGAGGTCGAGCTGGGCGGGCCGATCCACTCCAAGGGCGTCTTCATCCTCGCCGGCTTCCTGGGCGCGCGCTATGCCCAGGAGGTCCCGCTCTCGCTCTCCGCGAGCCTGGTCTTCGAGCAGTCCTACGGGCCGGTCGAGGGCGACAGTGCGTCGCTCGCGGAGCTCTGTGCGCTGCTCTCGGCGCTCTCGGGACTGCCGCTCGCCCAATCTCTCGCGGTCACCGGCTCGGTCAACCAGGCGGGCGGCGTGCAGGCGGTGGGCGGCGTCAACGAGAAGATCGAGGGCTTCTTCGACGCCTGCCGCGAGCGGGGCGAAGCCGGGGGCCAGGGCGTGCTCCTGCCGGCCGCCAACGTCCAGCACCTGATGCTGCGCCGGGAAGTGGTCGAGGCGGTTGCCGCGGGCCGCTTCCGTGTCGTCCCGGTCGAGAGCGTCGACGAGGCGATGGAGCTGCTCACCGGGGTGCCCGCCGGCGAGCGCGACGAGCACGGGGCGTTCCCGGAGGGCAGCGTCAACGGCCGGGTCGAGGCCCGCCTGGCGAAGCTCGCCGAGGGCGTGCGCGCCCAGGGCCAGCCCCCCGCCGCGCCCTGAGCGCGGCCGGCGGGGCGCGGGGTAGGCTGGCGCCGTGGCTCCCGAACCGGCGGGCGTGCCGTCCGTATCTTCCACGGGGGGTCGAACGAGACCCGTGCGCCGTCGCCTTGGCTCCAGCCTGATCGTGCTCGCCGCCCTCGGGGCGGCGGCCTGCCTGCTCGCGGTGCTGGCCACCGTCGACCTCGCCCTGCCGCGCCCCTGGGACGGCGTGGTGCTCGAAGGCGACCTGCCCGGGACCCTGGCGGTGCGCGAGGTGGTGGCCGGCTCGGGCGCGGACCGCGCCGGCATCCGGCCCGGCGACTCGATCCTCGGCATCGACCGCGAGGTCCTGCGCTCGCCCATCCACGCCGCCCAGCTGCTCGGCCGGCGCTCGATCGGGGAGTCGGTGCCCTATCTGGTGCGCCGGCCGGACGGGGTCGAGGAGGTCCGCGTCGAGCTCGGCCGGCGCTACCTGGGCAGCGTCTCGTACTTCTACGCCAGCTCGCTCGGGTTCCTGTTCTTCGCGGTCGGCGTCTTCGTGCTCGTGCGCCAGCCCGAGCGCAGGCCGGCGCAGGTCTTCTTCCTGCTCTCGGGGCTCTTCCTGCTCTTCCTGGTCTGCCGCCTGCGCCCCGCCTCGTACTCCTGGGTGGACCGGCTGGCGCTCGACGCCGGCACCTTCGCGCTGCTCTTCCTGCCCGCCTGCTTCCTGCATTTCTTCCTCATCTTCCCGCGCCCGATCGGCCTTCGCCCCCGGCCCGGCGAGCCGGAGTTCCGCCGCCGGCGCGTTCGCTGGCTGCTCGTGCTCGCCGCCGTCTACCTGCTGCCGCCCGCCGTGCTCGGCGCCCAGTTCGCCGCCGCCGCGCTGCGCGGCGAGCCGTTGCGGCTGATCAGCGGCGCGCCGATCGCGAACTGGTGGCTGCTCGCCGCCTACATGGCGGTCGGGATCGGCGTGCTGGGCGCGAGCTACTCGCGCCTGACCGACCGGCGAGAGCGGCGGGGGGTGGCCCTGGTCCTGTTCGGATCGGTGGTCGGGCTGCTGCCCTTCCTGGCCACTTCGGTGCTGTTCCCGGAGCACTTGGGCTCGGGCCGGCTCCTGCTCGGCGGCCTGGGGCTGCTCGTCCTGGTGCCGCTCACCTTTGCCCTGGCGATCGTGCGCTTCGGACTGCTCGACATCCAGGTCATCCTGCGCAAGAGCCTCGCCTACACCGGGCTGACCGCGGTCATCACCGTCGCCTATGCGCTCGGCATCGCCTTCTTCAACGTCGTCACCCGCGGCACCGAGCTCGCCGCCTCGCCCTGGTTCCCGGTCGTCTTCGCGCTCTCGATCGCGCTGCTGTTCGAGCCGCTCCGGCGCCGGAGCGAGCGGCTGGTGGACCGGCTGCTCTACTCCGAGCGCGCGCACCTCCAGAAGGCGATGCGCGAGCTGGCCGAGGCGATGAGCGCGCAGCTCGACCTGCACTCCGTGGTGCGCGAGCTCGTGGAGCGCCTGCCGCGCCTGCTCGGCGTCCGCTTCGCCGGCCTTTACCTGGTGCGCGACGGCCGGCTGGTGCGCGAGGCCGGGCCCGGCGAGCTGCCCGAGGAGCTTCCCTACGAGCCCCTGCTGCACGAGCATCTCGCGCACCGCGGCCGCCTGGCCCGCCGCGCGGAGCTCGAGGCGGTCGGCCCCGAGACCCCCGCCGCGCGCGCCCTGCTCGGCCAGCTCGCCGCGGCCGCCGTCGACCTGGTCGGGGATCTCGCCTCGCCGCGGCGCCGGCTGGGGCTGGTCGTGCTCTCGGGATCGGCGGGCCAGCTCTCGCTGGACGAAGAGGAGCTCGGCCTGCTCGGCAGCCTGCTCGGCCAGGCCGCGGTCGCGCTCGAGACCAGCCTGCTGGTCGAGGAGCGCACGCGCCAGGCCGAGCTCGAGCGCGAGCTCGAGATCGCCTCCACGATCCAGACCCAGCTGCTGCCCGCGTCGCTCTCGCTCGATCCCGGCTGGACGGTGGCCGCGGCCTGCCGGCCCGCGCGCCACGTCGGCGGCGACTTCTTCGCCGAGCTGCCCGGGCCGCGCGCCGGCTCGGGCGCCCTGGTCTACGGCGACGTGGCGGGCAAGTCGGTGTCGGGCGCGCTGCTCATGATGGCCGCCCACGAGGCGTTGCAGAGCCTCGCCTTCAGCCACCGAGACCCCTCGACGCTGCTCGGGCTCGCCAACCGGAGGCTCTACGGCCTGGGCGGCAAGAAGAGCTTCGTCGCGGTCGCCTGGCTCGCGGTCTCGGACGACGGCGACGGGCTCGACTACGTGGTCGCCGGCCAGCCGCAGCTCCTGCTGCGCGGCACCGCCGGCGTGGTGCGCGAGCTGCCGCTGCCCGAGCACCGCCTGCCGCTCGGGGCGCTGCTCAACGGCGGCTACCGGACCTGCCACGCGGCCGTGGCGCCGGGCGAGGTCGTGCTCGGCTACTCCGACGGCGTGGTCGAGGCGCAGTCGCCGTCCGGCGAGCAGTTCGGCGACGCGCGGCTGGCCGAGGTCCTGTCCGCGGCCCCCCCCGATCCGCGCGCGGTCGTGGACCGCGTGCTCGAAGCCGTCCGCCGCTTCGCGGAGGGCGCGGAACCCTACGACGACATCACCCTGGTCGCGATCGCTCGCGACCTGGAGGACGGATCATGCGCAAGAGCTGGCTGATCGGCATCGCGCTCGCGCTGGTGGTGGGCGCGGCGATCTGGATCGAGGCGTCGCGCCCCGATCCCTGGACCACGAGCTCGCCGCAGGCGCTCGCCGAGTACGAGAGGGGGCGCCAGGCGCAGATGAAGTTCTACTTCGCGGACGCCGCCGCCGCCTTCGAGCGCGCGCTCGAGCTCGACCCCTCGTTCGTGGCCGCGAAGCTGGCGCTGCTCGACACGGATCGGAGCAAGGAGGACCGGGATCGCCTGATCGCGGAGCTGCGCGACGCGGACCGCTCGCGGCTCTCGGAGCGCGAGCGCTTCCTGCTCGACGTCCTGTTCGCGCGCGTGGACGGCGACGAGAAGCGCCGGCGCGAGCTGGTGGCCGACTATCTGGCCGAGCATCCCCGCGACCCCTGGGCGCTCCACATCGAGTCGGCCGACGCCTGGTCGCGCCAGGACTGGCCGGTCGCCCAGGCGACCTACCGCCGGCTGCTGGAGGTCGATCCCAACTGGCTCCTGGCGCGCAATCACCTCGGCTACATCGCGATGGCGCAGGGGCGCTTCCAGGAGGCGGAGAACGAGTTCCGCACCTACCGCTTCGCGGCGCCCGACCAGGCCAACCCGCACGACTCGCTGGGCGAGCTGCTGATCCTGCTCGGTCGCTACGACGAGGCCCGCGCCGAGCTCGAGGAGGCGCTCAGGGTGCGCCCGGACTTCTGCGCCTCCTACCAGAACCTCCTGCGCATTACCGTG
>Ga0316601_100001173_pt1 | contig 12473 bp, 14 predicted proteins | sample OWC_soil_day5_no_FD_207663 | JGI IMG/M metagenome (GOLD analysis project Ga0316601, IMG submission 207663) | Wetland soil microbial communities from Old Woman Creek delta, Ohio, United States - OWC_soil_day5_noCT | ecosystem: Environmental > Terrestrial > Soil > Wetlands | place: USA: Ohio...
ATAAAGTTAAAGCTTCCATATACTTTCCTTGAGAAAAAGGTACAGAGTACTCATTCTCTAATTCTTTAAAACTATTGTATTTCATCTACAATCCCTCCACTATTTTCGGTAGTGTCAAAGTTCCTGTTAAGAAACTTTGGCAAAACCCTTTATTTTTTTTATATTCTATCTATATTAAACTTGAACCCCCTTGTTTTGAAAGGTATATATTAAACAAAATTTCTCACTTCATAAGTAAAACTACATTATTTTCATACTTGATTAAGATCCAACTACAACTTCCCATTATAGACATAATGTTTTACATCAATACATTTAAATTTAATCTATACTTATTTCAACAAAAAACGTTTATCCCCTGCAATATTTGTAAATTAAGACAAAAAAATAGAGCTAGCAGATAAATTTATCCACTAACTCTATTTTTCTAAGCTACATCAACTATACTAGTATCAGTAGCAACTATCTTAGCGTCTTTCTTGCCAGTCAAGTTACCATTAGCTGTTGCAAAAATGTTTTTTGCGATGACTAAATCCATAAGAGCATTTACCTCAGCGTTTGTTACAGTTGGTGCTCCATTTTCATCAGCTTTAATGTCATCTACAGTTAAAGTAAAGTACTTACCTTCTGTAGTTGTTAAAAATCTCATAACTAATTTAAGCATATCACTTTTCCTCCTTCAAAATTATTTAACTCTCCACTCTCAACTCTCAATTTTCAACTAAACTATTTAACTGTCCCCTGTCCTCTGTCAATTGTCAACTGAAAAACTATTCCCTAACTAAGCTGTACTGATCTTCTCTGTCTAGCCCAAATAATGGATAAGTTTTGATGTTAGAGATAGCTTCTCCTACTTCAAAAATGTCCCCATCCACTGCAGCAACCTTTAGATTACTTAGTGTTTTTGTTGCAAATTTGTCCTTGCCGTTGCTGTCTACGCCTACTTTCATAGTAAGTTTTAAAGCACTGGCCACCTTTGTAGATACTACTGCCATACTGACTCACTCCTTTCATTTTGTTTTCATTGAATATATATGTTGCTACGAAATTTTGTGCGGTGTTTTAAAAAATATAAATCTACATAAGGAATTTCAGTTTTTTTAAAGCCTTTTTCTTAAGTCTTGCAAATTGATAATAATTTTTATCACCATCACAGGCTATTTCTCCTAAAGAATGATCTAAAATATAATATCTTTCTATGATTTCACGCTCTAAGGGCTCAAGCTTATCAAGAGCAGAATATAATTTTTTTACTTCTTCATAAGCAATTAATTCATCCTCTAAAGTAAATTCATAATTTCCTGCAGTATCAAAATCTAGCATTTCATTACTGGAAACCTCTCTAAAATGCTTTATTTGTCCTTTTAAAAGAGCCTTAAAATTCATTTTTATAGCAGTAATGCAGTACCCGTAAAAACTGTTACTACCTAGCTTGTACATAGCAATGGCTTTGATAACCGAAAGATAACCATGTTGAACTAGATCCTCTAACTCATAACCAGGGATGTGATATTTTGAAGCCTCCTTAAATATGAGATATTTGAACTTTTCTATTATCTCCTCTGTAGCGTTACCCTCTTTACTTTTAGCCTTTGCAACTAATTTTTCCATAATAAACACCACCTTTTTATATTTTGTAAAAGCAATCTGCATCCTCTGCATTTACCCATACTTTCCTTAAACAACAAAAGCCCCAGAAATTAATTCCGAAGCCTTACTTGCTTTTTTTGCATAAAAAACGCCCTAAGTTAACTCTAAGGGCATTTCCTTCTGTTTACAAATATTTACAGTTTAAATTATATCATGGTTTTTACTGTACTCTCAATGGACACTTACGGTGTTTTTACTGAATGCTTACAGACCCTTTTTAATGCTTCTTTTCTTAGGTCAACATCTCTCCTCTATGCTTAAATCATCATCTGCGATGCTGCAATGTTAACAACTTTGGAAGCAGATTTAGACTGCAACCTGTGCAACCATCCTAAGCTGAGCAACTGCCACTTATAGAAGATGGCAGACTTGAAGCTTCCAAAATGTTGTTAAAAATCATCTTTATTGGCTTTTATATAGTTAGTAAAAGCTGCAAATATTTCATCAGCACTTCCCCGAGGATGACGATATCTGCGCTTAATTCTGGCATTTAATCTTTTTATTTTTTGTACTCTTTCTTCCTCACTAGTTTCTTCAAATATATTTTTTGCCTCCATAGTGATTCTATATAAATATTTAGGCCCCATTTTGCTTAATAGCTTTATGATTTTGTCAATTTTCCATTTTGGATATGTTTCAATTTTATGAAACCCACCTTTACTAAAGCCTGATTTTGCACTAACAGAATCATATATCAAATTACTTATGAATTCATTAATCAAATCTATTTCTTTCTCTATTTTGTTCAAACTATTTATTCCAGCAAAGTGCGCCTTATATCCAATACATTGTGAAACATTTTGAAAGAAACCTGCATCACCAAATAACTCATTTGTTAAGTATGAAATAGTCTCCTCATTAGGAGCACTTCCATCTCTTTCATTAGATTCTTTTACAAACTCATCAAGTTTTATCTTTATTGCCTCAGGTGAAAAATCTTCAATAATATTTAATAGATATTTTTTTGTCTTAGTACATATTTCAAAGTCAGTAAAAACAATAGAAACTTCTCCTTGGTTAAACAAAACATTAAATTCATATTTACCGTTTTCAAGGCCAAATAGTTCATTATATATCCACCATGCAGGATATAACTCATTTAAAATCTCTGCTTTTTCAACTCCTTTAAAAATAAGGAGTGGTTTTCCCCAAATATGTTCCTCTAACTCAATAATAAGCTTATTGTTCTCTTTAAAATAAATAGCAGTAACACGTTCATCGTGCATATGAAGTTTTTTTAGACCTTTTATAGATTTAGGTAATGTTTTGCTGACTTTTTTTTCCTCTTCAACAACAGTAAGGCATGCTTTTTCCCATTCATTTGAGAAGTCTTTTTTATATGCTACTAATTCTCTGTATAGCTCATCATTTAGTACATCTTTCTTAATACTACCATCATTATTAAAAATTTTGTTTTTCAAATCCTTAGGTAGAAGCTTTAGCATATCCTCTTTATGTTCTTCAATATTTTCATAATAAACTTTATAAACATCCAGTGGATGTTCAGAGTTACCCCATTCTTCGATAAGACTGTGTAAATCAATGCTTTCAAATGCTATACCGAAGAACTGCATTTTCCTTTCCATATCTCTTGTCAAATATCTCATAGCAAAATCCCCTTTATCCTTTTGATAATATATAATTACTTATTTGTCATTTTCTAAAGGTATTATCCTATAGTTAATGTTAAATAATCAGTTGCGCCCTCATAAAATGCTAGTCTCAATTATATCACAATTATACCACAATTTTACTCCTTCTACCTTCAATAAAAAAGACTAGCAATCACCTCACCAGCCTTCTCAAATCAAACATCCCTATAATTTCATTAATACCTTTTTTTCTATATTTATTTAAGGTTTTCTCACTAATGGAATTTCTCACACAAATATAACTCCAGGAACATTTCTCTATAAATAATTCTCTAACTACTTCTTTTACTGAAGGTTCAAGTCTTTCTATGCAGTAGTTAAGTCTTGCTATTTCAAGCTCGGCTGCCTTCATCATTTTATAAATTTCTTCTCTACTCTCTTTACTCATTCGTTTTGCAGCTTCATTATAGATTAAAGCTATTTTACAAGTTTTATCTGAAATATTGTTTGTTATAGCTCTCTCATAACTTGATGAAGAAAAACTAAGTGCTTCTATTACCCCAATGGGATCAACATCTTTAAAAGTATTATATTCATATTGTAATAGTTCAATATCCTTCAATATTTCATTATAATTCTTCAAAAGGTATTCTACATATTCTCTTGTTTCCATGAAAGTTTCCCCCTACTTAGTGATTTTTAAACCTTATCTCAACTTCACTTAACAGTGTTTCCTGATTAATGCCTTTGTGTTGTCCACTTGTCCGTATGTAAATGGCTTGTTTATTAGGTTTTATTACATTCTTAGGACAAGTGGACCAAATTTCCTTACGCGCATATACGTATTAGGCACACCTACACTTACTATTCTACCTAATTTGAATAACTCTATATACAATTCTTGTCCTAGCTGTCCCAAAGTAGCTTCAACCCTTTATTCCATAACGGTTTGAATGATGGGCCAAGGTATGGGACAGCCTACAATCTACTGTCCACATTGTCCCGCAGATTCCCTTATAAAAACTCTCTGTCTACCGTAAATAGGTAAGTGGGCTCTATCATTAATCTTCACCCAGCCTTCAATTTTTCTCATTATTCCACTGATCTAGTGCCCAAAGCTCCCACTCACAATCTGGTATTGGAAACTGTTCTAATCTCCTTCTTATAGCTCGCTCTACTTCTACATCTTGTTTACAATAAGTTCTAAATAGTTGCCATTTCTCATTATCTGCTTCAGATAAATTATAAACTCTTCTCCCCTTAGCAATAGCTCCTTTGCAAGGCATACAAAAATATCTAATAAGAGCCTTTCCTTCGCTGATTTTCTGTTGCTGCAGGTTTAAGCACTTAGCCACGCCATCAAGACTTGAAGGAAGTCCTAAGCATAATGAATGAACAGCACTACATTTCCACTGCTTAGGTTACATAGGTTTATTAAGGAATTTTTGTTATAAAAACCCACCATATTTTTATGAGGAATTCTGCTGTAAATATTCTTAACGTGAGTGTTGCAAATTGAGATGACTCATAACAAGAATAATAATAAATAAAGAAAAACAGCATTTTAGTAAACTCTTATCTAAAATAAAATTATCTGAAAATGCTTATTAAATTTACAATTATTTGCTTTGAACCTGACCCCATAGAAGAAATTGGAAACAGGTTCTTCTTACTAAAAATAAATAAAATTAAAAGTTATGCAAAAGTTAATAATATGGTGTTGATAAACTAAAAATATTTTCTAATTTAACCAAAATTAGTATGTATAAATATAAAACTATGTTATAATTCTGATAAAAGTAAGTGGTATTTATAACATGAAAATTGTATAAACTTTAAATTGATGAGCCAGTAGAATAAAACAATAGGTTATTATGTATATGAAAAATCTTAATAAGATAGGATTTGGTATTTGATGGATAAAGAAAGTAAATTTTTAGTAATATATGAAAGGATTAGACAAAAGGGTTTTCGTTACTATGTGGTAACTAGAACAGTTATAGCGGCAATTGCATTAATGTCAACATTTGGTATTTTAAGTATGTTTGAATATGGTATACTTTTTAATCATAGTTTGTTTCAATTTTTCTGTTTCTTAGTGTTTTCTTTAATATTAGGATTTTTTATGTCCAAGAATTCTTGGAAAACTTATAAAAAGAAGTATGATAATTTATCCAATAATAAAAGTGGAATGCGGTGAGTTTTTGATACTCAGGCTCTAATTCCATCCGCATACTTTTTTCTTGTTTTTAAGCCATTTTTTCTGCATCATATTTTAATCTGTACTCTACTGGACTTAAATACCCGAGTATTGAATGCATACGCTTTCTGTTATAAAACAGTTCTATATAACGGAACATATCTCTCTTTACATCTTCCATTGTAATATAATTTTTCCTGTAAATACATTCCTTTTTTATTGTTGCAAAGAAACTTTCTGCACATGAGTTATCATACGGACATCCAGGTCTGCTCATACTTCCTTGTATTCCATTATTCTCAAGCATCTCATGGTATCCTTTACTGGAATAATCGATTAAGAAAAAGAGATTACTCCCTTTCCCTCATCTAAGAACCGTACGTGAGAGTTTCCCGCTCATACGGCTCAAGCATTTCTTCACCTTTTCAGGCGGCAACAAGTGTATGCAGTTTCATCTTTCTTTGGTCAAAATAGTTTTTGTCTAAGAATGGTGTTTTTGAAATCTGCAGTTTTGGGTGTCTAACGATTTTAATCCGCCTCAAATTAATTAGACTGTAATCGTCAGTCGTGAAAAGCCATCTTTTTATGTTCTTTTCATGCCAGTATTTATTTAACCTCCACCATTTGTTCTTGTTAGGGTGTCTGTGTTTTGCCCATTGCTGTAATAGGTGATAAAGGGTGTTATTAATATATGAAAAAGCTTTACTAGCAACAACGTGTTTGTGATAATTCGTCCAACCTCTTATGACTTGATTAAGTCTGCGTATTAAATCAGATTGAGTGCTAGCTTTTCCCTCCTTCAGGATTATTGTGGAGCATTTTTTAATTATGTTTTTAATGGAGCTTTTAGAAGGTTTAACTATTAATTTCCCTTTGTATTTTTTAAATGTCCAGCCAAGAAAGTCAAATCCTTTGTCAATATGTGTAATCGTAGTCTTTTCTTCTGATAGTGTGAGCCCTCTTGATTGAAGGAATTGACTAACAGTAGTTTTAAGTTCTTCGGCAACTTCTTGTGAGTTTGCAGTGATAACAAAGTCATCAGCATATCGAATCAGATTCACTTTAGTTTTGGCTCTGTAGTGATTCTCTATTTTACCTTTTGAATTTCTGTGGTATTTGTCTTGAATCACTTTTTCTAGTCCATCTAATGTCATATTTGCATATATACTAGAGATAGCTCCACCTTGCGGCGAGCCTGTTTCTGTCGAAAATAGTTTTTCTTCATATATATATCCTGATTTTAGGAACTGCTTCATAATACTTTTATCCATCGGTATATTTTCTTGTAACCATTCATGGTTGATGTTATCAAAGCAACCTTTAATATCACCTTCAAGTATCCATGTCGGAGAGCATTTTCTAGCTAATACACAAAATATTTGCTCACAAGCATCTTTTGCATTTCTTCCACGACGGAATCCAAAGGAAATAGAATCCCCCTTTGTTTCTGCGATTGGTTCAAGTGCTAGTGAGTATAAGGTTTGCATTGCTCTATCATACATTGTTGGTATACCTAATGGACGTTTTTGATTTTTGCCTTTCTTTGCAATATATACTCGTCTTAAAGGTTTTGCTTTATAGTTTTTATCAGTGAGAGAAAGCACTGCTTTCATCTTTGAAGCAGAGGTAGACCATAGTTTCTTATCTACTCCTGGTGTGTTTTTCCCTTTATTTGTTATTACTTTTCTTACAGCGTAAGCTTTAGCCGAAAAAGAGTGGGTTAATAGATATTGTAATCTTTTGGCTTTATTGTTATCTCCATTTACTGTTGCCTTAGCGATTCGGGTTTGTAGTCTATTAACATCGTTTTCAACTTGTTTCCAATCAATGGTTTCCCATTGAAAGGCAAGTGATTTGGCGTCTTTTAGTCTCTCGGTTTTATCCGTCGTTGAATTACTAAAATTCATAAATATATAATCCTTTCCTGCTAAGAAATACCATAGGATAAGTCTGCACCCTTTCGGGTTAGGGCAAAGTTTGAACCCCTATCTGTTTTCATTACAAAATCAACATTCGCTTTTTATCCTTTTCTTCTGCCCTCTATGCCGTTTCGCCCCTTGCGGTTAAATACCTCTTGGTAGAGGAACATATAGGGTTTACCAAGTTCCACGTAACATATAATTATGAGTGCCTTAGGAGTCATCTTTAAACCGGGAGTTCTTTATCCATTCGCATTGGTTTGACAGTGGGCCTTTGCTAGACTCCTCACCATTTTGGTCAAAGCGTTTCAGCCTATTTCGCTTTCTCCGCGTAACGATTCCTACAATGATTCACTTTACGTTCCCCATAGCATTCTTACTCTAGCAGTTGTCCCAATTTAGGCTATTCGAACTTCCACATTGTCTCGTGAGCTTTCTAACCCAAACGTTACCATTCACGCTAGTCACGATAGAGTTACCCCGAATGGATAGGGTAGTCTTTCGACAATATATTACGCGACTTCTTGTCGCACCTGACATCCACGATCACTATGAAATATCATATTTTCTCTAGTGCCACTTCTTGCTATTGCATTTGCTAATGCACATTTTACCAATTCAGTATCTATCCTTTTGCTAATGGAATAACCTATTACTTCCCTATTGTACAGATCAATGACAATTGCTAAGTAAACCCATCCCATTGTAGTTTTTATATATGTAATATCTCCAACCCATGTTTCATTTTTCTTTTTTGTCTTAAAATTCTGTTGTACAATATTTTCACTATATTTACCATCTACTTTGCCGCTATGTGTTGGTTTATATTTTTTTCTTGTTTCAGGATAAAACCCATTTTCCTTCATAATCCTACGGATACGGTGTTCGCTTATAAGTTGTCCATCTTTTTCTAATTGCTTCCCTATCATACGATATCCATATATTTTATCGTTTTCTAGAAAAATAGCTTCAATCCGCTTTATATCTAACAATTCTTGTTTTCTTTTCTTTTGATTTTTCTCCCTTTGTTTTTTCCAGCGGTAATAATTTGGTCCCTTTTCTGCATTATTCTTTCTCCCTTCATGTTAAATACTGTATACTGTATACTATTTTTACAAATTAAAATATTGTTACTTTTTTGTAAACTAGGTTGATGTACGTTCTAAATGTGTAACCATTTTTAAAATATTTCATAGTATAAAACTATGAAACAGTTTTTAAAGAGGTGTTCTTGAATTTTTGGAGATGACAAAGTAAAAAGGCTATTCCAGATTAGGAAGAAAATTAAAGAGCTAGAAAACGAAGAAGAAATACTTAAAAATGCAATTAAAGAAGAAATGATAAGGACGGATATTAAAGAAACGCTGGTAGATAATATTTTAGTAGAATTAAAGACACAACATAGGATAGAGGTAGACGACCAAATTGTACCATACCTTAAGGAGAATGGTTATTCTTATTTAGTAGTAGAGAAATGTGACCAAACCAAATTTAAAGAAATGTTAAAGTCAGAACTGTTGGAAAATGACTATGATTATATTAAAGACTATATTAAAAGAAAAGTTATCCACTACCTGTATCTAAAGCCTATAAACAAGTAAAAGCAATAAAGTATTTCTATAATGTGCCTAGAAATCTGTTCTATTTACTATGAGAACTGACAGTTTATAAAGTCAGTATGTTGCTTCACACTTATTAATATAAAGGAGGAAATATATGAACCAAAACAATCTTAAGTCAATAGATCAGCATAAGAATGGCAGCTTCCTATGGGAGGTAAAAGGAGGAAATGCCAAAATGTACCTTAAGGGTACTGTTCACATATTGCCTAAAAGTTTCTTTCCTTTAAAAGAGGAAATAATTAATAGCTTTAATGAATGCAGGAATTTAGTATTAGAAACAATTCTAGATAAAAGTGAAATTAATGGAATAAAAATAACAAATGATATTATATATAATAAAGACTATATCTATGAAGATGGCGACAGTTTATATAATCATTTCCCAAAAGAAAAAATTATAAATTTAAGGGATTATTTAGTTAAGAATAAATTATGCTCTAAAGAGCTAGCAAAAAAATTTTATAAATTAAAGCCCGAAGTTGTTCAAGATTTAATATATGATGGAGTATTAAAACGAGCGGGCATTGATCAAGAACATATAGGAATAGATTATTATTTAATGGAGCGAGCAAAGGAAATGAAAAAAAATATATTAGAACTTGAAACAGCGGAATATCAAAATGAGCTATTAGCTAAGTTATTTCATAAAACTGCCACTCTAAAAAATGATGAAGAAGTTGACAATAATTCCTTAAATAATAGCACTAAAAAACTAGAATCAGGAAAATTGCCAATGATTGATAGGGGCTGGTTCCAAAAGCTTATACGTCTAAGAATGTTCCCTTGGATTTTAGGTATTTCTGTTAAGCATTTTGGCAGCTTATATGGCAATGAGGACTTATTGCGAAAGAAAAGAAAAAAAGCAATTTCTCAAGATAGCCCACTTATTGGTAATAGAGATGAGGAAATGTGTAAAAAAATAGAAGGATTTTTAAAGATTGAAGACAGTTATTTTGTTGCCGTTGGTGCTATGCATCTTATAGGAGAAGGTAGCATCATAGACAAATTAGAAAAAAAGGGGTATGTAATCACCAAAATATGTTAATATAAACAAAAGTTTAGATTATTTAGGAAATGTATAGGCAATTTATCCTATACCAGTTCATTTCAAAGCTTAGTGATATTTTTATTTCATAAATCATTGAAAATCAATTTTATCATTTTTAGAAATACCACCAATAATATTAAGATTATTTAAGAAGTTCCCCACATAAGGATATTATTTTCCCCTTTAGGTAGATAGATTAAAAATATAAAATCTGTCTACCTAAAGAGGAGTATTTTTGTGTGCAAAAAATATAAAAACATACCCCATATTCAAGGTATGTTTTATAACTTTAACAACATCGCAGATGATGATTAAGCTTCAAAGATGCCACTTGCCACGTGAGTGGCACCTAGTCTTCTACAACATCATTAAATAATATTGGTTTTAATGGAGTTATAGTAGAAATAGCATGTTTATATATCATCATTTGTTTTCCATCGCAATTTAATACTACAGTAAAACTATCAAAACCTGTTACATTTCCTTTTAACTGAAATCCATTCATTAAATATAGAGTAACAGGTATTCTATTCTTTCTTGCCCCATTCAAAACTATATCCTGTAAATTATTAGTAGATTTATTCATTGATGCACCCCCACAATTCGTATTTTAAGAATATTCTATAAATATCCTTAAAATCCTTTTAATTTGATAAAAAATAAGCAATTTATAATTTCTTCATAGAACATAGCTGACTTATAATATATTCTACAATTTCATCATCGCTACTGAAATCATCTTTATTAATCCAATTTACTCTTGGATCTTTTCTAAACCAGGTAAGCTGTCTTTTAGCGTAATTTCTACTACCTTGTTTGATCATTTCTACAGCCTCATTTAGAGATATTTCACCATTTAGATAATACAGTACTTCTTTGTAACCTATACCCTTCATTGACTGCATATCTGCATTATAGCCCATTTCCTTTAATTTTATTACTTCATCTATCAAATTATTTTCCATCATTATATCTACACGGGAATTTATTCTACTATATAATTTTTGCCTATCCATATTTAATACAAAATAATATACGTTATAAGGAATATCTAAAATATTTTGCTCAACTGCAAACTCACTCATAGGTTTACCACTAACTTTATGCACTTCTAAAGCTCTAATGACTCTTTTTAAATCATTAGGATATAGCTTATTGTAGGATTCCTCATCAATGTCTTTAAGTAAGCTATGTACATGTTCTTTTCCTTCTGTCTCTGCAAGTTTTGTAAGATACTCTCTATATGCTTCATCTTTATTGGTATCGGCAAAGCTATAGTTATATATTAGTGAATTTATATAAAACCCAGTTCCACCAACTAGCATTGGGAGTTTATTTTTATTCGCTATTTCTTCGATAGTACTTTCAGCTCTTTCTTTAAATTCCGCCACACTAAAATCTTCACTAGGCTCTATTATATCTATTAAATGATGAGGAACTCCCCTCATCTCCTCTTTTGAAACCTTAGCAGAACCAACGTCCATAGATTTGTAAATTTGCATTGAATCTGCTGATATAATCTCTCCCTTTAGCCTTTGTGCAAGTTTTATAGATATTTCTGTTTTACCTACAGCTGTAGGACCCGCTAAAATAAATAAATCTTTCATGTTTCCACCTTTTTTCTACTGTATTCTTTTAAATCTTTTTTCTAGTTCATTAAGAGTAATTTTTACTATGGTAGGTCTTCCATGGGGACAAGTAAAAGGTTCCTCAATATATCTTAAATCATTAATAAGCTTATTCATTTCAAGGTCTGAGAGCTGATTATTTGCTTTTACGGCTGCCTTACATGCAAGCGACGCTATACGGTTATATTTAATTTCTACAGTATCACCGCTACCCATATTCTTTAAATTATCTAATATGTCATTAAAGAGATTTTTAATATCTGGCTTGCCGAGTATTATAGGAACTTCTCTTATACTTATTGTGTTTTCTCCAAATTCAATAATATCAAACCCAGAATTTTTAAACACTGCCTCATTTTCGATGTAGTAAGCGTAATCCTCATGATTAAGCTCTATTACTGTTGGTGTAACTAAAATCTGAGATAACACGTCAGCATTTATAATTTCTTTTTTATATTTTTCAAACAATATTTTTTCGTGAGCTGCATGTTGGTCAATTAGATAAAGCTCATTATATATTTCACCTAGGATATAGGTTTTATTAAATTGACCTATAAGTCTTAACTCAGGAAACTTTGAAACCTTAGGGATTTCATTTGATGCGGTATCTTTACGCATATCATAATTAATCTCATAACTCTCTTTAATGTTTTCAGTTACATCTTCATTTGATAATCCACTGGTAGTATTACTATACTCATTACTTGTATCCTTTGGTATACCTATATCCTCTGGGATATTTATAGTCTTGGGGTTATATATAGCTTTTGGTGTACTAGAATATGAATACTGTACTTCCATAGAATTATCTTTT
>Ga0316601_100001176_pt1 | contig 12466 bp, 8 predicted proteins | sample OWC_soil_day5_no_FD_207663 | JGI IMG/M metagenome (GOLD analysis project Ga0316601, IMG submission 207663) | Wetland soil microbial communities from Old Woman Creek delta, Ohio, United States - OWC_soil_day5_noCT | ecosystem: Environmental > Terrestrial > Soil > Wetlands | place: USA: Ohio...
GAACCCGCGCATCTTGTGGCGGGTGTCCTCGGTGTCGTTTTCTTGCGTTTTCAATTCCCACCAGTTGAGGTTGGCGTGCTGCGAATCGGGGTCGTTCTGCTTGAACAGGGAGGGGAGATTGAGCGCTGGGTCGGGCGCTCGACCGTACTGCTTCACCCACCAGTCCCGGGGGTTACTGATCAGGCCGACAATGGTGTGGGCGACCTTGAGCCCTCCCCCATTCGTGCTCGCGTAGACCGCGCTCGCGAACGAGTAGTTCCGATCCAACTGGCTGAAGCCGCTGATCGCCGGCATCTCGAACTTGACCCCGGTCGAATTTGAAAGCTCCGTGGAACCGACCGTTTCTCCGCCCCAGCTAGACTCATGGTTGAAGCTAACGTCTCCCTTGACTTCCAAGCTGAAAGATAGAGGCACCCCAGGTACGGGAACCTTGACCTTGCTGCTGAGCCCAGCTCCAATATCCACCGAGTCGCTTATCGTGTTCATGAACTCCTCTTGGTGGCTCGTTTTGTCGGTTTTGTTGAACTCCATGTCCTGCGAATGGTGGTTCCCGTCCCAGGTGTACACGATCTGGTCGGTCAGAAGGCCCGTGACCTCCTTCATCACGGGATTCCCATCCTCGTCGAGTATCGGATTGCCTTGATCGTCCAATACCGGCACCTTGACCGGCCCCACATCCGAGGGTACCCAGGGCAGCTGGCTGGTCAGGCTCTGAGGATACGAGAGGATATTGTCGTTCATGTGCAGGGGTGCGTACCAATCGAAGTCCGTCCCGGCCTGCTGGCTCTCGTAGGTTTTCCCGGGAATCGCGATCTCGTAGTACCCCATCGGATGGCTCGTGTCCCCCGTCTCGAAACCGATGATCGGATACCGCCAGATGTCCGTGTCCTGGATCGACACATCAAGCTCGTCGGCTGCATCCGTCGAGTTCGTCCACGAGACGCTCGACGACAAGTAGTGGGAGTTCACGTCCTTCGTGGTCTTCTCGTAGCTGTAGTTGAACTTCGCCGCGGCATTGACATCGAGCCTGGCCTTCGGATTGTCGGCTTTCCCGAGGTTCACCTGCCAATCTCCGCTCAGATTCGCCCCTGCACCGACGCTCCAGTTGGTGGTATCCGTCTTCTGGGTCGAGATCGATTGCGACTCGGTCTTGCTCAGCGCGACGTAGAAGGTCTTGTACCCGCTGATGTTGACCATAGTGAACCCTCTGCTGAGATCGTCGGGGTCGATGGGAACGTAGTCCACGTGCTTTGGGGGTTCCTCGAGGAGGCTGTTGTAGCTGGGGGCTCCGCTGATCGCGATGTGGACAGGGATGCCGAGCCGCCACGAGTCCCCATCGATGTCCGTCGGTAGGACGAAGGGGTCTATCATGATATCGGGTCTCGGCGACCACCAGAGCATCCAGTTGCCAGCAGCGCCCGGAGTGATGGCGCCCCCGCCGTTGCTGACCTTGAGGATCCGCCATTCACGGGTGAATTGCCCGTTCCCATTTTCCGTCAAGAAGTTCGCGGCAAGGTGCATCGTCGGTGACGTGGACTCCCCGGTCTGGCCGTGACCCACAAAGTTCCCGGCGGCGAAGTCCAGCTTGAAGATCTTCTTCATTCCGCTCTGCGTCTGGCTGTTGCTCGCCCAGGGGGTGAACGCGTAGTTGCTGGCGACGCCGTAGATGTACGTTTTCAGGGCCTTGCTGCTGGAGTCCAGGGTTGCGAGCGCGAACTGGCGCCGGCCGAGATCGTATCCGTTGCCCGGGTCATACTTGAAGATTCCGGAGACGACGCGCGTGTACGAGGAATAGTCGCTGCCTCCGTTGCTATGGGACTTCAAGACGAGATTGGGAACCTGATCGGGCTTCGTCGGGTCGTACAGGCTCGACTCGAGGATGAAGATGTCGAGACCCTTGACCCCCGTCACGGCCACGATCTGCTCGCGCCCGGTTCCTGCGAAGTCTCCCGAGGCGAGGTCCATCCCGACGTGATTGCGTGGGATGGAGAGGGGTGCGCCGAAGCTCAGGGTGCCGTTGAGGAGCCTGCCGGCCGCGACTTGGATATTCGCTGCCGAGTCCCCGTTCATAGCGACCGCGATCTCAAGCTTGAAGTCCTTGTCGAAGTCGCCGATCGTCGTGGCGACGTAGTTCGCGCAGGAGGGGTATGCGATTGTTTGCGAGGCAAGGACGGAGAGGTTGTAGTCGAGGACGTCCACCTGGACGTTGCACTGGCCGCCGAGCACGTTGGCCGTGCGCGCCACGACGATCTCGTCGTGGAAGAAGCCCTGGTCGTCGACGACGAGGTCGAGGTCTCCCACGGCCACGTCCACGGAACGCCGGGTGAGCGTCGTCCCCGGGAGCAAGCTTTCCTGGCGGGGCTCGCCGTTGAGTCCCCAGCGCTGGACTCGCACCTGGCCGTCGGGACGGAAGAACGCGACCGCAGCCTGGTCGTTGTGCGGGTTCTGGATACGTCCCGATGCCGACCCGAGGGTCCGGCAATCGGCAGCCGTTTGAACCGTAGCATCCGTATTCTGATCAGCGGCTTGAAGTGCACCACTTGCGTAGTCCCAGTGAGCAATATTCATCAAGTCATCGGTATAGCCGTAGATATACATCTCAATGGCGTAGTCCTCGGGGCTGTCGGAGGTCACGGTTCCGAGAAGCACTTCGTCGTCCCGGAACATGTTCGTGTCCGCGGCGCCGACGGGATTCGTGGCCCCGGGCTCCTCCCCTGTGACGAGGAGACTGTCGTCCGCCCTCGTGTATGCCGGGCTCATGGCCGCAGCGAGGATGCAGGCGGCAAGAACCCCCCGCATCGCCCACTCCATAAACGCTCCCAAGCCGGTCTGCAAACGCTCCCGAAGCACTACTGACGGTCGCATCGAAAACCCCCTTCCCAGGGCGTCACCGCGGCGTATTGCCCTATCCGGCAACCCAGGACCACGCGCTTCAAAAGCGGTGCGCACTGCATCCCGGCGGGCCAGCAACGGCGCCTGGCCATCGTTCGTCCGCGTCTCGATGCCCATCTGGAGCGCCGTCAGACACGAACCCACCTGGTCACTCTGCAGGAGAGCAATAAGCCTGCCGGTGCGAACCGGACGTATTCCCGCAGGAACGGCTGTGGTCGTTCCGAGCGGTGGGAAGCCTTCGCGAGAGCGACCGGTTTCTAGTCTCGCTAACATGCGAACGGTGCGGTCTCTGACTATTGCTCGGGAGTTGAGCACGACCGGCCCGCGGCGCGCGTAGATCAAGACGAAGTCGGCGATGTGCTCGCCGTCCTCGGTCGCCTGACGAATCCTCTTGACCAACCCTCGGGGGCGACCGCCCGGATTGCCGGACTCGCCCTTCACAAAGCGTCGATCAACGCTTCGCGCGCCTGTTCTGAGGAGTCGCTCTCCCCTCCCCACCCTCTATCTTCATCATCCACCTCCACCTCTGGAGAACCGATTCTTGAACGTTTATCGCATTCGCTTCGTATTCAGTCATCCCGCCGCCGCGTACACGGCCATGTCGGCGGCCTCTTCGAGTGCTTCGTGAGTGAAGTCTCGCCGGTCGGTGGTAAGCCGCAGTCCTCCGCAAGCGCGGCGGCCGAGCCGCAGGCGTTCCGCGATGAGCGTCAGCACCGCGAGGTCATCGCGCCCGAGGCGTTCTGCGATTGCCCTGAGGCGTTTGCGGGCTTGGGTTGCACGCGACGGTTGCGACGCAGCGTGTGGTTGCGGTTGCGTCGAATTGCGCTCGCGGTGCAGGGCGTCGCTGCTGATGCGCCGCGGGTCTGGCAGTCCGGTCAGACCTCCGCACGTGGGGTGGATCGATGATCGAAGCGTCGACATTAGCGTCGCCTCCGACCCTGTGCCCCCGGGGCAACACCTTGAGCCATATTTGGCCCTTTTTAGCTTTTAGGCGCTTGAATTTGCTCAGGTTTTTCGCGCGAAGTCTTTGGGTTCAAGTCCCCCTTTCGCACTCCTTTTCAAGCAGTTAGCGACAGCCCCATCGCTTCACACCACTCACAAGGCATCCGCAGCTAACATTTTGCGACCATGCCATATGATCCGGTCATGCGTGTGGTGCTCGCACCTCTTGGGGATGTATGGGTGCGTTTCTGGTGTGGGCAATTGAAACGGAAGGCTGGAATGAAGTCCTCGTCGCGGCCTTCGACCAGATCATTGCTCACCAGCCACGGCAACGACCTTACTCGGACAGTATGCAAAACAGGATTGACTTTGTGCGTGACTTGGCGTAGCCGGTAATTGTCTGGGAGTGTTGCAGTGAGCCTTCTCTCCCAATCCCACTTGGTCTTCAGCCAGGGAGGGCGTGCGGCACGCTTCGCAGCCGGGAGGAGGAAACGACCATGAGAAACAAAACTGCGATGCTTCTCGCCGTAACCATCCTGCTGGGCTTCGCGAACGCGGCGGGCGCTCAATATAACTTCGTGCCAACTTATTGGTGGCTCTACGGATATCCAACGCCAACGCCGGTCTGGTTTTACGGATATCCAGCGCGAACGCCAACTCCAACGCCAACTCCGACGCCTTCGACTCTCACTGCGCCGTCCGACGCATTTCAAGTCCGTTATGCGTCTAACCTGGCCGCCGGAGACTCAGTCGTGAATATCACCAACGCTGGTTCCACCGTGAGTGCCGCCAATGCCCTTACGAACATCTGTGCAAACGTCTACGTGTTCTCCCCGGACGAACAGCTGATCTCTTGCTGCGCCTGTACCGTCACGCCGAACGCGCTCGTTTCCCTCTCAGCAAGGAGTGATTTGATCAGCAACACCCTCACACCCGCTATGCCGAGCTCCATCGTCATTAAGCTCCTCGCAACTGTTGGCACAGCCTGCAATGCTGCTGTGCCAATTGCCGGCACCTTGGCCTCAGGCCTGCGCGCCTGGGGAACCACGCTTCACACCGCGCCCGTCGCCGCCACATTTGCAGTCACTGAGACTGAGTTCTCACCGGCGGTGCTGAGTGCGGCGGAACTGGCGAGAATCACCTCGCTGTGCGGGTTTATACAAGCAAACGGTAGCGGCTACGGCATCTGCAGATCGTGCCGGCTAGGCGGGCAATAGCTTCTGGGAAGGGCGCAGGAGGTTCAAAGCCCCTCACACTCGCAGCATGAGGAGAAGAAGACCATGAAAAACAAACCAGGCCTGCTTGTGGCGGTGATCGTCGTACTGAGCCTCGCAACCGTGTCAGTTGCCGTTGCCATCGGGCCACCCGACGCATTTCAAGTCCATACCATCGCTAACCTGGACGTCGGCGACTCAGCCGTGAATATCACCAACGCCGGTTCCGCCATGACAAGCACCAATACCCTGACTAACATCTGTACAAACGTCTACGTGTTCGCCCCGGACGAACAGCTGATCGCTTGCTGCTCCTGTACCGTCACGCCGAACGCGCTCGTTTCCCTCTCAGCGCAGCAAGATTTGATCAGCAATCCCCTCACACCCGGTGTGGAGACATCCATCGTCATTAAGCTCCTCGCGACTGCTGGCACATCCTGCAATGCTTCCAATGTCCCCGTCGCCAACTTGGTCCCAGGCTTGCGCGCCTGGGCAACCAACCTCCACGCCGCGCCCGTCGCCGGCACATATGCAGTCACTGAGACGCAGTTCTCACCGGCGGTGCTGAGTGAGGCGGAACTGGCGAGGATGACTTCCTTGTGCGGGAATATTCAAGCAAACGGTAGCGGCTTCGGAATCTGCAGGTCTTGCCGGCTCGGTGGGCGGTAGGCGGGGCCACTCCCACTTGTCCTTTGCCTCCACGATGAATTTCGAGCGCGCCCGAGAAAACTCAGGCGATGATTTACGCGTTTGAGTGGAGCGAAATTCACGCCATTAATTGCCCACGACTCGTCGCCAATAGGGAACGTGAAACAACTCTTCCGCCTCCTTTTTGCTGCCTCAGGGCGACGATTATATCTAGCCGTCGTGATCACGTCCCGGTCCCCGCCAGTTCTTGGAACGTAACGATATCCGCGCCAGCATCCAGCAAATCCCCGATAAATGTTCTTTGCAGATCACAGGGCGTGAATTCTCTTGCTCCAGCTGGTTTGCCCAACTTCGCGCAGATCCTGTGGCGATATAGGCGGGAGTCGGTCCGAACCCCGCACCAAGGTATGCTTCCCGCGTCAACGTCGTTCCTGCCAGCTGCGCAGGCGTGAGGCGGGGGGTTGCGGGTGAGGCCCCTGGGACGATCGGACCACTGCGTCAATAAAGGGCGTTGAAACCGCTACGCAGTGGGTTTAGCAGCCAGCGGGCGTTGTTGCCTTTCGGCAAGGCGACAGCGCTGGGCGTTCGCTTGCCTCCGCAACGAAAGAGTCTGCTCAGTAGCGCAACGAACCCGAACGGGGTGCGAGTATGAAGCGATCTGTAGCGTGGCCATTTACGCTGGTGGGTCTGATCAGGTACGATCGTCTTGAAGACGACCAGTGCCGGCATGGCCCAAGGGCTGTTCGAGGCCAAGGCGATGGAGAAGCAGTTTGTCGTCGGGGGGGCCAGCCGCGTGCCCTGGAAGTCCGCAAGTGACATCCGCTCGGACGAGCGGACCTCGACTTCAGTTCAGGGACAAATGGTGACCCGTTCGAAGACGCCAGCGCCAGTCAGGGCATACGTACAGCCGACCAGGAAGTTGCACTGGAATGGACGTACCGGGCCGTGCTGACGCCGTGGCTGGCAGTGCAACCGGATTTGCAGTATGTCTTGCATCCCGGTGCGTTGAAAGACCGGAGCGGCGCCCTGGTACTCGGCCTGCGCCTAGAGACCAGCCTGTAAGGGGTGTTCCTTGCAGCCCAAGGGGTCGGATGCTATAGAAACCTGCTTCTGAAAGAGGACAATCGCGATGAAAGAGGGTATACACCCGAAGTACGAGGCGGCGCGGATCGTCTGCGCATGCGGATATGTCATCGAAACGCGTTCGACACTGCCCGAAATTCATGTCGAAATCTGCTCGAATTGCCACCCGTTTTTCACCGGCAAACAGAAGCTGGTCGACACCGCCGGGCGCGTCGAGCGCTTCAAGCGCAAATACGGCATGCAGCAGCAGTAGTGTCCGCAGCACGTTTTCTCTCCCGCAGTGGAGATGAAAAAGGGCGAGGGAGGCAACCTCCCACGCCCTTTTTTTTGACGGTGAATCGTCATGTTTCAGAAACTCGAAGACGTTGAGCAACGCTACCTCGAACTCGAGCGCGCGTTGGTGGATCCCGCGGTCATCGGCAACCGCAAGGAGTACGCGCGCCTGGGCAAGGAACGCGCCGACCTCGAGGAAATCGTCGAACGCTACCGGGAATGGAAGAAGCTCGCGGCGGAGCTCGAAGGGCACAAGTCGCTCCTCGAGGAAGCCGATTCCGACATTCGCGAACTGGCAAAAGCGGAACTGCCCGCGCTGCGGGACCGGCTGGAATCGCTCGAGGAGGAATTGAAGCGCCTGCTGGTGCCGCGCGATCCCAACGACGCGCGCAACATCATTCTCGAAATCCGCGCGGGGACGGGCGGCGAGGAGGCCAGCCTGTTCGCCGCCGAGTTGTTCCGCATGTACAACCGCTACGCCGAAGAACACGGGTGGCGGGTCGAAATGATGAGCGCCAACCCCACCGGGCTCGGCGGCTTCAAGGAAGTCATCGCACTGATCGAAGGCCGCGGCGTGTACAGCCGGCTGAAATTCGAGGGCGGCGTGCACCGCGTGCAGCGGGTGCCGGAAACCGAAGCGTCCGGCCGCATCCACACCTCGACCGTCACCGTGGCGGTGCTGCCGGAAGCAGATGAAGTCGATGTCCACATCGATGAGGTCAAGGACCTGCGCATCGACGTCTATCGCTCATCCGGACCCGGCGGACAGAGCGTCAACACCACCGATTCCGCCGTCCGCATCACGCATTTGCCCACCGGGCTGGTCGTCGCCTGCCAGGACGAAAAATCACAGCACAAGAACAAAGCCAAGGGCTTGAAGATCCTCCGCGCCCGCCTGCTCGAGCGGGCGCAGGCGGAGCAGCAGGCGGAGGTGGCGCAGAGCCGGCGCAGCATGGTGGGCACGGGCGAACGGTCCGAACGGATCCGCACCTATAATTTCCCGCAGGGGCGCGTCACCGACCACCGCATCAACTTGACCCTCTACTCGCTCGATCGTGTAATGGAAGGCGAAATCGAGCCGCTCATCGACGCGCTGATCACGCACCATCAGACGGAAGCGTTGAAGGTGGCCAGCTGATGATGCTCGCGGCGGACATCACGCCGGCGGTGGACATCGTTGGCGCGCTCGTAGCAGCCGCAACCACCCGGCTTGGCGCGGCCGGCATCGAAACGGCCCGGCTCGACGCCGAGGTGTTGCTGGCACAGGCCTGCGGCATTGATCGCACCACCCTCTACGCCAGCTGGCGCCGCGCCGTGCCCGGCGGCTGCCGAGCCCGCTTCGACGCCCTGCTGACGCGCCGCCTGGCCCGCGAACCACTTCAGTACATCGTCGGCCGGCAGGAATTCTGGTCCCTGGATTTCGCTGTTTCCTCGGCGGTCCTCATCCCCCGGCCGGAAACGGAACTGTTGATCGAACTGGTTTTGCGCGTGTTGGCCAGGACGTCTGGGCTCCTTCCTGACGCGCGAAGCCTCGCGAAGGGGCCCTGCAGCCTCCGCCTGTGCGACGTCGGCACCGGCAGCGGGTGCATCGCCGTGGCCTTGGCACACGAACTCGCGGACGCCACGGTGTGGGCGTTCGACCTTTCCGCTGCGGCACTGACGGTGGCGGCAAGCAACGTGCAGCGGCACCATGTTGCGGAACGCGTGCACCTCGTCCACAGCGACCTCTTCGCTGCCGCAGGTGACCTGTGCTTCGACGCAATCGTCTCGAACCCCCCGTACATTCGCTCCGACGCACTCGGGCGGTTGCAGCCGGAACTTGCGTGGGAGCCTACGCACGCGCTCGACGGCGGCGCTTCCGGGCTCGACGTTATCGAGCGTTTGGTGACACAATCCCCGCCCCGCTTGCGACCCGGCGGCTGGCTGATCATGGAAATCGGCGCCGACCAGGGTGACGCCGTCGAGCAACTGGCGCACGCGGCGGGATTCCGCGCGGTGTCCATTGCACCCGATTACGCCGGCCATCCCCGCGCCCTGGTGGCGCGTAAGGCTTGAGGTATGAACGTCGTCAGATGTACTTCAAGGTTGGTTCGGCTCAAGCCTTGGCACATGGCGAATGGCAGGTGGCTGTTGGTTCTCGACCAGTTGCCAACTGCCATCTGCCAACTGCTCGAGTCGGAGCCTCGCTAACATGGACAAGATCGTCATCCGTGGTGGCCGCCGCCTCAGGGGTGAGGTTGCAGTGGAGGGCGCAAAGAATGCCGCCCTGCCAATTCTGCTGGCCTCGCTTCTGACCGCCGACCGGTGCGTCTTTCACAACCTGCCGCACGTGGTCGACGTAGGGACCACGTTAAAACTCCTGGCGGACCTAGGTGCGCGTGTCGAAGACGACGCGAGCGGGGTGAGCGTGCACGCCGAGCGTCTCGCCCGCCTGGAAGCGCAGTACGATCTGGTGAAGACGATGCGGGCCTCCTTTCTGGCTCTGGGGCCGCTGCTGGCCCGCTTCGGGCGTGCCCGGGTTTCGACACCTGGCGGCTGCGCCATTGGTAGCCGTCCGGTCGACCTGCACCTGGAAGGCCTGCAGAAGATGGGCGCGCGCTGCCGCATTGTGCACGGGTATGTGGAAGCTGAGGCCGAGCGGCTGCAGGGGGCGCGGATCTATCTGGATGTACCGTCCGTCGGCGCGACCGAGCACCTCATGATGGTGGCGACCTTGGCGGAAGGCACGACGACCATCGAACACGCGGCCCGCGAGCCGGAGGTCGTCGATCTTGCCCATGCCCTGACGGCCATGGGCGCGCGGATTACCGGCGCCGGTGAGGACATGATCACGATCGAAGGGGTGCCGGCGCTGCACGGATTGGATTTCAGTATCCTGCCCGATCGTATCGAGGCGGGGACGTTCATGATCGCCGCAGCCATCACCAACGGCGACATATACGTGCGCGGCGCCCGTGCCGAACACCTGCATGCCGTGATCCTCAAGCTGCGCGAGGCTGGCGTCGAGATCAAAGAGGATGCCGACGGCATCCGCGTGATCGCCAACGGGCGACTCAGCAGCGTTGACATCAGGACCATGCCGTACCCCGGCTTCCCAACCGACTTGCAGGCACAGATGATGGCGGCCATGAGCCTAGCCGACGGCCGCAGCGTCATCTCGGAGACGATCTTTGAGAACCGCTTCATGCACGTCCTGGAACTCAACCGCATGGGGGCAGACATCAAGGTCGAAGGTAACACCGCCATCGTTCGTGGCGTGGCGATGCTCAGCGGCGCGCCGGTGATGGCCACCGACCTGCGGGCCAGCGTCTGTCTGGTCTTGGCAGGCCTGGCCGCCGAGGGAGTGACCGAGGTCGCACGCGTGTATCATCTCGACCGCGGCTACGCACACATCGAAGACAAGCTGTCTGCGTTAGGTGCTGATGTGCGGCGCGTCCAGGAACGGTGAGGTTCGCATGCCAGTACGTATTCTCTCCACCACCCAGCCGGATTTCGCGCGTCGCTTCGCCACACTGCGGCACTACGGCGGGGATGCCACCGCGGCCGTCGACACACAGGCCCGGCAGATCGTCGAAGCCGTGCGTCAGCGGGGCGATCGCGCGCTCGTCGACTTCACGCGGCGCTACGACCGCGTGACGCTCAGGCCGGCGCAATTGCGCGTCAGCGCCGAAGAAATCCACGACGCCATCCGCGCGGTGTCGCCGGGCGCGTTGCGCGCGCTGCGTTTGGCCGCGCGCCGCATCGCCGCCTTCCACCGGCGTCAGGTGTCGCGCAGTTGGAGCTATCGCGACCCGGCGGGCCTGCAACTCGGCCAGTCGGTGACCCCGCTGCATCGTGTCGGCCTCTACGTACCGGGCGGGCACGCGGCCTATCCGTCCTCGGTGCTGATGAACGCCATCCCGGCCCGCGTTGCCGGCGTGCGCGAGGTGGTCATGGTCTCTCCGCCGAGCCCCACGGGCACGAACCCCGCCGTCCTGGCCGCGGCCGCGATTGCCGGCGTGGACACGGTCTTCCGCGTGGGGGGCGCCCACGCCGTGGCGGCACTGGCCTATGGCACCGCCACCATCCCGCGGGTCGACAAGATTGTCGGGCCGGGGAACGCCTACGTGCAAGCCGCCAAGAAGGCCGTGTACGGCGCGGTCGACATCGATGCGATTGCCGGACCGAGCGAGGTGGTGGTGATCGCGGACACCAGCGCAGCCCCCGCCTACGTCGCCGCCGATCTGATGGCGCAGGCGGAGCACGGTAGTGGCGACGAGTGTGCCGTCCTGCTCACACCGTCACGACGGCTCGCCGCAGCGGTGCAAGCCGAGATAGAAGTGCAGCTGGTGGCCTTGCCTCGTCGCCAGGACATCGCGCGGGTCCTGCAACGCCGCGGCGCACTCATCATCGTCCGCAACCTCGCGGAGGCGGTGGCGCTGGCGAACGATATCGCGCCGGAGCACCTGGAACTGATGGTCACGCAACCACAACGCTGGGCGAGGCAGATCCGCAACGCTGGCGCGGTGTTTCTCGGATCGTACGCTCCCGCGGCGCTGGGTGATTATGTCGCCGGACCGAATCACGTGTTGCCGACCGGTGGCACGGCGCGGTTCTTCTCACCGCTGGGGGTCTACGACTTCGTGAAACGGACCAGTATCGTCTCGGCCACGCGTGCCGGCCTGCGAGGGCTCGCACCGACCGTGGTACGCCTGGCCACGCTGGAGGGCTACGATGCCCACGCCGCAGCGGTCCGCTGCCGGTTTGCCGCCAACAGCCGCCGGACCCGGACGGCAAAAGCGTAGGGAGGACAGTATGCCAAAGGTACGCACGCGCCCGGCGCGGAGGCCGCGGGACGCTCGGAAGGGCCGCGAAGCCACGGTGTCCCGCAAGACCAAGGAAACCGAGATCACGGTGGTGTTGCACATCGATGGCAGCGGCCACGGCGATCTGGATACCGGCATTCCGTTTCTGAATCACATGCTCGACAGCTTTGCGCGCCACGGTTTCTTCGATCTGTTCGTCCGTGCGCGCGGCGATCTCGACGTCGACCAACACCACACCGTCGAGGACATCGGACTCACGCTCGGCCAAGCCTGGCGCAAGGCGCTCGGCGACAAAGCCGGCATCCGCCGCTTCGGGGATGCCACCTGCCCGCTCGACGAAGCGTTGGTCAGCGCCGTGGTCGACCTCAGCGGGCGCCCGTTCCTGGCCTACAACCTCAAGATCAGACAGGCCCGGGTCGGGGACTTCGACACCGAGTTGGTGCACGACTTCATGGCGGCTTTCGTCAACGAAGTCGGCATGAACCTGCATCTCAATCAGGTGCAGGGCCGCAATCCGCACCACGTCCTTGAAGCCGCCTTCAAAGCCTTGGCCCGCGCCCTCGACAAAGCCAGTCAGATCGACCCGCGCGTCGAAGGTGTGCTGTCAAC
>Ga0316601_100001179_pt1 | contig 12448 bp, 3 predicted proteins | sample OWC_soil_day5_no_FD_207663 | JGI IMG/M metagenome (GOLD analysis project Ga0316601, IMG submission 207663) | Wetland soil microbial communities from Old Woman Creek delta, Ohio, United States - OWC_soil_day5_noCT | ecosystem: Environmental > Terrestrial > Soil > Wetlands | place: USA: Ohio...
CGGCCGCCCACGTGGGGCGCGCGCCGCGAGGTGGTGCCGCTCTCCGCCGCCGTCGCGTACGAGTCGGCGCCGATCTTCGACGCGCTCGATCTGACCGAGACGCACCCGCGCGACGAGATCTGGATCAGCGTCACCAGCGCCGATGCCCAGCCGTACGTACCCGACGCGCTCGCTCCGATCGACGACCGGCCCGGCAACGAAAGCGCAATCGTGCCCATCCGCGTGCAGGCGCGGTACTGCGGGCGCCCCACGATCGCCGAGTCTCCGTCGCTCGCGCCGGTGCCCGTGGTGGTGGCGCCGGAGCCAGCGGCACGACCGATGGAAGTGCGGCTGGACTTGGCGTCGCTGCTGGCAGGGACGCCGCTCGCGCCCGGGGAGCGGGTGCGGCTAGAGCGCACGTCGGATGCGCAGGTGTTTCAGGCGTACCGCGCCGAAGGTTCCCGCGTGATCGCGCGCGTGCTCGAGCCTGTGCGCTCCGGCGACGCGGAGAGCGAGGTCACCGTCGCGAACGCCGCCGACCGCGCCGCGATCGTCGCCGCACTCGACAGTTCCTCCCTGATGGATCTCGAGGATCGCTTCGTCGTGTTCCTCGCGGCGTCCCATCCGTTCCGCGAGCGCCTGTTCCGGGCGAGCGTTGCGGCCGACACCGTTCTGCCGATGACCACCGATGTGCTCCCCAATGTCGGTGCGCGACACGTGTACCGCGCGCGGCGTCTCGACGCGGCCGGCCACGCGTCCGCCGACGGCGTGACGCTCAAGGGCGTGGTGCGCGTGCCCTCGACGAGTGAAATCGCGACGCCCTTCCGCGAGCCGCGGCTCCCCGGCGATCCCGACACGCGCCTGCGCTTCCTCGTCGACGCCGGTGACGAGGTCTTCTTCCTGCTCGTCTTCCATCGCGTCGCGCCCGGCGATGCGTCGCCCGAGGAACTGCCGGAGCTCGTGCGCGTGCCCAGCGCACCGCGGCTCGGACCCGCGGAGCGCGCGAAGCTCCGCACGGCCGACGGCGCGTTCCTGGCCGCGACCGCCGTGATCGACCTGCCGGCCGCGGTGCCCGGCGAGCCACGGCGCAACGTCATTGCCGACGTTCCCATCGAACCCGGTGCAAGCGCACGCACGTGGGTCTGCGCCATGACGCGTGACGGTGTCACGTCGCCGCTTGCCGGCCCGTTCCGCGTGTCGCGTGCGCCGCTGCCGCTCGCGTCGCCCACGCTGGTGGTGACGGGCAGCGCACCCGTATTCCAGCTCTCGTGGAGCTGGCCCGTGCCGTCCGACGCGTCCGACGTCGTCGTCGAGCGATCGACCGACGGCGTGAAGTTCGCGCGGGTCTCTGCGCGTCTCGCCGCAACCGCCACCAGCACCGAGTACCGTGCGCCCGCAGGCCCTGCGTTTGTCCGGTTGCGCGCGCGACGGCCCGACGGCCGGACCGCGGTCAGCAACGTGGTCGGGATCTAGGGCCTGATCGCATGGCCACGTTCTTCGAGCTCCTCGGCGTGACCACGGCCGACCAGGCTTCGCTGCTGTGGCCGGGCGATCACGTCCAGCCCGACACCGGCGCGACGTTGGGAGACGCCGCCTTCCCCGAGCTCATGACCTACCTGCAAAGCGCACTGACCTTCAGGGCGCTCAGGCCGGGCGCCGCGCAGCCCGGGCTCGATCCCGACGCCCCGGTGACGGTTGGACTCACCGCGGAGCTGCACGTGACGCCGCCGCCGGGGCCTCCCGGCCCGACGATCGCGCTCGCGCAGATGTCGAAGATCGGCTATCGACTCGAGTCGACAGGGGATGTGCCGGCGCACGTCTTCGTCACCGAGAGCGCCGGCGGGATCGAGGTCGTGCTGCACGGCTTGCCGGTGACGATCTTCCTGCCGCCCGGCTTCATCACGCCAAAGCGTGACGAAGGCGACGGCACGCCGCTGCCCGACGTGCGCGTCGCGCCGCCGCCCCCGCCCGAAGGGCCGATCGTCGGCTTCGATCCGGATCATCCCGACAGCCTGGAAATCGTGCTGAGCGACGAGGGCCCAAGCCAGGTCCGCGTGCGTGTGAACGTGCGCATGACGGAGCTCGGGGATTTTTCTGTCGACCCGGTCGTCCCGATCTCGTTCGGCGAATGCCGGTTCTCGGGACTGCCGATGATGGGTCTGCACGACCTGCAGCTCGTGCCGCAGCCGGCGCCCGAAGGTATTGCACCCGAGCACGTGGATGCCGAGCTGCCGCTCGAGTGGAAGCGCCACCGGCTGGACCTGGTGCCCCAGACGCGGGGACTGGTCACCCTGCGCACGCTGGACCTCGACATGGCGGCGAAGCCCTGGAAGCTGCTTGCCGACAAGATCAAGTCGAAGCGTACTGACGCCGATCCCGTCGAGTTCGTGCTCGAGGATCTCGCGATCCCGATCCTGAACTTCCCCTATCCCCTCATCGCCGTGCACGCCCGCGTCGGCCTCCGCCGCCAGCTGCTGGCGGGCGACGCCGGCGGCGAGAACTACAACTTGCAGGATGCGCCCGTCGATCTCGAGATCGGGCCAATCATGATCCGCCTGTTCAGGGTGCTGCTCCAGACCACGGACCTCGAGGGCGAGATGCCGGTCGCGTTCGACGCGGTGATCCAGCGCGCGGGCGACCCGCCCGCGGCAACCCGCTGGTCCTTCCCGCTGTCGTTCAGCGAGGACGGCGTGCTCACCTTCGGCCTCGTGCTGCCGGCGGCCGATCGACCCCGGCTGTTCACCGCGTTCGGGCGCGAGGTGCGCTTTGCCGGCGCCCGTATCGGCTTCTCGCTTTCCGCGGTGAAGTCGCTCGTCGAGGGCGGCGGCAGTGCGGCCAAGGCGTTCCTCGTGCTCATCGACATCGAGATGCGCAAGGCGGCCGGGCAAGAAGTCAACAAGGGCCCGGCGATTATCCAGCCCACGGCCGGCGAGAACACCTCGATGTACCTCGAGGGCCTCGGCTATCGGCTGGGGAAGCCGGCGCTCGGCTCGATCTACGCCCCTGTCAAGCTGAAGCTGCTGCTCTTCAACAAGTTCCCGCTGCACATCGAGGAGATCGGGTTCGTCACGGAGGACAACGGCGGCTTCTACTTCTCCGTGAGCGCGCGGCTCGAGGACGCGTTCGGCCCCGCCGAGCAGGCGCCGTCCGACGCACCGCCGCCCGCGCCCCAGACCGCCCACGGACCGTGCGCGCGCCCCTCGGCAGGCCGTGCCGAAGCGCTGAAGCGGGGCTTGGGGTTGCACCTGCACCGCCTGCGCACGCGGATCGGCGGCAACGACGACGCGCCGCGCTTCCTGCTCGACGGGCTCACGCTGTTCGTGTCGATCGGTCGCGTCGAACTGAGCGGATTCGGAGCGCTGGCCGAGTTCGATCTCGACGGCAGCCACTACGAAGAGGCGGCGTTCGGGCTGCAGGTGTGCTTCCCGGCCCTCGGCAAGCACTTCGACCTCGGTTTCCAGATGTATCGAGGCCGCGTGACGGGGGCGCAGGAGTTCTCCTATTGGATGTTCGCCGCCGTCATCGGTGGCATCCCGCTCGGCAGCGCCGAGCTCTCGGGCTTCCGCGCGATCGTCGCGCGCAACCTCGCGCCGCGGCTGCCGCCGGCGGACGGCACGGACCAGCCGATGCGGCTGTACCGCTGGTACAAGGAGAACCTCGGCGCGGTCGAGCTCCCGCAGCATCGCGCGATGACCGCGTGGGCGCCCAAGGACCACTCGAGTGCGTGGGGCGCCGCGGCGACGGTGTCCTTCGCGGGCACCAAGGCGGTCAGGCTGCACGCCTTCTTCTTCATGATGGACAGCCCCGATGACGAGAGTTTCGTCGGCGGCCTCGAGCTGTACGCGCTGAAGGCGCCGAAGCCGCTTGCGTTCGCCGCGTTCGAGTGGGACGACAAGAACGACAAGTGGGGCCTCACGATCGGATTCTCGGTCGGCGTGGAAGCGCTCTTCGGCGAGATCGCAAGCGTGCTGGGCGAGATCACGTTTGCCGGCCTGCTGTTCTTCGGCAACAAGCCCGACACGCTCGCGATCGGCCAGTACAACGACACCGCGACCTGGCCGTCGATTCGCCTCAACTTCACGCGGTTCTGGAAGCTCGAGGTCTTCGTCGGCTTTTGCTACCACCGGGTGGACGCCGCCGACGCGCTCGATCCGACCACCGAGAGCATCCGCGTTTACGGGCTCATCGTTTCGGGCAAGGGGAGTGTCAAGTTTGGCATCGGCACCTTCAAGATCTATTTCACGTTGAGCTGGGTGTCGGGGCAGTGGCGCAACGAGGCGATCGCGACGGGCAAGATCATCGTGTTCGAGGCAGGCATCCGGATCCGCCTGTTCGGCTGCTTCAACTTCGGCGCGAGCGTGAAGGTGGACCACGCGGTGCTCGGTCCCGCGTTCATCTCTTACCGCAGGACGAGCACCGTCATCCGGATCGAGACGCCCTGGTGGCTGCCCGACGTCACTGTGCGGTGGGAGTCGAGCGAGGGCGTGGCGGTGTCCGAGGTCATGCAGGTGCTCACGCGTCCGCTCGTGCGCGCGGAGGCGTTCGGCCCCGGACCGCGCGCGCCGGTGGCGATCGGCGTGGCCGGCGCGGACGCGGAGGATCCGCCGGTCGTGTACTCGTTCGAGGAAGTGCGTGCGATCGGCGCGCCCGCGGTCAGCGACCAGGCGTTCGCGGCGCTGCCCCTCATCGGCTGCGACAGCGAGATCGCTCTCGATTTCAAGGTGTCGCTCGACGCGTCGGCCACCGTCCTTCCGCCGACGCCCGCCGGCGCGGGGCGTCAGGATTCGGAAGAGTTGTCGGTCACCTACGAGATCGTCTCGATCGGGATCCGCCGGCGGCGCCGTCACGGCGACGGGGCAGGCGCGTGGGCGGACCTGGTCGATCCGCTGACCACCGAGTTGGAGCCGCTCTTCGGCTTGCCGCCGTCCCAGTGGCAGGCGCACTTCCAGTCGGCGGTCGGGTTCGACTGGGACGCCGACGTGCAGCGGATCGACCGGCTCGACCCGCGCCGCCTGCTCGTAAACGCAGTGACGCCGTACTCGTTCCTCACGGGCGACCCGGCCGGCGACGAAGTCATCGCGGAAACGCAGCCGGGCTGGCCGTGCTGCACGCCCACCCGCCCGCGCCCGCGATGGCACGTCGTGGACTTCGCGGACACGCAGGCCGGCGCGCGCACGCCGGCCACCGAGGCGTTCACCGACAGCACGAGCACGCTGCACTGGATCGGTTTCCGCCCGCCGGTTGTCGTGCCGCCGTCGAGCGCGCCAGCAGGCACGCAGGTCGCGCTGATCACGATCGACCAGCACGCCGAGGGCATCATCGCGACGGCGTCGTTCGATCAGCCCGCACGGATCTGCGAGGTGCACGCCTACTGGTCGTCGGCGCACTCGCACGCGGTGCTCGTGGTCGAGGGCTTCCGCGGCCTCGCGCGTATCGTGAGCCGCGCATTCGTGATGTCGCTGGACGACCCCGGGGTTCCGATCCGCTTCGACGAGGCGCTCGGCTTGACGTCGGTCGTGATCCGCAAGGTCGGCAAACCCACCGCGTCGGGCGACAAAGGGGCCTTCGTCGAGCTCGTGATGGTCCGCTACCGCAAGCTCGCCGACGAGCGCCGCGCCGAGGTGGACCGCGCAAGGTGCGATGCACGCGATGATTACGTGCACGGACAGGGCCGGCTCGCGTGGCTGCCCAACACCGACTACGAAATCGCCGTTCGCACGCGAGCGGTACTGGGCTACACACGCAACGGTGACCAGGAAGCGTTCATCGACCAGAAGGCGTACTTCCGGACGAAGGGACTGCCCGGCCTGAACGCGGTCGCCCGCGTCGGCGAAGAGCTCGAGCCCTACGTGGAGTCGGTGTACCCGCCGCCCGGCACGACGCTGTATCGCACGGAGCCGCTGGCGGTGGCGTTCAACGAGCGGTTCAGCATCCTGGCGCCGATCGATCGCACCCCGTCGCCGGGCGATCCGCTCGAGCGGCAGACAATGATGAGGTGGGGTCTCGCGCTCACGAAACCCGGGGGCGACGGCCTGGAGCGCGTGTCGGACACTGCGGCCGACTGGATCGTCGCGCACCGCACTTCGCCGCTGCCCTTGCCGCCCAGGCGCCCCGCCATCTTCGACACGGTGCTCACGACGCCCGTGCGCCGCGCGCGCAGCCAGGAGCCGCTCAGGCTGCGGCTCGACCGGATGATCGCGCGGCCCGGCGGGTGCGCCGAGGCGGATGCGCTGTCCACGTCGCAGGTGCTCGTCCACGCGCCCTACGATCCGGAACGGCCCGACGCGCAGCGCCCGCGCTGGGAGGCGGGCCGCGAGTACCGGGCCAACCTGCGGCTCGAGCACGGGCCGCACGTCGATCGCGCGCCCTTCGTGGCGGAGGACGCCGGCGCGCTGTCGGGGCGCACGGAGCAGGGGCCGGGCGCGGCGTGGAGCTTCGATGCGGGCATGATGCACGCGCCCGCCACGACAGGGCAGACGACCGCGCAGTTCGCCGTGTTCGGCGAGGCTGCGTGGGATCACGTGCAGATCGTCGCCGGCCTCGATCCGGGCGGCGCTGCCGTGGGTGTGGCCACCGGCGTTCGCCTCTCCGCCGCGGGCGCGGTTGCACGCGCCATCGTGGCGTGGGTCGACGAGGTGCGCGGGGCGCGCCTGCGCATCGAGAAACGTGCCAACGGCGCGACGGTGGACAGCCGAGAGGTACTGCTGCCCGACACGACGCCACGGCCGTACGTCGTCGAGATCACGGTCTACGACGACGTCGTCCGCGCTGGCGTGGCGGGCACCGAGATCGAGCTCGATCGCGCGGGGTTCCGGGAAGGCCACATGGCGCTGGCCTCGCTCGGCGGCGGCCGGTGCACGCGGCTCTCCGTCACCGCGCTCGACGGCTATCGCGTGCACTTCACGGCGAGCCGTTACGACGACTTCGCGGCCCACATCGGCAGCCACGACGGCACCTATGGCGTCGTGCGTCCGGGCGATCTCGGCGCTCCCGCAACCTCGGTGGCGGCGCTGCTGTCAGAGACGTCCGCCGACCTTGCGCGCGCCATGACGGCGACGGCCGATAGCGCGCCTCGCGAGCGGCTGTTCGCACGGTGGGTCTCCGACTTGGCGCTCCCGCTGCGCACCGCGCCCCAGCGCCTTTCGATTACGCGCTACGACGTAGGCGGCGCCACCGACCTGCTGATCGTCGAGAGCCCGGAGCCGCTGCCGCTCGGTGGCGACGTGAGCCTGGTCCTGCGCGAGCGGCGGTGGATCGTGCCGCCCTTCCCGCGCCCGCCACGCCCGGTGCCGCCGATCGCGATCGGCCGTGCCGCTCGTGCGCCAGGGGCGCGCGGAAACGATGTCGCGACCTGGACGGAATCGCTCGAGCTGGACGATGACGGTCGGCCGGGTACCGCGCCGCGGCTGCCCCGCGCGCTCGCGGGCATGCAGCGGCTGGTACACGCGGTTGCAAACGACCGGGGGATCGTGATCCACCGCACCTACGAGTTGCGCCGGGGCGCCCGGCCGGGCGATCCGGTCGCCATCGTGCCCGTTGAGCTCCGGGCGGCGGACGCGAGCGACGACGTCCTGCGGACCCTGGCGGTTGGAGAACTGGCCCTGCTGGACGCGCGCAACCGGTTCCTGGTCCCGCCGTTTCCGAGTCCGCTGCCGCCGACCTACGTCGACGTGCCGCTGCGGATTGTCGGCGACGCGAGCGGCTGCCGCGCCCTCGCGATCCCGGTCGGTGTCGATCCGTCGGCGCACGCACCCCTGGCGCCTGGCACCTACCGGCTGATCTTCTCGATCAACCGCCCACGCTGGCGGGCCGAAGTACCAGGCCCCGCATCCACCTACCAGGCCTCGGTCACGTTGGTCGCAGCCTGGTAGGCGGCGACGCCGCTACCCGACCCCCCAGCGCCAACCGCACCATGCCTCGTTGTGATGCGTAAACACTCGATCAGGTCAATGCTGCAGTAAGCGAATACTCGTGAGCGAGCCGCCGAGCACCGATTTCGCGAGGACAAGCGCTTTCCCAGCCGAAAGGGCGAGTCTCTGACTTGGCGATGAATCCCGCTTCGTCCGGAATCTCGAACGATGCAGGCATGCGGCCTTGCCGTATTCCAAGTTAAGTGTTCCGGCAAGCCGCGAATGCCGATGGATTGCAGTGTCAATCGAAATCACCACCGTAGGCGGCTGGATCAATCGGCTCTTGAGCTCTTGGTGGTTGCGCTCTTGATGGTGATGATCCTTGTATTCGGCCACAGCTGCAGCTTCCCGAGGTCTTGTTCAGCTGTGGCGAGCTCTTGCTTGGGAACGCCGTTGCGCTCCTCTTTCTCGAAGTCCAGGCGCCGCTGGCGCAACTGGTTTACCCGAACGCCCAGTTACCGCGCCACCTTGGCCTTGGTCTTATCTCCAACGGCAGCCAACCGCACCGCCTCGCCTCAAGCTTGAACTCCCGGGTATGGTGTCTGCGTTCCTTGCGGTTCCATGACACAGCCCTCCTAAGGCCATTGTGCCTCTCTGGAACTGTCCACGAAACGTGCGTAACTTTCAGATCCCGTCCAAATCAACCGCTCGATCGACTTCGCGATGTGTCGAAGAGCCAACATCACCTGACCGAGCCTTTGCGTCCACTCTACGGTGACGAGCGTAGTACGAAGCGAAACCGGGGACCCCTGTCAGGTGATGATAACCGGGCTGAAGACGATCCTTCCGATCAAGGTGATGTGATACCCGACGCGATAGAGAAAGGCGTCACTATCGCGGACTGCGATATCTGACTGGACGCCAGCAAAGAGGTTAGACACCTGCGCGTTGGTAGCGAGATCGGTCGCGGCAAAAAAGGGTTCTGGCCGCCAGGCGTCGACTGCGAACCCTGAATTGACCGACTGATTGGCGTTAAAAACTGAACTCAGCGTCGAAAACGGCGCCCACTGTTCGACCTGGAAGTTGGCGTAGTAACTCGAATCGTTGCCCGGCGGCAGCGGCACGCCGAAGCGCTGCGCGGCGAACTTGATCGGCGCCCTGAGATCGGGCGAGATCAGCAGTGTCTCGCGCCGCCACTGCGCCGGCGTCACTCCCTTCATGTCGATCAGGACGACCCCACTCAGCACCAGTTGCCAGCGCTGTTCGCGAATGTTCGCCGGAGGCGCTTGGCCAGTGGCAGTCGCGACTGGCACGATCACCCAGTTCTGCACGGCAAAGCCTGTCGGAAGGATCATCGGCTTTTCTCCAAAGGTCTCGACATTGGTGGAACAGACGCACTTGCCTGAATCGTCATCTCCGAGCGTCGTGCCGTTCATCGGCGTCGGCCGGACGCTACCGCCCCGCGGGATACCGGGAACCAGGATCTGGCGATCGTGGATCGAGAAGTGCAGATGACTCATGAAGGAGTAACCGGTATCGTCCATCTGGCCGATGCGATTGCCGGTGAAGATCGGCATGAGCTGCGAGACCGGAATCCGGTTCGGCCCTTCCAGGTGTAGATACCGCGAGGTGAAGCGATCGGTGTTGTTGGGATCGTTGGGATCGCCATGCTGGATTTCGACGGTGTTCGAGGCGGTATCACTGCCGCTCGGCGTGCCATCGGCGACGAAGCTGACGATCCCCCCGCGCGGGGCTAGTACTGGCGTACCGCCGCTGCGGTTGATGTAGGGGACGAAGCGCTGATAGCGCGTGAAGTCGATCGCAAAGGCATCGTCGTCATCGTGCGTGTCGCTATCGTTGTAGTAGTAACCGCGCGGGCCGAAGCCGCAGTCGCGGGCGGAGCGCGCCGCAATCGCCGCTGCCGCGGCGATTGCGCCGACCGGCCAGTAGATCGCGGCTAAAAAAGCGATCACTATTTGGTCCCTCAGAAAGCGACCAAGTCCTCCAGCTTCGCAGCATAGTCCGTCCTGCCACGGGGCGAGCAGTTCGAACGGCAAGGGCTGGTTGGTCTTCGGGGTCTCGGGCCGCCAATGCTCGATCCACAACTCGTTAGGCGTAGCGATGCCGCACGCCGTCCACTGCCAGCCGCGCGCCGATCGGTTGATGAGGAAGATCACGTCGCCGCGAAACCAGCGCCCCTTCCAGCCGCTTGTGTGCAGATAGCGCTTGTTCCCGCCCCCCGACAGAGTCTGGTTCACCCGAACTTCGCTCTTGCCGAGATCGTCGCACAGCTGATCCAGCAGCTTGGCCGTTTCGAACGAGGCATGACCGCCGGCCGGTCCGATCGCGAAGTGCGTGGTGCTGGCCAGCTTGCGCAACCGCTCGGCCTTGCCTGAGGAGAGGGCGGCCTCGAGCGCATCCACGACATGTTCGGCACTCAGCATGAACGCCGTGTCGGGAACGGCGAGCCGTTCAAGGCAGCGTCGCGCAAGCTCGGCGGGGTCGTGGGGCTTGCGCGAGACCTCCTTGCCCGCGACCTTCCGATAGAATTCAGCGGCGCGATCGTGGTCGCCCGCGTGCTCCATGATCAATCCGGCCTGGAACAGCGGATCACCATTTTCGGGCGCATGCCCGGCGAGCGCCTGATAGGCTTCGACGGCGGTGGCGGGGTCCCTGGCGAGTGCTGCGGTCTGCGCCTTCTTGAGCAACGCACAGGCCAATCCATCGATCGTCGTGACTAGTGTCTCGTTTGCGGCGAATGCATCGATGGCGTCGTCGTAGAAGGAGAGCGATTCCCGGAGCCTTCCGTCTCGCCTGACATTGTCGGCCATCCACAGCCGATAGGCCCCGGCCAGTGGCGATTGGGGCTCGCGCTCGATCGCCGCTTCAAGCGTGACGTTGGTGCCCGCGCAAACACCAGTTCGGCGATGCTCGAGCACTTGCGCGGAAAGCTGACGCCACTCGAAGCCCGACTTTTCGTCGAGGCACCCAGGTATGACAAACTCGCCCTGTGGATTGTGATCGCGCACGCCAATGCCCTCATGAAAGCAGACAGGTGCGACTAGATCGCGTGAAGTCTACACGTTCTCAGGTCGAAAGAGGACATGCGAGTACAGAGAGTCGGCCGATGATCGGGCCGGTTGCCCAGAAGCTGAGCGTATGGATTCTTTTGCCGTGACTTCTTTGCATTTCACAAAGAACAGTATCCCGCAACTTTAATATGGTCGCTTGGAAAGTGATGCTCACGTAGATAGAGTGAAGCGCCCATCACTTGACGGCCATACCCGGTGACACGCCAACGGCGGGTGTGCACACTGGCGCATCGAGAATTGCAGACACGCGTGTCTGAATTACCGCGCTCATCAGTGCAGCCAACCGGGGTGCGACCACTCGCGGTCGATCCACCCGAAAAACTCGCGCTTATCGGGTGGCAGACGCATCAGTTTCAGCCATCGAGCTGCGCGCGGAACTGCCGCAGGGCTGTGCAGAAGCTCGGCCATGAGCCTCTCCTGATAGCGATAGTTCATCTCCTGACCCATGGCGACCAGCATCGACAGCGATTGCCGTCGGCAGCGGCTACCGAGCTCGGTAAGCTCAACGGCGCCCGTCGCTGGGAACACCGCGCTTGGGTGCACGTGTCGGCACCCGACGTCATGCGCTGGGGGCATCTCGACCTTGCTCATGCTCGACCCAACCTGGATGCTTAGTCCTCTCGGTTGGCGTCGTCGTCGATCCCCTTCAGCGCGGCCACCACTTCCCTTATCCGTGTGAACGCGTCACGCAGTGCTTGTATGGAGGCCGTGGAGTCCTTGCGGCAGCACGCATTGACGAACGCGCGCAGCCAGCGCAGCAGGGCAGCGACTTCCCCCCGCATGTTCGGATCGTGCTCGCTGCATCGCTCGAGCAACGCCTCCAGCCGCTTCACCATCGCCTGGGCTTCGCGGCAGTCGTGCGTATCCGGCTCGTGTCCGCCGTCTTGTGTGCCCCCGGGGCCACCCGCCCCTGGCCGGAAGATGAGTCCGGTGAAGTGACGATACCGCGTGACCCGCGCGCCTAGCGGCGTGGTAGCGCCGACGGCTGCCGCCACGGGATAAACCCCAAGCTGCCAGGTGTCGTCGAAGGTCCCGCGATACTGGCCGAATGCCGTCTCGCTCAACACGAGCATGCGGATCGCTCCGTCGGGTCGCGTAACCCGTACTTCAACGGGCGGATCGAGTCGGACCGGCTGGCCATACACCGTGGGCTCGAGCGTCAACAGCATCGGCGATCCGGGCAGGTATGCGTTCTGGACGAGAGACCCACCCAGCCTGAGATCGCTTCGCGCCTTCGCCATCACGGAGTAGACAAACGGCAAGCTTCCCGCCACTCCCGTGTCAAAACCGTGCGTCAGCGCGCGCTGGCCCTTCGTGCTAGACAGCCATACACGCCAGCGCCCTACGTGTGCCTTCGGACGAGCCGGAAACACTGGAAACTGGACGCGGAAATAGACGTGCCCGTCGCCGCTTACGAGCTGCGCGTTCGGGAACGTGGTGCCGGCGTCCGCGGGGCGGATCATGGTGCCGTCGGGCGCTTCCAGCCACAGCTCGACGTAGGGGTAAGCCGCCGTCTTGCGATAGGCC
>Ga0316601_100001181_pt1 | contig 12438 bp, 10 predicted proteins | sample OWC_soil_day5_no_FD_207663 | JGI IMG/M metagenome (GOLD analysis project Ga0316601, IMG submission 207663) | Wetland soil microbial communities from Old Woman Creek delta, Ohio, United States - OWC_soil_day5_noCT | ecosystem: Environmental > Terrestrial > Soil > Wetlands | place: USA: Ohio...
CTGGGGCCGGAGCGAGCGCATCCTCCCTCACGCCGTCGCTCGTGCGGAGGCCGAGCCAGGCGCGATCGGCGGCCATCTCGTGCGGCGAGATCTGGGTCTGTTCGGGCGGGGCGCCCGCGAAGTAGTCCGCGGCGCGGCGGGGGTTCGTCGAGCGGACGGCGCTGCCGTCGGGGTGGATCGCGAGCGATGCCGCGCCGACGCCGAGCCCGAGGTAGGGCGCGCCGCGCCAGTACAGGCTGTTGTGCACGGCGCGCCGCTTGCCGTAGGAGCTGATCTCGTAGTGCTCGAAGCCCGCCGCGACGAGCGTGGCGTGGGTCTGCGTGTAGAGCTCGGTGAGCGTGTCTTCGTCGAGCGGGACGAGCCGGCCTTCGCGCGCGCGCTTGCCGAACTGGGTGCGGTCTTCGATCGTGAGCTCGTAGATCGACAGGTGATCGACGGGCAGGGCGGCGACGCGATCCAGCCACGCCTCGCGTCGAGCGACGGGGACCCCGATCATGAAGTCGGCCGACACGACGAACCGGCCGTCGGCACACGAGGCTTCGATCGCCGCCGCGCCATCACCGAAGCGGTGATCGCGGCCGAGCATGACGAGCTCGTCCGCGACGAACGACTGGACGCCGATCGAGATGCGATCGATGCCGGCGTCGTGCCACGCATCGAGGGTGGCGCGCGAGATGTCGGTCGGGTTCGCTTCGATCGTGACCTCCCGCGGGCGGCCATAGCGCCGCGTGACGTGCTCGATGACGTGCGAGATCGCCGCGGGCCGCCACAACGACGGCGTGCCGCCGCCGAGATAGATCGACGCGAGCTCGCCGGCGAAGGCATCCGCGCGGCGGTCGAATTCGGCAACGATGGCGTCGCGATAGCGCTCGTGGGGCGGCTCGCCGACCTCGACCGCGAAGTCACAGTACGGGCACAGCTTGCGGCACCACGGGAAATGAAGGTAGACGCCTAGATCGGAGATGACGCCAATCTACCTCGACAATGCCGCTTCGACGCGTGTCGCCGACGAGGTCATCGCGCTGATGACGGACGTGATGCGTACCGCGTGGGGCAACCCGAGCGCGGCGCATCCGCAAGGGGCCGCGGCGCGGGCGCACATCGACACCGCCCGCACGCGCATGCTCGCCGCGCTCGGCGACAACGGGCTGGGCGACATCATCTGGACGAGCGGCTGCACCGAAGCCGACGCGCTCGCCGTGCTCGGCGCCGCGCGCGTCCGCGAAGGCTCGATCGTGCTGTCCGCCGTCGAGCACCCGGCGGTCTCGGCCGCGGCGAAGAAGCTCGAGGGCAACCGCAAGGTCGTGACGATTCCCGTCGGCAAGGACGGCCTCGTCGATCCCGAAGTCGCCGCCGAAGCCGCCGAAGGCGCGGCCGTCGTCGCGATCGTCATGGTGCAGAACGAGCTCGGCGTCACGCAGCCGGTCGCCGCGATCGCGAGCGCGATCCGCAAGCGCTCGGGCTGCCACATCCACGTCGACGCCGCGCAAGCGTTCGGCAAGGTCCCGATCGACGTCACCACACTCGGCGCCGACTCGATCGCGATCGCGGGCCACAAGCTGCACGCGCCGAAAGGCACCGGCGCGCTGTGGCTGAGGAACGGCGTCACCGTCGAGCCGCTGTGGGTCGGCGGCGGTCAGCAGCGCGGACTGCGCGGCGGCACGCAAGACGCGCCCGGCACGGCGGGCCTCGGCCTCGCCGCCGAGCGCGCGATCGCCGCACTCCCAACGGCGCGCACGCGTTGGCTCGAGCTCGCGAACATCATCACGACGAAGCTCGACGCCTCCGGCCTGCCATACCGCCAGCTCGTCCCCGACCAACGCCGCGCGCCGCACATCCTCGCGCTCGGTTTCAAGGGCGTGCCCGCCGCGGCGCTGCGCACGGTGCTGTCGAGCCGCGGCGTCTACGTGTCGACGGGTTCGTCGTGCGCGTCGGTCGACGAGAAGCCGTCCGCGGTGCTCGCGGCGATCGAGCTGCCGCAGGACGTCGGCATGTGCCGGCTGTCGTTCGGCCTCGACACGACCGCCGGCGATGTCGAGCGAGCAATTTCGACCATCATCGAGGTCGCGGCTACACTGAGGAAGTGAAGCGCCTCGCTCTCCTCGTGCTCGCCGCGTGCGGTGGCTCGAAGCCGCCGAGCGGCACGTGGGTCGAGCGCGAATCGCATGGCGCGTCGATCGGCGAGTCCCACGTCGAGTCGGGCGGCGAGAACGCGACGCCCGTCACGATCACGTTCGACCCGGCGAAGCTGACGGAAGCGCAGATCGACGAGCTCGACGAGGCGACGGTGCGCGCCGCGATCGATCGCTTGAACGATGCGGCGCCCGGTGCGCGGCTCTCCCTGCGCGGTGCGCGGCTCGCCCACCATCGCGGTGACGACGCGGTCGCGCGTGCGTTCGTCGCACGGGCGGCGAGCGCCGCAGATCAAGCGAGCGTGAAGGCGGAGCTCGACGCCATCGCGAAGGCGATCGCGGCGCCACACGTCGACACGAAGACGATCGCGGTGCTGCTGCCGCTATCGGGCCGGTTCTCGTCGATCGGCGTCGAGCTGAAGGCGGCGATCCAGCTCGCGCCCGCAGAAGGCGCGACGTGGTTGTTCCTCGATACCAAGGGCGAGCCCGACGCGGCGGCCGCCGCCGTCGAGCAGGCGTTCGCGAGAGGCGCGGTCGCGATCCTCGGTCCCGTCGGCGAGCGCGAGGCGATCGCGGCCGCGCGGGCGGCGGCGTACCGGCAGCTGCCGATCGCGCTGCTCGCGCCGGCGGACGGTGCCGATGCGGGCGCCGGCGTGTTTCGCGTCGTCGATTCACCGGCGGATGAAGGGCGAGCGGTCGCGCGCATCGCGGCGGAGGACAGCTTCCCGACCGTGGGCGTGTTCGCGCCGCGCGACGACGTGGGGCAGGAGGCGGCGGATGCGTTCGTCGCCGAGGCGAAGAAGCTCGGGCTGCAAGTCACGGCGCAGGGGACGTACGACCCGACCGGCGGCAACCTCGAGCCCGACGTCAAGACGTTCCTCGGCCTCGTGCCCGCGACCAACCCGCGCTTCGCGGAGCACCTGCGGCGGAACGGCAAGAAGGCGTGGACGACGTTCTCGCCCGACGTGCCGTACGCGCTGCTCTATCTCCCCGACCGCTACGACCGCGCCGCGATCGTCGCCGCGTTCTTGCCGTATTTCGGCGTCGAGCTGCGCACGCAGGAGTTCATGGACCCGACGAAGCTCCAGCGCAAGCACGCCGGGAGCATCCCCCAGGTCGTGCAGCTGATCGGCGGGGCCGGGTGGCATCACCCGTCGCTGCCGATCCGCGGCGGTGCGGCGATGCAAGGCGCCCTGTTCGTCGACGCGTTCGCCGGCGACCTCGGCGCGGATACCGGCGCGCAGTTCGCGCAGGCCTTCCAGCAACGGACGAGTCGCACGCCGACGGCCGCGGCGGCGCAGGTGCACGATGCGGCGTGGCTCGTGGCCCGCGTGCGCAAGGAGACGGCGAACAGTCCCGAGCCACGCGCCGCGTTCCGTGCGGCGCTGGCGCGCGCGAAGCTCGACGACGGCGCGTGTGGTCCCGCGGCGATGGGTGCGGACGGCGAGCTCGTGCGTTCGCCGAGCGTCCTCGAAGTGTCGGGCGACCAACTCATCGTCGCGCCGTGAGCTAGACTGACTGCGAGTGACAGGCCGCAAGCTCGCAATCCACGTCGGCCTGTTCGTCGCCGCCTGCATCACGACCGGCATCCAAGGCGGTCCGTACTTCGCGGCGACGCTGATGACGATCCTCGTCTGTCACGAGTCCGGCCACTACTTCTTCGGCCGGCACCATGGCGTCGCCGTGTCACTGCCGTACTTCATCCCGCTGCCGCCCGGGATCTCGCTCGGCACGCTCGGCGCCGTCATCCAGATGGATCAAGACGGCATCTCCGACCGCAACAAGCTGTTCGATATCGGCGCGGCGGGCCCGATCGCGGGGCTCGTCGTCGCGATCCCGCTGCTCTGCGTCGGGCTCTACCTCTCCGAGGTCGGCCCGGTGCAGCCCGACTCGATGCTCGAGGGCAACTCGATCCTCTATGCCCTCCTGAAATACGCGATGTTCGGACGCTGGCTGCCGGGCGACGGCGTCGACGTCCAGCTGCACCCGATGGCGCTCGCGGGCTGGGTCGGGCTGCTCATCACGATGATCAACCTGATGCCGATCGGGCAGCTCGACGGCGGTCACGTCGCGCGCGCGGCCCTGGGCCAGCGGCACGAGGCGTGGTCGCGCCGACTACACTTCGTCCTGCCGGTCGTCGGGCTCGCCGTCGGCGGCGTGATGTTCGCGGTCGCGATGCACGAAGGACGCGACGTCGGCGCGGCGCTCTCGTACGCGAAGTACGGCGTCATCCCGTGGATGATGTGGACGTTGCTGCTCGCGCTCATGCGCCGGCAAGCCGGCGAGTACCACCCGCCCGTCGATGACGCGCCGCTCACCCCGCAACGCCGGCGCGCGGCGATCGCCGTGTTCGTGATCTTCGTCCTGATCGCGACGCCGGTGCCGTTCCGGCCGGTCCTGTGACAGGATCGGGTCGTGGGTGAAGCGAGCTGTCCCAAGTGCGGCACCGCACGCGATGCCGCACGCACGCACTGTGCGACCTGCGGGCTCGCGCACGACAAGATGGCCGCGTTCGAGAAAGCGCGCGACGCGGTGCCCGATGCGCTCGCGCAAGCATGGGAGCGCGCCGTCGGGAGCTGGGACGAGACCGCGCGTCACGACGAGGTGCTTCGCCTCGCGGCCCAGCACGACGCCTACGCGTGGGCGGCGGCGCGTTACCGCGAGCGGCTCAAGGCACGCGCCGACGACGAGGTCGCGGGGGAACAGCTCGATCGCGTGCGCCGCGCCGCCGAGGCGACGTTGCTCGCGAATGCGGCGGCCGCGCGCCAGAAGAACACGCCCGAGCCCTACCGCAGCACGATGGTGCTCTTGGCGATCTTGATCATCGCGATCATCGCCGGCCTCGTGTACGTGACGGCGCGTGGCAGCGGCGACCCGCCGCCGCCACGCCGCGAGCTCGTCCCCCCACCCGTGACGAAGTAGGGTAGGGTCTCGCCGTGGCACTGGTCGACTTTGCCGAGCGACAGCTGACGCTGAAGCTCGTGTACTACGGGCCGCCGCTCTCGGGAAAGACCAGCAACCTGCGCGCGCTGCACGGCGCCGTCGACAAGCTCAATCGCGGGCGCCTGATGACGCTCGACACGCGCGACGATCGCACGCTGTTCTTCGACCTGTTGCCGATCTTCTTTCGCACGTCGGGCTTCTCGTTCCGCATCAAGGTCTACACGGTGCCGGGGCAGCCGGTGCACGAAGCGACGCGCAAGGTCGTGCTCGCAGGTGCCGACGGCGTCGTGTTCGTCGCCGACAGCCGCCCGGACCAGCGGGACGCGAATCGGCTGTCGTGGCAGAGCCTCGTGGCGAACTTGAAGTCGCTCGACATCGATCGCATCCCCATCGTCGTCCAGTACAACAAGCGCGACCTCCCCGACGCGGTCCCGCTCGAGCAAGCCGACAAGTTCGGCGATCCGGACCGTAGGCTCGAGAGCGCGTGCGCGAAGCAAGGCGAGGGCGTCGTGCCGACGTTCTTCGAGCTCGTCGGCAAGAGCTGGGAGTTCCTCGACGAGGGCCACCGCCTCGCCGACAAGCTCGGGATCGATAGCGCCGCGTTTCGCAAGGCTTTGGCCGAGCACGTCGGGTCGATCGGGTAGGGCAAACCCCGGGGATCTGCTACTATTTTGGCCGTGAGCATGGGGCGCGTCCTCGACGACGCGATCGAGCTTTCCCGACTCGTCCAACCCGCCGAGCTCGACGAGCTCGTGGTGGCGATCATGCGGGCGCTCGGTGGTGCGCTGGCGGTCTACGACCTCCACGGCCGCAGGCTGGCCGGACCGGATAGCGCCGGCGAGCCGTGTCATCCGGTCTCGCACGAGGGCGAACCGCTCGCACAGCTGGCCGCCTCGGGCACGCACGCGCAAGCGGCGATGGAGCTCGCGTGCGAAGCGCTCGGACTGCTCGTGCACCACGCACGGGCGCGCGAGCTCGCGGCGGCGACGCACGAAGAAGCGATGCGCCTCACGTTCGCCGAGCTCACCGAGCACAACCAGCGCCTGTCGCGCGCGGTGGCTCGCCTCGAGGAGCTCGATCGCTTGAAGTCGAACTTCCTCGCGACGATGTCGCACGAGCTGCGCACGCCGCTGACGAGCGTGATCGGCTACGCGGAGATGATGAACGAGGGGCTCGCGGGGCCGGTGACGGCGGAGCAGCGCGAATACCTGACGACGATCCTCGGCAAAGCCGACCAGCTGCTGTCGCTGATCACCGCCGTGCTCGACGTCGCCTCGCTCGAGTCGGGCCAGCTCGCGCTCGAGCGCTGCGCGTTGTCGCTCGGCGAGCTGGTCGCGAACGAGGTCGCGACGTTCCAGCCGCAGGCGGGGCGGCGCGGGATCTCGATCCAGCTCGAGTCGTCCGGCGACACGATCGTGTTCGGCGACCGCCGCAAGATCCGCCAGATCGTGTCGTCCCTGATCTCGAACGCCGTGAAGTTCACGCCCGACCGCGGCCGCGTCGGCATCGCGGTGCACCCCGGACCGCTCGAGCCGCACCGCACGGAACAATCGGCGGTCCAGCTCGTCGTCACCGATTCGGGCATCGGCATCTCGCGCGATCAGGTCAGCAAGATCTTCGAGCCGTTCTTCCAGGTCGATTCGTCGTCGACCCGCGCGTTCGGCGGCACCGGGCTCGGCCTCACGCTCGCGAAGGCGTACGTCGAGGCGCACGGTGGCCGCATCTGGGTCGACACCACGCCGGGTCAAGGCTCGACGTTCACGGCGGCATTTCCCGCTTCGGCGCCGCTGGGCGCCGCACCCGCCGGCGGGGGAGAGTTGACCGAAGATCCGCGCGGCGTGCCCAGCGGTAGTGGAGGTCACACTTGATCTCCGAGTTCGGTATCGCGATCCCGCTCGCTGCCGTCTGCGTGCTGATCTCCGCGTTCTGTTCGGGAACGGAGGTCGCGCTGTTCTCGCTCCGCCGCATCGATCGCGAGCAGCTCGGGCGCTCGGACCTGTGGGTCGACAAGCGGATCTTGAAGGTGCTCGAGCGGCCGCGCCGCTTGATCGCCACCGTCCTGATCGGCAACCAAGCGTTCAACTCGCTGCTCGCCGTGATCGCGCTCGCGGTCGTGATCCGGCTGCACCCCGTCGAGGATTGGTGGGCGCTCGGCGGCATCGCGCTCGGGGTCGCGCTGCCGTTGATCGTGCTGATCGCGGAGGTCACGTCGAAGACGCTCGCCGCCAAAGCGCCGCTGTTCTGGGCGCGGGCGTGCGTCGCGCCGCTGTCGCTGTTCGCCGTGATCGTCACGCCGATCCGCTTGGTGCTCCAGACCCTCACCGAGATCGTGCTGCGCCCGCTCGGCGAACGCGTTCGCACGCGACCCGCACGTGATCTCTCCGAGGAAGAGTTCCGCAGCCTCCTCGACGCGGGCTCCGCTCAGGGCCAGGTCGACGCGCGCGAGCGCCGCTTGATCCATCGCGTGTTCGAGTTCTCCGACAAGAACGTCGGCCAGGTGATGACGCCGCGCGAGCGGATCTTCGCGCTGTCGTACGACCTGCCGATGCAGCGCCTCATGAAGGAGATCGCGACGCGAGGCTTCTCTCGCGTGCCGATCTATCAGAAGTCGCTCGACAACGTGCGCGGCATCCTGAACGCGAAGGATCTCGTGCGCACGGCCGCGGGGCAGCCGCTCGGCCGTCCGCTCGGCGACCTGTTGCACGAGCCGCTGTTCGTGCCGCGCGCGACGCCCGTGAAGCGCCTGTTCCTGACCTTCAAGCAGAAGAAGGTCCACATGGCGATCGTCGTCAGCGAGTACGGCAAGGTCCTCGGGCTCGTCACGATGGACGATCTACTCGCGCAGATCTTCGGCGTGATCCGCGATGAACGCGCCGAGATGCAGAGCCACCCGCCCGGCGCGCGCAACCGCAGCCGCACGCCGGTCGCCGGCGCAGCGGCAGGCAGCGGCGACCCGACCGGCCCCGTGCCGACGGACCTCGAGACCGGCCCCGTGCCGCGCACCGACCTCGACACCGGCCCGGTGATTCGCCCGACGCCGCCGTCGCTCGAAGCACCGAGCGACTCGGCAGACCCGAGCGACCCGGCTGCGAGTGACGGCGTCATCACGAAGCGCGTCGACACCGACGTCTCCGGGGTGGTCTCGCGGCCCGACTCGCAGCCCGGTGACGGCGGCGGCGTGCTCGACCCGCCACCGCCATCGGCATCCGGGATTCGCCCGATCCATCCGATCGACGAAGTCACGCCGCCCGCCGCCGACATCGAAGAGCTCGCACGCGCGCATCAGGAGTCGAAGCGATGATGACGACGCAGAGCCTCGTGTTCGTGCTCGTCGGCTGCGTGCTCGTGCAGGCCTTCTTCGTCGGCTCCGAGGTGGCACTCTCCGCCTGCGACCGCAACCGGCTGCGCACGCGCGCCGCGAACGGTGGGGCGAAGGCCGCACGTGCCGAGCGCATGCTCGGAGTCCCGCAGGTCACGCTCGCGACGACGCTCGTCGGTGCGAACCTCGCGATGATGGTCGCCGTGCTCGTGATCGGCCTCGAGCTCGCGCGACGCGGCGAGTCGCTGCTGTGGGCGCCGCTGTTCGCCGTGCCGCCGCTGCTCGTCTTGGGGCACCTCGTCCCGAAAGCGATCGTGCAAGCGCACGCGGACAGCGCGGTCGAAGTCATCGCGAATCCGCTGCGGCTGATGTCCTTCCTGTTGCGCCCGATCGTCGCCGTCGTCGGCGGTTACGCGGCGCTGCTCACGAGGATCACGCGCACCGAGCGCAAGAAAGCGTTCGTCACGCGTGACGAGCTCGCGCTCTTGATCGAGAGCGAGCCGCAGACCGACAAGCCGGAGATCCCCGCCGACGAGCGCGAGATGATCGCGAACGTGTTCGAGCTCTCCGAATACAAGGTCGAGGAGCTGATGGTCCCGCTCTCGGAGATCACGGCGCTCCCCGAAGACGCACCGATCGCGGAGGCCGCGCTCGAGCTCGCCGACAAGCAGCACTCGCGCATGCCGATCTATCGCTCGCGCATCGACGACGTCATCGGCATCGTGCACTTGTTCGACATCCTGCAGGCCGTCAATCGCATCGACACGAAGACGGTCGGCTCGCTCGCGCACCCTCCGCTCTACGTGCCGGAGACCATGAAGGCCTCCGACCTGCTCGTGCAGCTGCAGAACGAACGGCAGCACCTGGCGATCGTCGTCAACGAGTACGGCAGCGCCGTCGGCATCTGCACGATCGAAGACCTGCTCGAGATCATCGTCGGTGACATCGAGGACGAGTACGACACCGAGCCGTCTCCGATCAAGGTCGAGAAGCCCGGTGTCTGGCGCGTCGAAGCACGCACGCCGGTCGCGCGGCTGAACGCGGATCTCGACCTCGGCTTGCCCGAGAGCGACGAAGACTACGAGACGATCGCCGGCCTGTTGATCCACCGGTTCCGCCGCATCCCCGATCGCGGCGAGACGTTGACGTTGCCGACGGCCGTCATCGAGGTGATCGCCGCGACCGATCGCGCCGTCGAGGCCGTGCGCGTCACCAAGAAGAAGAAGTGACTCGTCAGCTCTGATTCGGAGCTCAGCGCGTGCAGGGATCGAACTTGCGGTCGGTGCCTTCGAGCGTCCACGACACGCAGTTGTTCGCCATCGTGACCTTGACGGTGTCGATGCCCTTCAACGTGTACGTCGCGGCGGCCATCTGGCCGCTGACGATCACGGTGCCCGAGACCTTGGCGCCGCCGACGCTCACGAGCTCGACGCCGCTGCCGCTGATCGAGCAGCTCGTGCGGTTGCCGCAGTCCATGTAGATGTCGCTGCGTACGGCCACGCCGAACGAATCGGTCGTGAGGTTCATGTCCAGCTTCCCGTAGCCCGAGCCGACGACGAAGATGCCGTCGAACGCGCGGCGCTGACCCGCTTGCACGAGCGCGAAGCCGTTCAGCTCGTAGATCGAGTCGGAGCCGTAGTCGTACTCGATCTCGTTCGCACCACTACCCCAGCCGAGCGGGTTGGTGATCGCGCCGCTGCCTTCGATCGCGACCATGTCGCGCGTGGTGCAGCCGCCGGTGATCGTGACGGTGTTGCCACTGATCGCGATCGCCGGGCACGGATCGGGATCGGTCTCGAAGGAGTTGTCGAACGAGCTGAGCGTCGCCTGCGCTTGAAACCCTTCGCTGCCGCTCGCCGCCGCGACGAGCCGGCTGATCTCGGTGTCGGTGAGGTCGGCGAAGCGCAGCGTCGCTTCGATATCGGTGCTGCCACCACCGCCGCCGCAGGCGACGACCAACAGGACGAACGAAATGCGAGTCTTCATCAGGCCCCCTGCCACTCGGATAAGCAGCGCTCGTACCAGCATCCAATATCCGGGCTACCGGCGGTTAGGGGGATTGCGTGACTCGCCGTTCACGGAGCGCCTTCACGCACCTGATGTAGGCGGGCGTGCTACGAAGCGCTCCGTGGACAAGAGGCAGCTCCTCGAAGTGCTCGACGCCGTTCGCGGGGGCACGCTGAGCCCCGGCGACGCGGCCGCGCAGATCGGCGAGCTGCCGTTCGCGGAGGTCGCGCACGGCGTCGTGATCGATCACCACCGCGAGCTGCGCACCGGCATCCCCGAGATCGTGTTCGGCGCCAGCAAGACGCCCGAGCAGATCGCCACCGCGCTCCGCGAGATCGCGCGCACGGCGGGGGCCGCCCTCGCGACCCGCGTCGATGCCGAGAAGGCGCGTGCCGTGCGCGCGCTGGTGCCCGAGGTCGTGACGCACGAGACCGCGCGCATGCTGCAGCTCGGCGCACCCGCGGTTCGGCCGAACGCCGCGCGCGTCGCCGTCGTCTGTGCGGGCACGAGCGACTTGCCGGTCGCCGAAGAGGCCGCGTTCGTCGCCGAGTTTCTCGGCGCGCCGGTCACGCGCGTGAGCGACGTCGGCGTCGCCGGCCTGCACCGCCTGCTCGCGCGCCTCGACACGATCCGCGAAGGCGACGTCGTGATCGCGGTCGCCGGCATGGAAGCGGCGCTGCCGTCGGTGCTCGGTGGCCTCCTCGATCGCCCGCTGATCGCGATCCCGACCAGCGTCGGCTATGGGGTCTCGATCGACGGGCTCGTCGCGCTCGGCGCGATGCTGACCTCCTGCGCGCCGGGGATCACGGTCGTCAACATCGATAACGGGGTCGGCGCGGCGGTAGCAGCCGTGCGGATCGCGCGCCTCGTCCGGAGCTCTCGAGGCGAGGGAGCGGGAGGGTCGCCCCGATGAACCTGCGCGGCTTGCATTTGCACGTCGACTGCGCGAGCGGCGCCGCCGGCGACATGATGCTCGGCGCGCTGCTCGATCTCGGCGTGCCGCTCGACGTCATCGGCTCGGCGCTCGACGCGATCGGTGCCGGCCGCCAGCGCCTGCGCGTCGAGCGCGTGGTCAAGCACGGCATCACGAGCGTCGACGTCAAGGTCGACACGAGCGGCGAGCTTCCCGGCCTCGGGCACGATCACGCGCACGAACCGCCACCGCCGCCGCGCGACCACGATCGCACGATGGCGCTGCGGATGGAGGATCTCGAGGTCCTCGTGGACCAGACGACACCGACGACGAATCGCGCCCATCCGCATGTCATGCCGCGCGTGCACGTGCACTCGCACGCGGCGTCGACGCACGCGGACGATCATCCCGAGCACCACGTGCAGGCACCGCACTCGCACGACCACCGCGCGGATCACGCGCACTACCACTACGCCGACATCCGCAAGCGCATCGAAGGCGCGCCGCTCACCGACGGCACCAAGCGCCGCGCACTCGACATCTTCGATCGGATCGCGCGTGCCGAGGCGAAGCTCCACGGCAAGACCGTCGAGGACGTGAGCTTTCACGAAGTCGGCGCGATCGACTCGGTCGTCGACATCGTCGGCACCGCGGCCGCGCTCGACTATCTAGCTCCCGCATCGGTGACCTGCACGAGCGTCGCGATGGGGCACGGCACGATCCACTGCGCGCACGGCGTGCTGCCCGTGCCCGCGCCCGCCGCGCTCGAGGTCCTGCGTGAAGCCGGCGGCGTGATGGCCGACGGCGGTGTCGCGCGCGAGCTTTGTACGCCGACGGGAGCTGCGATCCTCGCGCACGCGGTCACGAGCTGGACCGCCGCGCCGTGCGGCAGGCCGGCCGCGACGGGGTGGGGCGCGGGCGATGCGGACCTCGGCGATCGCGCGAACGTCTTGCGCGTCACGGCGCTCGAGCTCGGCGCGCGCACGACCGATGCGATCTGGCAGATCGAGGCGAACCTCGACGACATGAGCCCCGAGCTGTGCGCGCCGGCCGCCGACGCGATCTTCGCGGCCGGTGCCGTGGACGTCTGGTGGTCGCCGATCACGATGAAGAAGGGCCGGCCC
>Ga0316601_100001182_pt1 | contig 12438 bp, 12 predicted proteins | sample OWC_soil_day5_no_FD_207663 | JGI IMG/M metagenome (GOLD analysis project Ga0316601, IMG submission 207663) | Wetland soil microbial communities from Old Woman Creek delta, Ohio, United States - OWC_soil_day5_noCT | ecosystem: Environmental > Terrestrial > Soil > Wetlands | place: USA: Ohio...
TCCGCTATACGCGAAGGGCGTTTGCTTCGCAGAATGGTGAGATGCGGACATGAAACCACCACGTTTTGATTATGCCACCCCCACGACCGTGACCGAGGCGGTGGCGCTTCTGAAACAGCATGACACCGAGGCCAAGATTCTGGCCGGTGGCCAGAGTCTGGTGCCCTTGCTGAACATGCGGCTGACGCGGCCGGGGATTCTGATCGACCTGGGGAGGATCCCCGAGTTGAACTACATTCGGGAGGCCGATGGCGCGATCGTCATCGGGGCGATGACGACGAAACGGTCAGTGGAAGACTCGGATCTCGTCAAGAGCCGCCAGCCGCTGCTGCACGCCGCCACTGTGCTGATCGGGCACGTCGCCATCCGCAATCGGGGGACGGTGGGCGGTTCGCTGGCGCATGCGGACCCGGCGGCCGAGTACCCGGCGGTCGCGGTCGCACTGGATGCCGAGTTGCGCGCCATGGGGCCGAACGGTGCCCGCAGCATCAAGGCCGCGGATTTCTATGTGAGCTACCTGACCACCGCGTTGGAGCCGACGGAGATCTTGACCGAGGTGCGCTTCCCCGTATTGCCCAGTGGTGCCGGCTGGTCCTGCATGGAAGTCGCGCGGCGTCACGGTGATTTCGCCATGGCGGGCGCGATGGTGACGGTGACGCTGGCGAGGGATGGGCGTTGCTCCGCTGCCCGTATTGTGCTGTTCGGCGTCGGCGCCGTGCCGCTGCGGGCGGCTGCGGCGGAGCAGGTGGTGATCGGGCAGAAGCCGAGTGAAAAGGTGTTCCAGGACGCGGGGCAGAAAGCCGCTGACGCTGCGGAAGAACCCATGTCCGATACCCACGCCTCGGCCGAGTATCGGCGGTATCTGGCTCAAGTCATGACACGGCGCGCGCTGGCGGAGGCCGTGAGTCGGGCCGGAAGAGCGGCGTAAGATTCGACGCCGCCCCACACATGAAGTGAAAGGGTAGTGACGATGACGACATCGCGGCCGGTTCGCGTGACGGTGAATGGCGTGCACTACGAGGCGATGGTTGAACCCCGGATGACGCTGGTGGACTTCCTGCGCGGCGAGCTGGGACTCACCGGAACCCACGTGGGCTGTGAGCATGGAGTGTGCGGCGCCTGTACGGTGCTGCTGAACGGACAGACGGTGCGGTCCTGCCTGATGCTGGCCGTTCAGGCCGACGGCGCGAGCTTGATGACCGTTGAGGGATTGAGTCGGGAGGGGAAGCTGCACCCGATTCAGGAGGCGTTCATGGAGGAGCACGGCTTGCAATGCGGCTTCTGCACGCCAGGGTTTCTCATGTCCACGTTGGAATTGCTGCAACACCATCCGGACCCGACTGATGACGAGATCAAGGAAGCGCTAGGTGGCAACCTTTGCCGCTGTACGGGGTACCAATCGATCATCAAGTCTGTCCATCTGGCCGCGGAGAAAAAGGCGCTTCGTCTCCCGCATTGGATAGGCTGAGGAGTCATGGCTGTCGCAACGATCAAGACGCCGGCGGATTTGCCGGTCAGCGCGCCCCGCTTCGTCGGGAAAGCGGTCAATCGCGTCGAGGACCCGATGTTGCTCACCGGCCGCGTCGAGTTCATCGACAACGTGGTCGTACCTGGGATGCTGCATTGTGCCATTTTGCGCAGTCCGTATGCCCATGCCCGCATCAAATCCATTGACGTTCGTGAGGCGGAGAAGCTGCCGGGCGTCGTGGCGGTGATCACGGGTGAGGATGCGAAGCGCTGGAGCAACCCCATGTCGACCATCCCGGAGGGCTGGGGCGGGTACTGCCTGGCGACCGACAAGGCGCGCTTCATGGGCGAGCCGGTGGCGGCCGTTGCCGCCACCAGCCGGTACGTCGCCGAGGATGCCCTGGATCTGATTACTGTTGAATACGATCCGCTGCCAGCCGTGGTCGACGCCCTCAAGGCGATGGAGCCTGGCAGCCCGCTGCTCTTTGAAGAGAAGGGCACCAACGTCATACTGCACCGATTGTTCACGTGGGGGGACGTGGACCACGCGTTCCGTGGTGCGGATCGGGTGTTCACCGAGAAGTTCCGCTGGAACCGCCTCGGCGCCAATCCGATGGAGACCTTCGGCTGCGTCATCCAGTGGGATGTATTGGATGGGACGATCACCTGCCGTGGCAGCATCCAGGCGCAGTCGTTTTACGCCATCGCCTTGGCGTTCACGTTGGGCTTGCCCACGAACAAGGTGCGGGTGATCAGCCACCCGCACGGGGGGAGCTTCGGCGGCAAGGGCAATCCGCGCGGGTTGACGATCGCGGCGCTGGTGTCACGCAAAGCCGGCGGTCGCCCGGTAAAATGGATCGAGGACCGGATGGAGTACTTAGCCGCTGGTGGCAGCCAGTCCTGGGATCGCCATTATGAGGTGTCCCTCGCGGCGAAAGCCGACGGTACGCTGACCGGTCTGAAGGTCACCTTGGTCGATAATTTGGGCGCCACCGCCGAGGGCGCGGGCGCCATCAGCACCGGGAAACCGCTGGCGGCCTTCACTGGGTGCTACACGATTCCCGTGGCGCAGTACGATCTCACCATCGTGGCGACCAACAAGCTTTACCAGACCGCTTACCGCGGCATGGGGCCGCCGCCCCACTTCTGGGTGTTGGAGCAGATGATGGATATCGCCGCCCGAGGATTGGCGATGGACCCGGCGGAGTTGCGGCGCAAGAATTACATCCCAGCCGATCGCTTCCCGTACACCATCCCGAGCGGCAATGAATACGACAGTGGCAACTACGTGGCGGCATTGGACGCCGTCTTGGCAATGGGGCATTACCGCCAACTGCGTGAGGAACAGGCCGCTGCGCGCAAGCAAGGCCGCTACCTTGGCATCGGCGTGGTGAACACGATCGAACCAGGTGTCTTCGATTGGAATGCCTACGCCATCGTTGGCATGCAGGGGACCGGCGTGCCCGAGGGTGCCACGGTCGCCATCGACATCGTGGGTAAGTTCATCGTCAAAATCGGCTTCTCCCTGGAAGGGCAGGGCCAGTATACGGTCATCACGCAGGTGCTGGCCGATTACTTTGGGGTCGATCTCGACGATATCCGGGTGGTGCCGCTCGACAGCGTGTCTGCCCCGCCCCATTTCGGTCCGGGCGGAAGTCGCCTCGGCGTTGCGATTACCGGAGCCGTACTGGGCGCGGCCCAGTTGCTGACGGAGAAGCTGGTGAAAGTGGCCGCGCGCTTGCTGCAGACCGATCCCGCCAATGTCGAGTTGATGGACGGGAAACTGCGCATAAAGGGTATGCCAGAGGCCGCGATGACGGTTGCTCAAGTGGCTGGGGCCATGCTCGGACGCAGTGACCTCTTGCCGCCCGACGTCGATCCAAACCCCCAGGCAACTTACGTGTGGACAGCCCCGGGACGGACCGTGGCCGACGAGCAGGGTCGGGCGAAGAGCTACCTCACTGCCGCCAACGCCTGTCACCTCGTGCTGGTCGAAGTGGACCCGGAGACCGGCAAGGTGGAGATCCTCAAGTACTTCATCGCTGACGATTGCGGGACGCGCCTGAATCCGGCGAACGTCGAGGGAATGATTCAAGGTGGCGTTGCGCAAGGAGTGAGTGCCGCGTTGTTGGAGGAGTATATCTACGACGAAGACGGTCAACTGCTCACCTCGACGTTCATGGATTACCTTCTGCCGACGATTTACGACGCGCCCATGACGGAGAAGCGATCGCTTGAGACCCTATCGCCGTTCACCCCGCTGGGCGCTAAAGGCTGTGGTGAAGGGGCCATGCACACGGCGCCGGCCGCGGTCATGTGCGCCATCAACGATGCGCTGGCGCCGCTCGGTGTGCAGGCGAGAGAGGTGCCGGCGACGCCCAAACGCTTGTGGACGCTGATTCAGGAGAAGAGAGCATAGCCCAAGACCCCTTCCGCGGTTTTGTTCCGTCTGACCTTGGAGATCGCACCGAAGTGAACAAGGAGGAGAGCATGGCCAAAGCAGATCATTTCGTCGCGTTGACCGAATGTCATTTGATGAATCCGCAAACGCTGCACGAGCTCGGCTATTATCCGGGCTTCCAACAATGGTGGCAGAGTGTCGACGGCGTAGTACGGGCCTGGGCCGGGCATGGAATGGAGGGCGGGGCCGCGGCGCCGCCACCGCTCGCCTCCGAACTGATCAAGTGGATGGATATCGCCGGCGTGGATGTCTGCTTCGCCCTGCGCGAAGGGATGCTGGACACCAGCGCCGGGGTGGCGTCGTTCTCGACTAATCAGTTCATCATCGACCAGATCGCCTCGTACCCTGATCGCATCTACCTCGAATGCATGGTGGGACCCATCCTCCGCCGCGGGGTGAAGCACGCCATCTGGGAACTGGATTATCTGGTGAAGAACGCCAACGCCAAGCTGTGCAAGGTGTACCAGCCCGAAGATGAAGGGCCGCTGAATGACCGCCGTATGTGGCCGTTCTACGAGAAGGCCTGCGAGCTCGACATCGCCCTCACTATTCACACCGGCATGGCCTACGTTTCGCCCAATACCTGCAAGCACACCCTGCCGATCCAGCTCGATGACGTGTGCCTCGATTTCCCCAGCCTGAAGATCATCGCCTACCACATGGGCTGGCCGTATCACGAGGAACTGTTCGGACTCGCGGGCAAACACCCCAACCTGTACGTCAGCATGTCCGGGATCATCGGCTGGTTACAGCGGTCGCCCTATCGCGGCTACCACATGCTTGGCGAAGCCCTGGAGTGGGTCGGCCCCGACAAGATTGTCATGGGCCAGGACCTCGGCTTTGACGACATGCCGCGGATCGTGAACTGGGTCCGGAATCTCCAGATGCCGAAGGAACTCCAGGAGAAGTGGGGGTACCCGCAAATCACCGAGGAGATGCGGGCCAAGTTCCTCGGGCTGACGCTGGCGAAGTTGGCTAAGATCGAGCCGACGAAACGGGTGAAGATGCCGGAGGCGGCACCCGCACCCAAGGCGACCAAACCGGCCAAGGCCAAGAAGCGCTGAGCGGTGCGGAGGGCGGTGGGGTGAAAGACCAAGCCTGCATCGTCGGGATCGGCGAGACCGCGTACACGCGCGGGAAGGGTTCCGGGATGACGAATCTCGGCCTGCAGCTCCAGGCTGCCGGCCGAGCCATCGCCGACGCCGGACTGCAAAATAACCAGATCGACGGGATCATGCCGTTTGCCCCGCTGGGGACGGCGGAGGAGTTCGCCGCAAATCTGGGTGTGGACAACTTGCGGTTTGCGACCACGGTCCACATGGGTGGCGCCACGCCGGTGGCGTCGCTCCAGGTCGCGGCGATGGCGGTGACCACTGGAGCGGCCACCCGCGTGCTCATCCTGGGTGGCTGGAACGGCTACTCCGGGCCCCGCACGCGGCAGGTGGTGGCCGAGGCGTCCACCCTTCCCGGCGGCGGCATCGCACGCGACTATTACCTGCCCCACGGGCTCACGGCCCCGCCGCAGTGGTACGCGCTGATGGCGCGCCGCCACATGCACGAGTTCGGGACCACGCATGAACAATTGGGCACGATCGCCGTCACCATGCGCAACCATGCCCAACTCAACCCGCAGGCGGTCATGTGTGGCAAGCCCATGACCCTCGAAGATTACCTCAAGTCGCCGTTCATCGCCGATCCGTACCGGCTCTTCGACTGCTGCCTGGAGACGGACGGTGCGGCGGCCTACGTGGTCACGTCGGCCGAGCGGGCGCGCGATCTCAAACATCGCCCCGTCTACATGATGGGCGCGGCCGCCGGGCAGCCGTACCCGGCCGACGAGATCACCACCCGCAAAGACATTTTCCGAACGGGGCTCACCATCGCCGCCCCCAGGGCCTTCGCCATGGCGGGCATCACGCCGAAGGACGCCGACTTCGCTGAGATCTATGACTGCTTCACCTTCGAGGTGCTGCAACAGATCGAGGAGACCGGCTTCTGCAAGCGTGGCGAGGGCGGGCCGTTCGTCACCGGAGGGCGCATCGAATTGGGCGGAGAACTGCCAATCAATACCCATGGCGGGTTGCTGTCCGAGGCGCACACCCTGGGGATCAATCACCTCGTCGAAGCCGTACGGCAACTTCGCCATGACGCCGGCCCGCGCCAGGTGAAGGATGCCGAGATCGGTGTCGTGACCGGATGGGGCGACTTCGGCGACGGCAGCATTGCGATTCTACGACGATGAAGGACAAGTTGTTACGTTGTTGGTTGTGAGGTTGCCAGGTAAAGTATGTCATCAGCAGAAACGGAACAACCAACAACATAACGACCTAACAACCTGATTTTCGAGGGGCTCTGCGATGACCGAGACGGCCACACCTTTCAACAAGCCGCTGCCCGTGCTGGACGGCCTGGCGAAGGAGTTTTACGACTGGTGCAAGCAACACGAACTGCGCTTTCAGCGCTGCACCGACTGCGGCGCGTGGCGTCATGTGCCGCGGGAAATGTGTGCCGACTGCGGCTCGTGGAACTGGGAGTGGGCGAAAGCCAGCGGTCGCGGGACGGTCTTTACCTGGACGGTGGTTGCTCGCGCCTTGCATCCGGCCTTCCAGTCCGACACTCCGTATGCACCGGTGGTGGTCGAGATGGACGAAGGGGTGCGTCTGCTCGCGTCGGTGGTGGACTGTCCGCCGGATCAGTTGCGAATCGGGATGCCGGTCGAGGTGATCTTCGACGCGGTCACCCCGGAAGTGACGTTGCCAAAATTCAGAAGAGCACGTGGGTAGCAACCTTTTCAGGAGTATATCATGACTGATCTAAAGTTGCCGCCGACCATGCTGTACGAGAAGCGCGATCGCATCGCCATTGTCACCATCAACCGCCCGGAGGCGCTCAACGCCTTCACCCCGGAGATGCTGGCCGCGATGGATGCGGCGTTCGCGGATTTCAACAACGACCCGAATCTGTGGGTGGCCATCTTCACGGCGACCGGCGAGAAAAGCTTTTGCACGGGAATGGATCTGAAAGAAGCGATTCCATCGCTGACCGGCGGGAACGAGATGGGCTATAGTGATCATACGAAACGCCCGTTCTCGGACGTGTTCAAGCCCATCATTGCCGCGGTCAATGGCTACTGCATTGCCGGCGGTCTCGAGTTCCTGCAGGGGACGGACATCCGTATCGCGGCGGAGCATGCCACCTTCGGTTTGGGGGAGGTGCGCTGGGGCATCATTCCAACGGGCGGCTCCCACATCCGGCTGCCGCGGCAAATCCCATGGGCCGTGGCCATGGAGCTTTTGCTCATGGGACGGCCCATCACCGCGAAGCGTGCCTACGACATCGGCTTGGTCAACGAAGTCGTTCCGGCCGACCAGCTCATGCCGACGGCACTGAAGTGGGCGGAGACCATCTGCAAGAACGGCCCCCTCGCTGTCCGGACGGCGAAAGAGATCGCCGTGCGGGCACTGAGTCTTGAAGATGGCTTCGTTCTGGAAAAGGCGATCGGGCTGAAGGTGATGATGTCCGAGGACGCCAAGGAAGGCCCGCGCGCCTTCGCCGAGAAGCGGCCGCCGAAGTTCACCGGGCGCTGACGCGTCAGACCGGGCGCGTGGCTTATGGTATCCAGCGTGGGCGCGGCCTGCCGTAAGCGGTGTCGGGTAAATCGGCCGGCGTATGCCGGTGTGTGACCTGTGTCAGCCCCGGGCATCATCCGGCCCGCGCGGCGGCCGTCCGGTTGGATCGCTCCCGGTCCTCGGCCGCTCGGAACGCCTGGCCGTCCCGATGTGTGGCCGGCGTCCGGCGAAGACCTGTGCTATCTGGCCGGGGACTGGCGCATCCTGCAGCGGGTGCGCGGCCATCGGTGGTCGCTGGACGACCTGGTCACGGCGTGGTTTGCCGCCTCCATCGCCGAACCCGTGGCGCCTGCCCGCATCGCCGATCTCGGCTGTGGCATCGGCGCCGTGCTCATGCTGCTGGCCTGGCGCTTCCCGCAGGCCCGCTGCGTGGGCATCGAGGCGCAGCCCGTCAGTGCCGCCCTGGCTCGTCGGTCGATTGCGTTGAACGGGATCGAGGACCGCTGCGCCGTAAGGCTCGGGGATTTGCGTGATCCAGCTGCGCTTTCTGACGGGGCGGTCTTCAACGTAGTCACCGGAACTCCGCCATACCTGCCGCGGGGCAGCGCGACCGAACCGCTACGCGAACAGCAGGCGCCCTGCCACATCGAGCTCCGCGGCGGCATCGAGGACTACTGCGCGGCTGCTGCACGGGTATTGGCGCCAGGGGCGCGCTTCGTCGTGTGCCACGCCGCGGGGCAACGGGTGCGTGTGCTCGCCGCGGCACAACGAGCGGGCTTGGGGGTCGAGCGTCGGCGTGACGTCATTCCCCGCGCCGGGAAGGGCGCCCTGTTCACGGTGTACGCAATGCGGCGCACAAGCGAACTCGCGTCCTGCGATGTCCTGCCCCCGCTGGTCGTGCGGGCTGCGAATGGACAGCGGACCGACGAGTTCCGCACGCTGCGACACCAGATGGGGATGCCGCCGTGAGACTCACACGGAACGGTCGACGCTTGACTGCCTGAGTTGCCAAGGCCCAAGATGGACGCGTCGAGCGAAGCGTGTCGTGCTCAGCGGAGCCGTGCTCGTGATCGTCCTCCTCGATCGGCTCCGCCGACCGATTACGATTACGAACAAGCGCACGAGCACGAGTTGGACTGCTGGCGAAGCGCGCACTGAATAAGGAGCCGTATGAAAGCGGTCAGGTTCAATCAAGGGAAGGTCGATGTCACCGAGGTAGACCCGCCAAAGGGGGAAGGGGTCCGCATCAGGATTGCCTCCTCGGGCATCTGCGGCTCCGATCTGCATATGCTCGCGGGCGGTTATCCCGTGCCGGTGACGGTAGGGCACGAGATGGCGGGGATCACCGATGACGGGACACCTGTCGCCATCGAGCCGACGGCACCGTGCGGTCACTGCACCTACTGTGTGAGCGGGCAGTACAACCTTTGCGAGGCGGGACCGCAGGTCATCTACGGTGTGGGCCGGGATGGAGGGATGGCCGAGCAGGTCATCGTTCCCGAACGCTGTCTCGTCCCGTTGCCCGCCGGATTGCCGGTGGGAAATGCGTGCCTGATCGAGCCCGTCGCAGTCGCCGTGCACGGCCTGCACCTGGCGCAACTTGCGGGTGCCGATCGCGTCGCGGTGGTCGGCGGCGGTTCGTTGGGCTTGTGTGCGGTCGCGGTAGCGAAAGCGGTTACGGATGACGTGTGCCTCGTTGCCCGGCACGACGCCCAAAAGTTGGCCGGCGAACGGCTCGGCGCGCGCCCGCAGTGCGACGGCGCATTCGACCTTGGCATCGACTGCGCCGGCACCTCCGAGTCGATGGCGCAGACGGTGCAGCTGTGCAAGCCGGGGGCACGGATCTTGATGTTGGCGACGTATTGGCAGGGGCTGACGCTGCCCGCCTTCGAAGTCTCGATGAAGGAGTTGCGCTTGCTGAATGCGACCACCTATTGTCGGCACGGGATTGCCCGCGACGTTGACATCGCGGCGGCGCTGATGGCGCGCAACCCCCGGATTGCGGACTGCATCATCACGCACCGCCTGCCGCTGGAGGCCGCGGCAGAGGCGTTCGCGATCGCCGGCAATCGCGCACAGGGTGCAATCAAGGTCGTCCTCACGCCGTAACCAGCGCTCGGGAACGAGGTGCGCGCACCATGGCAACGAGTATTTGTGTGATCAATATTTCTCCCGTGCCGGATGCCTATCTGGCGCACATGAAAGGCGTTGTCGAGGCCTGCTGCCGGCGAGTGCTGCATGCCGAGACGCAACTCGCGTTCCGCGCGCCCGAACGGGGTCCGGAAGTGGTACCCTCACGCCTGGAAGATTTTCGCAATCCGTATTTTGCGCACCTGGTCGCGGGTGAAGTCATCGAAACAATCGTCCGCGCGGATCGCGAGGGATTCGATGCCCTCGTGGTCAATTGCTTTGACGACCCCGGGGTTAAGGAAGCCCGGTCGTTCAGCGCCACACCGGTGCTCGGCCTGTCCGAGCCGACGTTCCATCACGCCTGCCAGCTCGGGGCGAAGTTCGGGGCGTTGGTGCCGGACATGCCGGGCCAGGTCGCCTTTGTGCAGAAGCAGATTGACGACATGGGCCTGTCGAGTCGTTGCATCGTCAACGGCGTGCGTGCGGAGCGGAAGCGCTTCACCGCGTCGTTCGCCGAAGCGCTGCAGAATCCGCAAGCGATGGTCGGCCGCCTTGCGGATCAGGGCCGGGAGCTGATCGACGATGGTGCCGACGTCATCGTGATCGCGTGCGGCGGCCTCGGACAGATCTGCGGAGTCGCCGGCTTCCACACGCTGGAGCACCAGGGCGCCACGGTGCCGGTGATCAATCCGCTCACGACGGCCGTGAAGACGGCGGAAATGATGGTGGCTATGCGGCGCGGCATCGGCACGCCCATTCCGAGCCAGGCGCACGCCGGCAGGCGATTGTCCCCGGAAGAATTGGCGCGATTTCGGGAGAGCTTTTCCCGTGAACGCTGACCGGCGCGGTGCTGGATGGCGCGGAGGCAGGGCCTGAGGCAGCCTGGCGCGCCCCGCGTTGCTGCGCTACAGACGGAGGGTGACACGCGGAGCGGACAATCCGTTCGGAATCAGCTCGTTCATGCACGGATTGGCCAAGCTGCTATTCCGGCTGTGCGGTTGGAGAACCGAGGGCGGCGTCCACCAGCCTCCACGGTTCGTCGTGATCGCCGCACCGCACACCTCAAATTGGGATGCGCTCGTCATGGTCACCGCCGCTTACATCTTTCGGGTGAGGATGATGTGGTTTGTCAAAGCGGAGGCCTTCTTCTTCCCGCTCGGCCCGATTCTCCGTTTCTTCGGCGGCATCCCCATCGACCGTAGCGCGCGCCACAACATGGTCGGCCAGGCGGTCGAGCGATTCCGGCAAAGTGACCGGCTCGTTCTGGCTGTTCCGCCTGAGGCCACCCGGAAACGGTCCGCCTTCTGGAAAACCGGCTTCTACCATATTGCCCGCGGCGCCGGCGTGCCCATCGTATTGGGCTATCTCGACTACCGGCGCAAGGTCGCCGGCCTGGGCCCGGCCTTTACGCCGACGGGGGATGTCGACGCCGACTTCAAAGTGTTCGAGAAATTTTACGCGACGATCACGCCGAAGTTTCCAGACCTCCGCGGCGCTGTGGTACCGAAGCCGGCGGCGCTGTCACGCGACGAGACGGCGGGCTGAGCCATTCGCCCACGCGGCCGTCCGGCCCGGCCTGGCGATCTCCGGGCGTTGCCGGGGTGCCGGTCGGCGCGGCTGAAGCCCCGCTACGATCGCGCTACCGTGCCTCACTGCTCGCGCGAATCCGCCGAAAGTGTCCAGGAGATCAGATGCGCGCGTGCCAGGAGTTCGTCGATGGTTTGCCACGCGACACTGCTCACCGGGGCCTGCAGCATCAGCATGGCGGAGAGGCACAACTGGTGAAAGGGCTGTAGCAGGTCTTCCTCCGCGTCTGCTCGGGTGATCTGTGTGGCGATCTCCCCGAAGAACCGCAGGGCGATTTCGTTCTCCTCTGCCGTGAGCTGCCGCATGACATCATCCAGGAGCGGCAGCAGTTCTCGCCGCACCGCGGCCAGCAGATCTCCCGTCGCGTGCGTCCCATGGAAGTGTTCCATGGGATGATCGTACCGGAGACCCCGCGAACAACAAGGGGCGCAACGGTTGCTACGAGCGACGACCGCCGTGCGCCCGTGCCACCTCGGCCATGGTTTCCGCGTAGGTCGGGGTGTGGGCGAAAATGCCACCGTCCACCTGGATCAATTGCCCAGTGATATACCGCGACTCGTCGGAGGCCAGGAACACGAACACGTTGGCCAGATCCTGCGGGAGTCCCGCGTACGGTGTCAGGTTGTGCCGCACCACTCCCTCGACAAGATCCTGCGTCAGCTGTCCCGTCAATACGAGTCCGGGGAGCACCGCGTTGCAGCGGATGCCCTGCTTGCCGTAGGCGGTAGCGACGGCGAGCGTCAGCATGTTGACCCCCGACTTGGAGATCGAGTACGCGTGCTGCGACAGTTGCGGCAGCAGACTGACTCCCGAGGAGGTGTTGATGATCGACCCGCCGCCGCGCTTCAGCATTTCCGGGACGGCGTGTTTCATGGTGAGGATGAAGCCGCGCAGGTTTACCGCGATGGTGCGGTCGAAGATCGCCAGGTCCAGGTGCAGGATATCGGTGGCCGTATCGGGGCCGATGACATCGGGGGCGAAATCCGCCGCGTTGTTGTGCAGCACGTCCACACCGCCGTACTGCTTGACCGTGAACGCCACCATCGCCTCGACGGCCGCTTCATTTGAGATGTCGACCTCGAAGGCGACGGCCTCGCCACCGGCTCGGCGGATGTCGGCCGCACGGGCCTTGGCGCCGGCGATGTTGATGTCGGCGAGCACGACCTGCGCGCCTTCCTGAGCCATCAATGCAGCCCCCGCGGCACCCATGCCTGTGGCGGATCC
>Ga0316601_100001185_pt1 | contig 12435 bp, 14 predicted proteins | sample OWC_soil_day5_no_FD_207663 | JGI IMG/M metagenome (GOLD analysis project Ga0316601, IMG submission 207663) | Wetland soil microbial communities from Old Woman Creek delta, Ohio, United States - OWC_soil_day5_noCT | ecosystem: Environmental > Terrestrial > Soil > Wetlands | place: USA: Ohio...
CACGCCGTCGACGGTCCCGATCACGTCGCCCCACGGGACGCCGTCCTCGAAGTCGACGAACACCGTCGCGCCGGTGCCGATGCGCGGCTTGAGGCGCGACCACAGATCGACCGCCATCATCGGCGAGCCCTCGTCGATCGACGCGGTCGCATCGGCGTGCAGCTTGACGATCACCGGGACGCGCATCGGCTCGCTGCTCGGGTCGCTCGGCGGTAGCTGCACCGTCTCGACCTTCTGCATCACCGGAATGATGACGAGGAAGATCACGAGCAGCACCAGCAGCACGTCGATCAGCGGCGTGACGTTGATCTGCGGTCCTCCGGAATGAGACATCCCCATGTCCCATCGGTAGCAACCGACGAACCATGGGGATATGGCGGGGCAGTCACGCCCCGTGACAGCGCGTGCAGCTCACGCCGCACGCGGTGTCGCAGTTACTCGAGCCAGACGGCCGCGGCGTACGTGTTGTGCGCGTCCATGAAGTAGTCCTGGGACGCCGTGATCTTGACCCAGTACGTGCCCGCGCCACCGCTCGACGCGCCGAGCACGCCGGAGGTGTAGTTCTCGTGGAAGCCCTGGTCGGCGCTCGCCGCACCGAACGCGTCGGTGCCGTTCGCCTTGAAGACCTGCACGACGGTGTCCGTGTACGGATCGTTGCCGGTCGTCATGACGCGGATCTTCTTGCCCATGTCGTTCGCCGTCGTCGTGATCTTGATCCAGTCGACGTCGGAGACGCTCGCCAGCGTCGCGTTCGTGTAGAGGAACGGCAGCGCCGTGGCGATGCCCGCGGCCGCGGTCGTGTTGTTCGGCTCCGCTTCCGAGGCCGGCGTCAGCTGCTGGCTGTTCGCCTTGACGTTGAAGCTGTAGCCCGAGCCGCCACCGTTATCGAAGTAGACGGCGTAGACCTTGCCCGCCTGCAGCTGCACGAGCGTGTTGTTCGCGGCGTAGCCGAGCATGTCTTCGAACTTGCCGCTCGCGGGGAGCAGCGCGAGACCCGGCGCGGCGGCCGAGCTCGTCGACGTCGCGGCGAGCGTGGCGAGTGCCGGCGACGTCGCCGGCGTGAACTCGTAGAGCGACGACGCGAACGCCTCGCCGACCATGCCCGACGCCGGCGTGTTCGCCACGAGCGGCGTGGCGGTGCGCGCGGCGACCGGGAGGTCCTGGCCGAGCGCCGACTTCACGAGGTCCGCGTCGAGGCCGCTGTTGACGACGATCGCGCCGGGAGCCGCGTCGAGATCGAAGAACGCCGTGCCGGTGATCGTGTACGGCGTGATCGAACCGATCGACAGCGTGACGCCCGCGGGCGCGTCGATGGTCGTGTTCGTGTACTCGAGCGGCGTGAAGAAGCCGTCACCGGTCGACGTGTCGTCGAACGGGGTGTCGAAGTCGTGGTTGTTGATCGAGAACGTCGCGATCGAGCCCTGCGCGACCGTGCCGCGGAACTTGAGCGTGATCGCGCTCTCGAGCTGGAACGCTTCCTTGAGGACGAGCTTGCTGCCGCCGTTCTCGACGGTGACGTCGCGCAGGCCGGGGGCCGCGTCGTCCATGACGGTGATGTCGGCGAACAGCGCCGTGGGGCTCGCGACGGTGACGTTCTGGACCGTCACGCCGGCGCCGAAGTTGACGCTCGCGCCCTGCTTCCACTCGGTGACGTCACCGGAGACTTCGACGCGCACTTGGCGGCCGAGGAAGGCAGACGACGGAAACACGCCGCTGACCGATTGGTCGGCGCTGTCGCCGCACGCGACGATCGTGGGGAGCGCGAGAACGAGAGCGAGAGAGCGAAAGCGCATGATCACCTCTGTAAGAAAACGAGTCCTGGCTGGAAAGGACGGCGGACCCTACAGACGAGCCGAATGATCCGAAAGCAAAAACTTCGCGCGCGACGCGAGGCTGATTCGCGACTCTGCGTCTCAGTCGAGACAGATCGTGGATCGCGATCAGCGTCGACGCGACGTAACCCCACGTCCTGGTTGCGACGACCGCGGGCATGCCACTTGTTATGTGCAGTCGCCGATTCCGTTCGTGTTATACATACACGAACAATGATGAGCCCGAACGTTCGCACGCGGATCGAGATCGTCGAGGCCGACATCACGACCCTCGAGGTCGACGCGATCGTGAACGCGGCGAACACGTCGCTGCTCGGCGGCGGCGGGGTCGACGGTGCGATCCACCGGCGCGCGGGGCGCGAGCTGCTCGCCGAGTGCCGCACGCTCGGCGGTTGCGAGACCGGCAACGCGAAGCTGACGAAGGGCTACAAGCTGCCGGCGAAGTATGTCATCCACGCGGTCGGTCCGATGTATCGCGGCGGCGGCAGCGGCGTGCGCTCGCAGCTCGCGTCGTGCTACCGGCGCAGCCTCGAGCTGGCGACCGAGCACGGCGTCGAGACGATCGCGTTCCCCGGCATCTCGACGGGCATCTACGGCTATCCGCAGCGCGAGGCCGCCGACATCGCGATCGCGACGGTCGCCGCGTTTCTCGAACAGCACGCACTGCCGGCGAGGGTGATCCTCTGCACGTACGACTCGCTCGCGACGTTCATCATGATCGAAGCGATGCAGGCGGCCGAGGGCTAACCTTCGACGTTGCGCATGAAGTCGGCGACCTCCGCGAACCGCGCATCGAGAAAGGCGCGGACCTCGCCGGTGATGTTGCGCTCCGTCATCGCCGCTTGCATGCACCGGATCCACGCATCACGCATCGCGATGTCGACGGCGACCCGCGCGTGGCGCATGCGCAGCCGCGGGTGACCGTGCTGCTTGATGTAGTCCTCGGGACCGCCCAGCCAGCCGATCAGAAACAGCGCGAACCGATCGCGCGGCTCGCGCGCGACGCGGCCGTCGGGCGTGCACACGTGCAGCCGCGCGAGCACCGGCTCGGTGTCGCTCATGATCTCGTAGAACCGCTCGACGAGCGCCTTCACGGCATCGGCGCCGCCGACGAGTGCGTATGGAGTTTGCGACTCATCCACGGTGCATGGTGTAGCCTGCGCCGGTGCTGCCGGCGATGTCTCGCGACGAGATCCTCGCGGAGATCATCGAGCGACCGCGGGATGCGTTCGTGCCGGTCCCGGATCTGCAGATCATCGAGCGGCCGGGCTGGCGCCAGCTCGTCACGCCGTCGATCAAGCGCGGCGGCTTGAACGAGGTCTCGTTCGCACGGCTCGCCGATGGCGAGGTCGACGCGGTGATCGATGCGACGATCGCGCAGTACCGAGACCTCGGCTGCAAGTTTGTCTGGCGCGTCGGTCCCGACAGCACGCCCGTCGACCTGCCCGAACGACTCGCGCGCCGCGGGCTCGTGCACGGCGTCGCGTGCGGCATGGCGCGATCGACGGACATGGAGCTCGTCGACGACGCGCGGATCACGATCGAACCGGTCGATCGTTCGAACGTCGACCTCTACACGCGCACGATGGCGGCCGGGTGGGCGATGGACTCGGGCCCGCTCGCCGCGGTGAACGAGCAAGTCGTACGGCACGGCGCGCCTCATCACCTGTTTCTCGCGCGGTTCGACGGCGAACCCGCCGCGACGGCGGGCTCGGTCGTGTTCGCGCGGTCGGTGTACCTGCTCGGCGGCGTGACGCTCGACGAGTTTCGCGGGCGCGGGTTGTATCGCGCTCTCGTCGCGACGCGGCTCCAGCATGCACGCGCGCGCGGCGTGCTGCTCGCGACCTCGCACGCACGCGCCGAGACGTCGGCGCCGATCCTCGAGCGGCTCGGGTTCGAGACGCTGTGCCGCTACGACAACTTCAGCAGCGGTTAGAACCGATTGCACTGGGCGCCGGAGCACGACGCCTCGCAGCTCGGGTTGCCGGCGCAGAACTGATCGCAGCCGCCGCCACTACAACTGAACGTGCACGTGGCGCCCGGGCTGCAGTGCTGATCGCAGTTGCCGCCGCTGCACGCGAAGTTGCAGGCCGTGCCGGGCTCGCACTGCTGATCGCAGCGCCCGCCTTCGCACGAGAAGTTGCAGCTGCCGTCGAGGCACTGCTGGTTGCAGTCACCGTTCCCGCAGCTGACGTTGCACGACGCGCCCGTGCAGACGCAGTCCTTACCATCGCACACACCACCGTCGTTGCTACACGCGGCACCGAACACGAGCGCAAGCAAACAAATGAAGCGAAGCATCGCGGTTCCTCCTCGGACGACGCCCCATCCTACGGACGACCCGGGCCGGCTCCGACATCAGGCCGACATCAGGAGCGAGATCGGGTACACCGTGCGAAGCGCCATGTGCCGCAACATTCGAGTCCTCCACCACTTCAAGCCACCGACGACGCCGGAAGAGATCGCGGCCGCCGCGCTCCAGTATGTCCGCAAGGTCAGCGGCATGCAGAAGCCGCCGAAGGGCGGCGAGGCGGCGTTCGACAAGGCGATCGAACAGATCACGAAGGCGACGACGACCCTCCTCGACGCGCTCCCCGAACGCGGCGAACCACGCACGCGTGAAGGCGAAAAGGAGAAGGCGCGTGCGCGGTGGGAGCGCCGCGAGAAGTCGATCAAAGCGAGCTGAGGCTGCGATACCATGTGAGGATGCGCCTCGCCGTCCTCCTTCTCCTCGCGTCCTCGACCACCGCAAGCGCGCACATCGCCCTCAGGAGCCCGGCGCCCCGCACGGTGGAGCAGAAGGCAGGCCCGTGCGGCGCGGCCGGCTCGACGCGCGGCACGACCGTCACCACGTATCAGCCCGGCGAGACGATCACCATCGAGTGGGACGAGACCGTCGACCATCCCGGTCACTACCGGATCGCGTTCGACGACGACGGCAACGACGTGTTCGTCAATCCGATGCGTGCGAGCGACAACTTCGCGTTCACGCTCGTCGAGCCGATCGCCGACAAGACCGGCGGCCACTACACGCAGCAGGTCACGCTGCCGACGACACCTTGCAACAACTGCACGCTGCAGCTGATGCAGATCATGACGACCGTCGAGCCGTACAACTCGTTCTACTACCAGTGCGCCGACATCGTGATCTCCGGCGATGTCCCACCACCCGACAACGGTGGTGGCGAGAGCGGCGGGTGCTCGACGTCACGCGGCGGCGGGTTGGGAGTCGCGGTCGCGCTCGGTCTCCTGCTGCGTCGCCGTCGACGATAGAACGTGGGATAGTGCGCCGTGGTTTCTGTTCCCCGACCACGCTGTAGTCGCTGCCGTCGTCCGACGAGCGTCTGCTACTGCGCCGCGATCCCGACGCTACCGACGCAGACCCGCGTCGTGATCCTCCAGCACCCGCGCGAGCGCGACATGCCGATCGGCACCGCGCGCATGGCGAGCTTGTGCTTGCCGGAGTCCGAGCTGCACGTCGGCGTGCGGTGGGCCGATCACGCGCCCTTGCGCGCCGCGCTCTCCGATCCGGCGCGCCCGCCGATCCTCCTCTATCCGGGTCCCGGCGCGCGCGACATCCTCACCGAGCCACCGGCGGGACCGGTCACGCTCGTCGTCGTCGACGGTACGTGGTCGCAGGCAAAGACCGTCGTCCGCGACAACCCGCTGCTGCACGCGCTGCCGCGCTACGCGTTCGCGACGCCCGAGCCGTCGCACTATCGGATCCGCCGCGAGCCGCGCGCCGAGTATTGCTCGACGATCGAAGCCCTCATGCACGTGCTCGGCGTGCTCGAAGCCAACCCCGACGCGTTTCGTGCGCTGCTCGAACCGTTTCACGCGATGGTCGACGCGCAGCTCGCGGCGCAAGCGGCGCGGCCTGCGCGTCGCTATCGGGCGCCACGCGGGCCACGCCCGATCGTGCAGCGGTTGCCGCCCGCGCTCGTCGATCGGTTCGGCGATCTCGTCCTCGTCATCGGTGAAGCGAACGCGTGGCCCTACGATCGCGAGAGCGACGGGCCGCGCGCGGCACGGGTCTCCCACCGCGACGAGCTCGTGCACTGGGTCGCGTTGCGCCCGAGCACCGGCGAGCTGTTCGAGCACCTCGCGGCACCCCGAGGCGCACTGTCGCCGAGCACGACGTTCCACACGCGGTTGACCGAACCGCAGCTGCGCGCCGCGCCGCCACGCGACGCCCTCTACGAAGCGTTCGCGCGGTTCTCGCGCCCGACCGACATCATCGGCGCGTGGGGCCACTACGCGACGAACTTGTTCCGCGAGTCCGGCGGCACGCTCGGCGAGAGCCTCGACCTCCGCGCGGTGGCGCAGCGGCTCACGAACAAGAAGCTCGGCAGCATCGAGCAATTCGCCGCGACGCTCGGCGCGCCACGCACGCCCCTCGCGGACGGCCGCGCCGGCAGCCGACTCGCCGCGCTCGCGCAGATCGTCGAGCACTTTCAGAGCACGTGAGTCGCCTTGCGCGCGCCCGCCGCGCGCCGTCGCGAGAGCTCGACACCGATCGCCTCGAGGCCGTGCGCGTTCGCCGCCGCGAGGGCACTGCCGAGCCCGCAGAACGGATCGACGACGACGCGCGCGCCGTTCGACGCCACGAACTTCACCGCCGCTTCGCACGCCGCGGCTCCCATCGCGCGCGACCACGTCATCGTCCCGAGAGACGGCAACACGTCCGGTGTCGACGCGCCCGGGGTCAGCCGCCGCGTGCGACTGACCGCGATCAGGTGCGCGTACGCCGGGCGACCGAACGTCGTCGTGCCCGGCGGGACGCGACACACGATCTTGTGAAACAGCGCGTGGCTGGCGGCCGCGTCCGCGCCGCACAGCACGAGGTGGCCCTTGTCGATCCAGCGGCCGTCGTGCTTCACGTCGGTCTGATAGAAGACGGCGACGGCGTCTTCGGCGATCGTCCGGCACGCGAGCGCGACCGTATCGACGAACCACCGCCGCCAACCGTCGATGCCGAGCTGCGGCACCTCGCTGTGATCGGGTAGCGACGTGATGATCGCGTGGTCGCCGGGTAGCGGGCCGCGCTCGAGGAACGCGATGCCGTCGCCGTGGTGAACCACTCGCACGTTTGTCACCCTACCTCGATTGCTCGGCGCCCACGAATCGCAGCATCATCGCGCGATGAAGCGAATCTTCGGGGTGGTCTTTCTTCTCGCACTCGCGGCCTGTCCAGGCCCGCAGCCAACCGGCGGTGGCGGTGGTGTCGGAGGAGGCGGCGGTGGTGCCGTCGGAATCAGCCCGGATTCGTGCGGCAAGATCGACACGACGAAGGTCGGCCGCAAGCTTTACGCGTTCCTCGTCGCGTCGGCAGAGCTCGATCGCGCGAGCCTCGAGCTCGAGCGCTCCGTTCACGACGCGTGCAAGCGCATGGCCGTCGAGCTCGGCGTCTCGCCGGCCGGCGACATCAAGGAAGTCTGCACGCGCGCGGCGAACGAGCTCGACGCGAACCTCAAGGTCAGCGTGAAGAGCGAGTCGCGCCTCGTCACCCGGACCGTGCCGCCGGTCTGCACGACCAGCGTCGAGCTCACCGCGGGCTTCGTCGCGCAGTGCGAGGCGAGCGCGAGTGCCGACGTCAACGTGCAGTGCAGCGGCAGCTGCAGCGGCACGTGCAACGGGACGTGTGACGGTCAGTGCGCGGGCGGCGCCGCGGGCGGTCAGTGCAACGGCCAGTGCCAGGGCACGTGTCGCGGTCGCTGCAGCGGTGGCTGCAACGGCTACGTCGACGTCGATGCATCGGCGGAGTGCAAGGCCTCGGCAGAGATCCGCGCGGTCACGCACACCGAGTGCACCGAGGCGCGCGTCGAAGTCGTGCGCGAGAACGTCACCGTCGTCGACGACTCGAAGTTCCAGAAGGCGGTCGCCGCGATCAACGCGGGCATGCCCGCGATCGTGAAGGCGGGCGTCAAGCTCGAGCGCGCGGGCAAGGCGCTCGGCCTGTGGGTCTCGACGGGCGCGTCGCTCGTGAAGGCGTCGGGCCAGCTCGTCGGCGACCTCGGCGAGAAGGCCGTGTGCGTCGGCGGACAGCTCGCGGCGGTCGTCGCGGCGACGGCGAACATCCAAGCGCGGTTCTCGGTCTCGATCGAGGTGAGCGCGAAGGTCAGCGCCTCGGCTGGGGCGAGGTAAAGAGAGGGGTCAGACACAACTTCCACAACTTGTTGCGCAAGTTGCGCAACAAGTTGTGGAAGTTGTGTCTGACCCCTTTCTGTTATCGTGGCGGGGCATGAAGTTCTTCCTCTGTGCATTGCTCGCCGCCTGCGGCGCCGGTCCGAGCGATCGAGCACCCGATAGCGGCAACACCGGTGACGGCAACGGCCAGAATGGCGACGGTTGCTCCGACGAGGCGAAGGCCGTCTACGTCGTCGATCAGAACAACACGTTGTCGCGGTTCGATCCGCCGACGAAGGTGTTCACCGATCTCGGCCAGCTGAACTGCCCGGCCACGGGCTTCGGCGCGACGCCGTTCTCGATGGGCATCGATCGCACCGCCGTGGCGTGGGTGCTCTACAGCTCGGGCGAGCTGTTCCGCGTCGACACCACGTCGCTCAACTGCACGAAGTCGACGTGGACCTCGCAGGCCGGCCTCCTCCAGTTCGGCATGGGCTTCTCGACGGACGCGGCCGGTGGCAGCGTCGACACGCTGTTCATCGCGGGTGGCTCGGGACCGACGCAGCCGACGTCGACGCTCGCGAAGCTCTCGACGACGACGTTCCAGGCGCAGAGCGTCGGCAGCGTGCAGGGCTGGCCGGAGCTGACGGGTACCGGCAACGCGGAGCTCTGGGGCTTCTTCCCCGACGCGACGTCGCCGCGCATCGCGAAGCTCGACAAGATGAACGGCGCCGCGCTCAAGACGTATCCGCTGACCATCGCGGGCATGCCCACGGCATGGGCCTTCGCGTTCTGGGGCGGCGACTTCTGGGTCTTTCTGATGAAGGGCGTCGAGACGTCGACGACGATCTACCAGTACGACGCCGCCGGGCAGCTCAAGTCGATGAAGCAGGCGGCCGGTCGCACGATCGTGGGCGCCGGCGTCTCGACGTGCGCGCCCGTGATCCTCTGACGGCACCCGCGTTGCACGACCTCGCCTTGGAGGAAGTGCCATGCGAACGATGCTGTTAGCGACGATGGTCGCGCTCGTGCTCGGACCGGCGTGCGATCGGAAGCGTGACGACAAGCCGGTCGTCGAGGTCAAGAAGCCGGTCGAGCAGGACGAGCCGTCGAGCGGTCGTGACGTCAAAGCGCCGCCGGTCGATCTCGGCGCGGAGCGCGCCCGCTTGGTGAGCGCGATCGAGGAGCGCGCCGCGCGACTCGACGCGCGGATCGACGAGCTCGAGAAGCGCGGCGACGTGAAGTCGAAGGAGGCGGTCGCGATCCTGCGCGCGAAGCGCGATCAAGCGCGTGCGAAGCTGAGCGAGCTCGGCTCGCGCACGCAGGAGAACTGGCAGCGGTTCGAGCGCGACGTCGCCGACACCTGGAGCCAGCTCGAGCGCGACCTCGACGAAGCGCTGCGCGAGGAACCTCCGAGCGGGCGGGAAGACGCTCGATAAGGACTACTTCTTCGCGGGCGTGCCGTAGAGATCGTGCGGTGCGGCTTCGCCGAGCCCGAGCTTGTCGAGGTCGGCCTTGATCTTCGACATGTCGCCGACGACCGACACCACGAGCTTCTTCGACGGCACGACGGCCTTCGCGACCGCCTTGACGTCCGCGGCTTTCACCTTGCGGATGTTGTCGGCGTAGGTCGCGTACCAGGTGTCGGGCAGGCCGTGCAGCACGAGGTTCGTGTACGCGTCGACCGTCGCCGAGTTCGTCTCGAACATCCCCGGCAGCGCGCGGATCAAGTTCTGCTTCGCCTTGTCGAGCTCCGCGGCGGGCACGTCGGTCGCCGCGAGATCGTCGACGATCTTCATCACCTCGGTGAGTCCCTTCGCGGTCTCCGCGGTAACGATCGCGCTGCCGATGACGAACGGTCCGGTCGCGACGCGCCAATCCTGGAACGCACCGATGCCGTACGTGATGCCGAGCTGCTCGCGCAGGCGCTGCGTGAGCCGGCTCGTGAAGCCGTCGCCGAGCACGGTGCGGAACACCTCGAACTTGTAGTAGCGCGGGTCCTTGCGACCGAGGCCGACGAGGCCGATGCGCACGTCGGACTGCTGCGCGGCGGGGCGATCTGCGAACAGCAGGCGCGCGCCGGGCTTCGCCGGCGTCACCGCGAGCTTCGATGCGGCCTTGACGCCGGTCGGCTTCCACGCGCCGAGACCCGCGTCGAGCTTCGTCTTGAGCGCGTTCGCGTCGACATCGCCGGCGACGACGAGCGTCATCGTCGCCGGATTCCAGCGCTCCGCGTAGAACTGCTTCGCGTCGGCGACGGTGATCGCCTTGAACTCCTCGCGCGTGCCCGACGACGGATGACCGTACGCCGTGCCCGCACCGTAGAGCGCGGCGGACAGCATGATCTGGGCGACCTCGCGCGGCCGATCGCGGCGCAACTCGAGCGAGGTGGCCCGATCGCCTTTGACGCGCTCGGCCTCCTTGTCGTCGAACGTCGGCGACGTCACGATCTTCGTGAACAGATCGAGCGACGGGTCGAGCGTCTTCGACAGCGTCGACATCGACACCTCGGCGGAGTCGTAGGCAACGCCCGCACCGAAGCTGGCGCCGAGCCGATCGAGCTCTTCGGCGATCCCGAGCGCGGACATGCCGGCCGCGCCTTCGTCGAGCAAGTCCGCCGCGTAGGCCGCGACGCCGCCTTTGCCGGCCGGATCGTTCGCCGCGCCCGCAGCGGGCACGACGAGCGACATCGACACGATCGGCAGCGCGTTGTTGGTCGCGACGAGCAGCGCCATGCCGTTCTTCAGCTTGAGACGCTTGACCGTCGGCGGCGTGAACTTTGGCTCCTTCGTCTGTACCGGCGGCTTCGTCCAGTCGGCGATGCCGGACTTCGCGAACGCGGGATCGACTTTGGCGGCGGGTTGCGCGAACGCGGGCGTCGCGACGAGGGCTGCGAGGAAGACAAGGCGGCGCATTACTTCTTCTCCGTCGGCTTCTTGCCGGGGCGAATGGTCAAGGTCACGCGAGCAGACTGCTTGAGGTACTTCGCGGCGGCGTCCTTCACTTGGGCGGGCGTCACGGCGCGGCGACGCGCGAGGTCCTTCCCGAAGTAGTCCGGATCCTTCGCTTCGACGTCGTAGCTCGCGAGCAGGATCGCGCGCGACTGCACCGGCTCGAGGCCGGCGAGGAACGACGCCTCGTGCGAGTTCGTCGCGCGCTCGAGCTCCTTCGCGTCGGGAGCCGTCGCCGAGATCTTCGCGACTTCGTCGGTGATCTCCTTGATCAGCCGCTTCGGATCGACGCCCGGCTTTGCGGTCGCGACGATCTGGAACGTCCCGGCGAGCTGCTCGCCGCCGAAGTCGGCGCTCACGCTCTGCGCGATCTTCAGGTCGTAGACGAGGCGCTTGTAGAGCCGGCTCGACTTGCCATCGCCGAGGATCGCGCCGAGCGCGTCGAGCGCGGGCTCCTCGGCGGTGAACTTCGCCGGACCGCGCCACGACAGGTACACGCGGGGGACCTGCACGTCGTCGGTCGTATCGAGCACGATCTCCTTCGTGATCGGCGCGGGCGTCTTGTACTGCGGGCGCACGGGCTCGGCGCCTTTCGGGATGAACGAGAAGTACTTCTCGACGAGGCGCTTCACCTCGTCGAACTTCACGTCGCCGGCGATCACCATCGTCGCGTTGTTCGGCAGGTAGTACTTCTTGAAGAACGCGGCGACGTCATCCTTCGCGGCGGCCTTGAGATCGGAGACGTAGCCGATCGTCGACCAGTGGTAGCCGTGATCCGCGGGCCACAGCGCCTCCTGGATCAGGATCTCCGACATGCCGTACGGCTGGTTCTCGTTGCGCTGGCGGCGCTCGTTGAGCACGACGTCACGCTGGTTGTCGAGCTTCGGTTGATCGAACGTGTCGAGGAGACCGACGCAGCGATCGGCTTCCATCCACAGCATCTGCTCGAGGAAGTTCGAGCCCGCGAGGTTCGTGTAGACCGTCATGTCGCTCGACGTGAAGGCGTTCGACGATCCGCCCGCGGCTTCGAGCAAGCGGTCCATCAGCCCGTCCGGCAGGTGCGTCGACCCCTTGAACATCAGGTGCTCGAACAGGTGCGCGAAGCCGGTGCGCTTCGTCACCTCGTCCTTCGATCCGACCTCGAACCAGAGGATCTCGTGGACGACGGGCTGCTTGTGATCCTCGATCACGTACACCTTGAGCCCGTTCGCCAGCTCGAACTTCTGGTAGGCGATCTTCGGCTCGTCGGCGAATGCCGGAGTCGCGAACGCCAACAGCAGTAACAGTTGCGTCAACCGTTTCATGACGGCGGACACTAGCGCACGAACGCGCGCGCACGAGACGACGAAGCTGGCATATCGTCACCTCGATGCGCCTCCACCGATGCCTGCTCGTCGCGTGCGTCACACTGAGGCACGCATGCGACAGCAAGGTTCCAGCGTCATGACGAGCTGGGACCGCATCCAACGCCGGCTCGAGGCCGACCTCGGCGAGGCGATCTCGCTCGACGCCCTGACCGGCACGTG
>Ga0316601_100001186_pt1 | contig 12432 bp, 11 predicted proteins | sample OWC_soil_day5_no_FD_207663 | JGI IMG/M metagenome (GOLD analysis project Ga0316601, IMG submission 207663) | Wetland soil microbial communities from Old Woman Creek delta, Ohio, United States - OWC_soil_day5_noCT | ecosystem: Environmental > Terrestrial > Soil > Wetlands | place: USA: Ohio...
GGTCACGCTCAGGAAGAAGATCGAGCCCGATCCGTCCCAGCCCCGGTATCTCCTGAACGTGCGCGGCCTGGGATACCGATTCGATGCGTGACTCTCACGTGATCCTGACACGCGCCGGGATCGTCGCCGGACAATCCTCCCGCATGCTCACTGGCAGGAGGGCAGGATGATGAGATCCACTCGTTTCGTCTTCGCGGCGGCGGTCATGTGCCTGGCGCTGTCGGCCGCGCCTTCGGCCCAGCAGCCCGGGGCCGGCCGGGCTGAAGTGGCGCTCCAGGCCGCCATCAAGGTCGAGACGATCGACGGCGACCTGAGGGCCGCGATCGAGGCCTACCAGAAGGTCGCCGAAACCTACCAGACCGACCGGGCGGTGGCGGCCAGGGCCCTGGTCCGCGCGGGCCAGTGTTACGAGAAGCTCGGCCAGGCGCAGGCGAGGGAAGCACGGGCCGCCTACCAGCGTGTCGTGCGCGATTATGCCGATCAGACTGAGACGGCTGCGCAAGCGCGGCTGAGGCTGGCGGCTCTTGGCACTCCCGCTGTCACGGAGGGACTCGTCACACGCCGGGTCCTCGCCGACGCCTCCGACGTCAACGGTGTCCTGACCGCGGACGGCAGGTACGTCAGGCGCCTGGAATGGGCCGGCGGTGACGTCATCCAGTTCGACGTTGCGAGCGGACAGACGGGCCGCATCGTCAACAAGGGGACCCGGGTGGAGCGCGTCTACTACGTCGAGGGCTGGGCGTTCTCGCGGGACGGAAAACACGTCGCATTCGACAGGGAAACCAGGGACGCCGGACCGAATCTGTGGGTCCGGGACGTCGACGGCGCGAACCTCCGTGCGCTCTACAGCGAGACGATGGCGCAACCGTTCGACTGGTCGCCGGACGGTCGTGCCATCCTTGCGCTTCGCAGAGGAACCGGGCAGGGCAACAACGAACTGGTCCTGATCTCGACCTCCGACGGCTCCCCGCGCGTGCTGAGGAAGATCGACGCAGCCTGGTACATGCTGACGAGGGCCAGGTTCTCGCCCGACGGGAGGCATGTCGCCTTCAGCCTGGTGGGCGAGGGACATCCGGCACACGGCGACGTCTACGTCATGGCTGCCGACGGCCGCAACGAGGTGGCTGTGGCTCCGCATCCCGCCGAAGACCAGTTGCTGGATTGGATGCCGGACGGGAAGGGCCTGCTCTTCCGCAGCGATCGCTCGGGAACCTGGGACATCTGGAGCGTCCGCGTCGCCGACGGCAAGCCCCAAGGAGAGCCGGAACTGCTGAAGAAGGACTTCGGCAGGTATGCGCAGTTCGTCGGCCTGACTCCCGACGGCGCGCTCTACTACCGGACCATCACGCCGGCGGGCCGCCTGTACCTCGGTGAGATCGACATCGAGAGCGGCAAGGTGCTCGCGCCGCCGACGCCGGTCACCACGAGGTACAACGGCGCCCCGTCCCGGATCACGTGGTCGCCTGACGGCAAGCGTCTGCTCTATGTGTCGTTCGGGCGCGCGATGGGCAACGGCAACAACAATCTCACCATCCGGTCGGTCGAAACCGGCGAAGAGCGTTTCCTGGCTACCAGCCTCCGCAACGTGTGGGACATCCGCTGGGCGCCGGACAGCCGGTCGCTCCTCGCCTCCGGCATGACGGTGGCGGGCAACGCCCTCTTCCGCGTGGACGCCGAGACAGGCGAACTCACCAGGCTGGCAGAAGGACGATGGGCCCCGAAGATGTCGCGGGACGGCAAGGTCATGGTGTACATGGGCCCCCAGGGCGGCGTCAGGCGCCGCAACCTCCAGACCGGCGAGGATGCGGCCATCGAGAACACCGCGTTGCGCGCCTTCGAAGATCTCTCGCCGGACGGCAAGGAAGTGGTGTTCCAGGACGGCGGCGCCATCATGATCGCCCCGCTCGACGGAGGTGAACCGCGGCAGCTGTTCCAAAGCCCGCTCTGGCACGTGCTCAGGTGGACGACGGACGGCCGCTACCTGATCGCAGGGACGCTCGACTCCAAGACGGGGCTGGCCGCCTCACCCAGTGAGATCTGGCGGATCCCGGTGCAGGGCGGCACGGCCCTGAAGCTGGATCTCAGTATCGCGGGAATGGAGGGCTTCGCGTTGCACCCCGACAACCGCCGCTTCGCGTTCAGCGTCAACGAGGGCACCAAGACCGAGTTGTGGGTGATGGAGAATCTCCTGCGGCCGCTGAAGGCCATCAGGTAGGATCGCCGGGACGGCGATGGGCGATCCTCCTTCGGACGTGCCCGGCGGTGGGGGTTGTGCCCTCGCCGAAGCCCGCGCCCGTCCGCTGCCAGGAGATTCGCATGCGTCGCTTGTCCCTCGCGCTTTTTGCAGTTGTCCTCGCCCTGCCGGCTTCGCAGGCCCAGAGCCCCGCCGCCAGGCAGCAGGCCGGCGGGCCGCCCGCGGCGGACCGCGCCCGTAACGTCATCCTCTTCATCGGCGACGCCGGCGGACTGCCCACGCTGAATGCGGCGAGCCTCTACGGCTACGACCGCCCGCAAGCGCTCTTCATCCAGAGGATGCCGAACATCGCCCTGATGGACACCTCGACGGCGAGCAACTGGGTGACCGATTCCGCGGCCGGCATGACGGCCATCGTCACAGGCCGCAAGACGCAGAACGGGGTGTTGTCGCAGGCGGAAGACGCCGTGCGCGGCCAGAAGGACGGCGCGCTCCTCAAGACGATCCTGGAGCATGCAGAGGAGCGAGGCCTGGCGACGGGGGTGATCTCGAACGACGCGGTGACGGGAGCCACCCCGGCTGCCTGCTACGCCCACTCGAACAACCGCAGCGCCACGGCCGGCATCGTCGCCCAGCTTGCCACGCCGCGGGCCGGCAACGGCGTTGACCTCGTGCTCGGCGGAGGCCGCTCCGTGATCCGCAAGGCGGCGGATGCCGCGGGCTTCGATCTGGACGCGATGCTCCGCGGCGCGGGTTACGCCCTGCTGGACTCTCCCGAGGCCGTGCGCGCCGACACGACACGCGCGGTCGGCTTGACGGACGCTGCCGACTTCGACCTGTCGTCGGTCGTCGCACACGCCATCGGGGCGCTGTCCCGGAACCCCCGGGGCTACTTCCTGATGGTCGAATGGGATCTGCACACCGACAACGTGAAGCGGGGTCTCGATCGCACGCTCGTCATCGACCGGGTCATCCGTGAGACCGTGGAGCGGGCGGGACCCCGGACGCTCGTGATCTTCGCCGCCGATCACTCCTTCGACATCCGCGTGCGCGGAGGGGCGCGGGGCCGGCCGCTGCTGCCACAGCCGCCGCCCGGCGACGCGCTCCCGGCGAACCCGCCGCTCAGGATGGATGACGGGCACACGGGCGAAGAGGTCATCGTCGCTGCGCAGGGCCCGGGCGCTCGCCGCGTGCGCGGGTTCATCGCGAACACGGACCTGTTCCACATCATGATGGCCGCCTACGGGTGGAAGGAAGCCGCCGCCGCGCGGAGATGAGCATGTCATTGAAAGGACGCTACGCCGATTACGTCTACGCCCTGCTCAGGATCATGTCCGGCCTGATGTTCGCGTTCCACGGAGCGCAGAAGATCCTGGGTGTCCTCGCCACGCAGCGTCCCCCGGTGGGATCGCAGGTGTGGATCGGAGGACTGATCGAGCTCGCGGGCGGGCTCGCCATCGCGGCCGGCCTCCAGACGCGCCTCGCGGCGTTCGTCTGCAGCGGCATGATGGCCGTGGCCTACACGCAGTTTCACTGGAAGCTCCGCCTCGGGGCGAATCTGCTGCCGGCCGTGAATCAGGGAGAGCTGGCGCTGCTCTATGCGTTCGTCTTCCTGTACGTGTCCGCCCGCGGCGGCGTGAAGTGGTGCATTGACAAACGCTGAACAGAGGCGGGGAAACGACCGCCGGTTCGGACGTTCACTCCCGCGCTGCGGGAGCCGGGACCACGGCGGCGTCAGACCGCCGGCACGCTGATCGAGGCGGTCATCGTGTGGCTCGCGTGCGGGGGCAGCGTGACGGCGTTGTCCGAGGCGTTCGCCGTCTCGATGCAGATCATCCCGGGCCACTCGTCGTCGCCGAAGTCCGGCATCGCCCGGCTTTTCGCCACCCACGGGTTCCACACGACACTCGAGCGGGAGCCGGTCTTCGCCACGCGGATGCGTCGGCCGAGCGCCGGGTCGGTCAGGACGACGGCCGATTCGGTATCCAGATAGAGACGGTCGGTTTCACCGGCGATCGCGATGGGGTTCCTGTCCTGCGTCTTGCGCGCCGCGCCATCGACTTTGTCCACGTAGGTGGCGCCTTCGAGGCCCGCCACGGTGACGCGCCGCACGTCGCCCACGGTGAGGTAGGTGTGCAGCGCATCCTCGAAGGTCGTCGGCGCCGGCCCGGGGTTCGTCACCGTGAGCGCCATCGAGAGGCTCGACCCCATGCGCAGCTCGAATGCGAGTGCGAGGGCGTGCGGCACGTGCGGAGTGGCGGCAGGGCCGCAGACGAGCCCGAGCCGGATGGCGACGGCGCCGTCGGGCTCGAGGGTCGCGCGCTCGAGAGCCCAAGGGCTGATGCGGACGACGCCGTGCACCGGCGCAGACGGGTCGCCGGCCTTCGGCCCGAACCAGGGAAAGCAGATCGGCACGCCGCCGCGGATCGGTGCGCCGGCCTCGAAGCGGCTCTGCTCGCTCATCCACAGCACCGGGCGCGACTGGCCGCGCGGCTGCCACCGGCAGAGGTGGGCGCCCTGGAGGTAGAGCTCCGCGGTGCACGAATCGATGTCGACCAGGAGGCGCGGCAGGCCTCCGCGGCCGTTGTCGCGACGAACGCCCGACGGCAGCGTCTGTGTCATACGCACAGTCTACCGGAGCCTGCCCTCGTCCGCCGCCGGGGATCGGCCACCGGTTTCGATCCGCGCGCCGCGCGAGGTGTCTGCCGGCGTTCGGTCGGCGGCGCGGCGATCTCCGGCGTTCCATGACGACGGCGGCGCTTGATTGCATGTTAGGATGCGCGTGACCGCGGGCGCGCACCCGCGGCGGGAGGAGCTGCCGATGGCGTCTGCGATTCCCGATCCCGCCGCTCGCGACCTCCTGCGCCGGGCTGCATGCCTGCCGTATGGCCTCTCCCTCGTCGAGTTCGGTTGGCTCCCCTGTGCCGCCGCGGTGCTCGGCGTGGAGATCGGGGACGTGACCGCGGTGCGCACGGCCCTGGCCGACCCCGGGGCCCGTCCCGCGCTGGTCGGCGAGTACACGCACGCCGTCGGCCTCCGGGATGCCGACCCCGACGCGTTCTGCAGAACGTGCACGGCAGAGGGGCGGCCGCCGACGCCCGGATGTCCCGTGGCCCTGATTCGAGAGGCGGCGGCGCGGCCGTCCGGGCTCGAGACGCTGCGCTCGGCCGACGTGGAGGTTGCGGCGACCGCGTTCCGGGTGCACCCGTTCGTGATCCTGGGCGCGCGGGATTGGCTGGCCCGACGGGAAGCGCCCGGCGCGTAGAGCCGGCTCCGCCGTCCTCAGCCAACCGCCTGCCCGCGCGTCCTGAACAGGCCATGAAACCGTCGATTGTCTCCCGTTGGAGGGTGCCATGAGCGTCGGCATCGTGGGGTACGGGTCGTACGTCCCGCGCCACCGCATCAAGCTCGAGGAGATCGCGAAGATCTGGGGCGCCGACGCGCCGGCGTACAAGCGCGGCCTGGGCCTGCGCGAGAAGTCGGTGCCCGCGCCCGACCAGGACACCATCACGATGTCGGTCGAGGCCGCCCGGCGGGCGATTGTCCGGGCCCGAATCGACCCGGCGCGCATCGGCGCGATCTACATCGGCTCCGAGTCGCACCCGTACGCCGTGAAGCCGTCCGGCACGGTGGTCGCCGAGGCGCTCGGCGCGACGCCGGACATCCACTGCGCGGATCTCGAGTTCGCGTGCAAGGCCGGGTCCGAGGGCATGTTCGTGGCCATGGCGCTCGTGAAGGCCAACGAGATGGACTACGCGCTGGGGATTGGCGCCGACACCTCGCAGGGCGCTCCCGGCGATGCGCTCGAGTACTCGGCGTCGGCCGGCGCCGCCGCGTTCGTCTTCGGGCGCGAGCACCTCGTGGCGGTCTGTGAACACACGTACGCGTACATGACCGACACGCCGGATTTCTGGCGCCGCGAGTACCAGTTCTACCCGCGCCACGCAGGGCGCTTCACCGGCGAACCGGCGTACTTCAAGCACGTGCTGTCGTGCGCGCGAGTGCTGATGGAGCGCTCGGGCACGAAGCCGTCCGACTTCAGGTGGTGCGTCTTCCACCAGCCGAATGGCAAGTTCCCGCAGCGGGCGGCCAGGGAGCTCGGGTTCACAAAGGAGCAGAACGACCAGGGGCTGCTCAGCCCGACGCTCGGCAACACCTACTCGGGCTCGTCCCCCATGGGGCTCACGGCCATTCTCGACGTGGCGAAGCCGGGCGACCGCGTGCTGATGGTCAGCTACGGGTCGGGCTCCGGGTCCGACGGGTTCATCTGGCGCGTGACGGAGCGCATCACCGAGGTTCAGGACCTTGCCGTGCAGACGCGGGCCCAGCTCGAAGGCTCTCGCGTCTACATCGATTACGGCACGTACTCCAAGTTCCGCGGCAAGATCCGCATGGGCACCGAGTAGGCCGCCTGGGGGGCACATCATGAGGGATGTGGCAGTCATCGGCGTGGGCATGAACCGGTGGGGCGAGCTCTGGGAGAAATCCTACCGGCAGATCTGGACCGAGGCTGCGCTCGAGGCCATTGCGGACGCGGGCGTGGACCGCGTCGACGCGCTCTACGTGGGCTGCATGTCGGGCGGGCTGTTCGTCGGCCAGGAGCACCTGGGCGCCCTGCTCGCCGATCAGCTCGGCATGGGGCCGATTCCGGGGACGCGGGTGGAGTCGGCGTGCGCGTCGGGCGGGCTGGCCTTCAGGCAGGCGTACCTGGCCGCGGCGTCGGGCGAACACGACATCGTCCTGGCGACGGGCATCGAGAAGATGACCGACGTCGACGGCGGCGCCGCGACCTACGCCCTGTCCACCGCCGCGGACCAGGAGTACGAGTGCTATCACGGCGTCACGTTTCCCGGGCTCTACGCCATGATGGCCCGCGTGCACATGCACCGCTACGGGACCACGCGCGAGCAGCTGGCCCAGGTCGCCGTGAAGAACCACGCGCACGGCCTGCTCAATCCGCTGGCGCAGTTCCGGTCGAAGATCACGGTCGAGGACGTCCTCGAGTCGGTGATGGTGGCGGACCCCTTGCGCGTGCTGGATTGCTCGCCGATCACCGACGGCGCCGCGGCGGTCGTCCTGGCGGCCCTCCCCCTGAAGGGCACGAGGCGGCCGCCCGTCAAGGTCGTTGCCTCGGCCGCCGCGACCGACACCATCGGCTTGCACGACCGCGCGGATCTGGCCTGGCTCCGTTCGACCGAGGTCGCCGCGGCCAGCGCGTACGCGCGCGCGGGGATCACGCCCGCGGATCTGTCGTTCTGCGAGGTGCACGACTGCTTCACGATCGCCGAGGTGATGGTGATCGAGGCGCTGGGACTCGTCGAGCGCGGCAAGGGCGGCGAGGCGGCGGCGTCCGGCATGACAGCGCTCGGCGGCCGCGTGCCGGTGAACCCGTCGGGCGGCCTGAAGTCGAAGGGGCACCCCGTGGGCGCCACGGGCATCGCCCAGATCCGGGAGGCGGTGCTCCAATTGCGAGGCGAGGCGGAGGACCGGCAGGTGCAGGACGCCCGCTGGGGCCTCACGCAGAACATGGGCGGCACCGGGGCCAGTTCCGTCGTGCACATCTTCGGGCGCGTGTAGGGAGGGCGGACATGATCGGATCAGCACGCTACTGGCGAGAGATTCCGCAGCGCTATCGCTACGAGGCGGCGAAGTGCGACGCGTGCGGAAAGATCCACTTCCCGCCGCGCCTGGTGTGCAGCGCCTGCCGCGGAACGGCGTTCGGCAAGATCATCCTGGCGCCGCAAGGCGAGGTGGAGACGTTCACGATCATCCGCGTGCCCCCGACCGGTTTCAGCGCCGAGGCGCCGTATGCGGTCGGCATCGTCCGCCTTGACGATGGGGTGAAGGTGACCGCGCAGATCGTCGACGTCGACCTCGGCCAGCTCCAGATCGGGCAGCGGGTGCGCGTCGAGTTCCGCCGGGTCCAGAAGGAAGGCGAGGCAGGCCTCCTTTGTTACGGCTACAAGTTCGTGCCTGTCGAGGCGTGACGGGAGCTCGCCAGTACGGCAGGCAGGCGGAAGGTCGGGCCGGCGCCGCGCGGCGACGCGTACGGGGGGTTCTGCAACTGCGCCCCGCGCGGTGACGGCTTCAGAGCACCTCCGCGCTGACCGGCGCGCGAGCCCAGAGACGGCTCTGCTCGCCCATCCAGAGCACCGCCTGCCGGAGCCTGCCGGCGTCGGTCGCCGAGGGGAGGCCAGCGGGATTGGCCGCGCCGCTTCAGGATGCTCAATGACCGCCCGGTTCACGATCGGGCGAGCGCGGGAGGCCCGACCCGCGCCGAAAGGGCCGGGCCCGGACGACGAGGCGGCCGGAAGGCAATGATGGAGGACACGTGACGGCAGCTGGCGTTCGAAGCGAGCCGTTCAGATGGGCGATCGTCGGCGCGGCGGCAGCGGTCGGACTGCTGCAGGTGCTGGGGGCTCTGCAGGTGCGCAGCGAGCCTTACCGCGGCTACCGGACGCACGGCGACGGCGTGATTACCCAGGTGGCGGAGGGAGGTCCCGCAGATCGAGCCGGCCTCGAGGTTGGCGATCGGCTCGTCCGGGTCGACGGCATCGACGCCGGCGACCGGCGGGCGGATGATGCCCGGCTGAGGGTCCGCATCGGACAGACCCAGACGATCATCGTGGATCGCGGCGGGCGGCCCGTCGAGACCCGGCTGGTCATTACGGGCCTCCCCCCGATGGAGGTCGCGGCCTACCTGATCTCGGCGCTCACAGGGCTCAGCTTCCTGGCTTGCGGCTTGTGGGCCTACCTCGCGGCGCCGCGCCTCGCGACGCGGCTGCTGGCGTGTGCGGGAATCGGCGTGGGCGCGGTGTTCACCGAGATGCCCTATTTCGCGTCGCCGCTCGCGCGCGCGCTCCAGGAAACCGGCCTGACCGTCGCCGGAGTCTTCGGCTTCGCCGCGCTGCTTCACCTGATGCTGATCATTGCGAGAGCGCCGGACATCGCGAGCCGGAAGGCCACGGCTCTGGCCATCCATGCGCCCGCCGCGATTGTCTGCGCAGGCATGGTGGCGTCCACCGCCTTCCTGCACGGTCAGGGTGGAGCCGCGACCGACGCCACGACAACGCTGGCGCTGGTGCTGGTCCTCCTCTACTTCTGCCTGACCGTCGCGGTGTTTCTGCTGGGTTACGCGAGCGCCTCGCGAGTCGAGCGGACGGCCTTGGGACTCAATCTCCTCGGGGTCTGCCTGCTGCTGGGCCTCGCGCCGATGATCCCGACCGCGATCGGCCTCGTGGCGCCGGCCGTCGTGTTCCCCTGGAGCGACTACTACGACGTCGTCTGGGTGCTGATTCCGTTCGCGCTGACACGGACCGTCGTGCTGCAGGCGAGACCCGACCGGGGCGGGGCGCGGCTGCCTTGACCGGCGTCCGCAGGCAAGGTAGAGTTCATACGCCTGTTTGAAACACACGTATGATCCCATCCGGCCCCGACCTGCCCGCCTGCACCCGCGAACGCCTGCTCGACACCGCCGAACGCCTCTTCGCCGCCCGCGGGTTCGCCGCCGCGTCCGTGCGCGAGATCACCGAGGCGGCGGACGCCAATCTCGGCGCGGTCAACTACTACTTCCGGTCGAAGGAGAACCTCTACACCGAGGTGTTCGCCCGCCGCGCTGCGCTGCTCCGGGATCCCATTGTCGCCGCGGCACGCGAGGCGGAGGGTTGCGCGCGCGAGGACCCCCAGCGGGCGTTCCGCGTGCTGGGCCGCGCGTTCCTGGCGCCGTACGAGGACCGCGCCTCCACGTTTTCTCTCCTGAACCTGTTCGCCCGCGAGGCCGTCGAATCGCACCTGCCGTCGCGGCTGTTCGTGCAGGAGTTCTTCGTGCCGGCTCTCGACGCCATCGCCGGCGTCGTGCGCCAGGTGCGGCCTGGGCTGTCCGAAGCGTCCGGGCGGGCCTGCGCCCATGCCTTTTTCGCCCAGCTCATGCACGTCGTCAAGGGCATCGGCCTGGCCACCAGGCCCGTCGACGAGCGGCTCGAGGAGGCGGTACGGTTCACGGTGGCGGGAGTGATGCACCTCGATGACGCGGCCGGCGGCCCGCCGCGCGCGACGACCCCGCGCAAACCGTCCTGACGTGTTGATGGAGAACGGAATGAAACGGTACAGACTTCTGGGGATCCTGGCCGGGGCGATTCTGGCCGCTGGCGGGTGCGGGAAAGCGTCGGCGCCGCCGTCGGCGCCGCCAGCCGGTCCTGTCGAGGTCGGCGTGGTCGCCCTGCACGCCGAGCGCGTCGTCCTCACGACCGAGCTGCCTGGCCGGACAGCCGCGTACCTGGTGGCCGAGGTTCGGCCGCAGGTCAACGGCCTCATCCAGGAACGAACGTTCGTCGAAGGGTCGACCGTCCAGAAGGGCGCGCTGCTCTACCAGATCGACCCGGCGCCGTACCAGGCGGCGTACGAGCAGGCCAAGGCCGCGCTCGCCGTCGCCGAGGCCGCGGTGCCGCCGCTCAAGCTGCGGGTGGAGCGGCTGAAGGAGCTCGTCGCCATCAGGGCCGTCGGCCAGCAGGACTTCGACGAAGCCTCCGCCGCGTTGTTGAAGGCGGAGGCCAGCGTCGCGTCCGCGAAGGCCACCGTCGAGAGCGCCCGCATCAACCTGGCCTACACGCCTCTGCGGGCCCCGATCTCCGGCCGCACCGGCAAGTCGACGGTGACGCCGGGCGCGCTCGTCACCGCGTACCAGCCGACGCCGCTCGTCACCATCCAGCAGCTCGACCCGATCTACGTGGACGTGACCCAGTCGAGCTCCGAGTTGCTGCGGCTCCGGCGGAACCTGGAGAGCGGGGCGCTGACGCGCTCGGGCCCGGTCGAGAGCAAGGTCAAGCTCCTGCTCGAAGACGGCACGTCGTACGCCCGTGAGGGCACGCTCCAGTTCCGCGACGTCACGGTGGACCCGACCACGGGTTCGGTGGTGTTGAGGATGGTCTTTCCGAATCCCGGCGCCGTGCTGCTGCCGGGCATGTTCGTCCGGGCCATTGTCGAAGAAGGCGTGCTCGAGCGCGCCATCCTTGCGCCCCAGCAGGGCGTGACCCGCGACGCGAAGGGCAACGCGAGCGCGATGGTGGTGGACGCCGCGGGCAAGGTCGCCGTGCGGCCGATCGCCACCGACCGCGCGATCGGCGACCGCTGGCTCGTCACGGCTGGCCTGGCGGACGGCGACCAGATCATCGTCCAGGGCCTGCAGCGCATCCGGCCGGGCGCCGCGGTACGCGCGGTGCCGTTCGTGCCGGCAGCGCCCCTCGCGCAGCAGCCGCCGGCTGCGGCGCCGGCGAAGTAGGGGGGCGCGATGCTGTCCAGGTTCTTTCTCGATCGGCCCGTGTTCGCGTGGGTGGTCGCCCTCGCGATGATGCTCGGTGGCGGGCTGGCCATCTACAACCTGCCTATCTCGCAGTACCCGCCCATCGCGCCGCCGTCGATCTCCATCCGCGCCATCTACCCGGGCGCGTCGGCCAAAACGGTCGAGGACAGCGTGGTCCAGATCATCGAGCAGAAGATGACGGGCCTCGACAAGATGCTCTACATGAGCGCGACGGCGGACGCCTCGGGCGCCGCGAATCTCACCCTGACGTTCGCCCCGGGGGCCGATCCGGATCTCGCGTGGGCGAAGGTCCAGAACAAGCTGCAGCTGGCGCTGCCCATGCTGCCCGACGTCGTTCAGAGCCGCGGCCTGACGGTCAGCAAGTCGACGCGCAACTACCTGATGCTGGTCGGCCTCACGTCCGACGACCCGAAGGTCAAGTGGGAGGATCTCGGCGACTACGCGGTGTCGACGGTCGAGGCCGTGCTGGCTCGTGTTCCCGGCGTCGGCGAGGTCGAGATCATGAGCTCGGGGTACGCGATGCGCATCTGGCTCGATCCCGACCGCCTCACGAAGTACGGCATGACGGCGGGTGACGTCACCAGCGCCATCCGCACGTACAACGCCGAGGTGTCGGCCGGGCAGCTCGGCGGCGCGCCGGCGGTACCGGGCCAGCGGCTGAACGCGTCCATCCTCGTCCAGTCGCTGCTGGTCACGCCGGAGGAGTTCGCGGCCATCCCGATCAGAATCAACAACGACGGATCGGTCGTCCGCGTGCGCGACATCGGGCGCACCGAGCTGGGCACCGAGACCGCCGACATCCGGGGCCAGTACAACGGCAGGCCGTCGGCCATGATGGCGATCCGCCAGGAAGCGGGCGCCAACGCCCTCGACACCGCCCGCGGCATCAAAACGGCGATGGACGACCTCTCGAAGTACT
>Ga0316601_100001189_pt1 | contig 12417 bp, 9 predicted proteins | sample OWC_soil_day5_no_FD_207663 | JGI IMG/M metagenome (GOLD analysis project Ga0316601, IMG submission 207663) | Wetland soil microbial communities from Old Woman Creek delta, Ohio, United States - OWC_soil_day5_noCT | ecosystem: Environmental > Terrestrial > Soil > Wetlands | place: USA: Ohio...
CAAACTGCCTCTTAGATTTTATACTGATGAAAAACTTAATGGAATTAAGTATGAATTACCTGTTGCTTCAGCACAAGTGAAATCATGTATTTTGATAGCAGGATTTTTAGCAAAAGGGCAAACAGAGATAATTGAAAAAGTTCAAACTAGAGATCATACAGAGAGAATGTTTAAGCACTTAGGGGTGGAGATTCAAACATTTGAAAATAAGATAACTATAAAAAATTCTCCAATTATCTGTAAAGATATTTTCGTACCGGGTGATATTTCTTCAGCAGCTTTCATTGTTGCTTGTGTGCTACTTGGTACTGGCTGTGAAGTAACTATTGAGGATGTACTACTAAATAAAAATAGAAGGCAGTATTTAGAAGTACTTAATTTAATGGGTGCTGATATTGAAATAACTTACCAGGGGAAAGTAAATGAAGAAGAAATAGGCAATATTATTGTTCGGAGTAGCAAATTAAAGGGTATTAACCTTACTAGTGAAGCAATACCTGCTATAATTGATGAGATTCCAGTAATAGCTCTACTCGCAGCTTTTAGCACGGGACAGACCGTGATTGAGGGGATAGAAGAGTTAAAACATAAAGAGAGTGATAGAATTCAAGCTATTGTTCATAATTTAAAAATCTTAGATGTAGTCTGTGAAGTTAAAAATAATACACTTATTATTTATGGTGAAGATAGGTACATAGATAAAAATGTGGAAATAAACAGCTTCAATGATCATAGAATAGCCTTAGCTTTTTTATGCTCTGCTATGAGAAATAAAAGGCGGGTAAACATAGATAATTGGGAGTGTACAGAAATATCTTTCCCAAATTCAATAAGTTATTTCGAAGAATTTTTAAATATTATCAAGTAAGTGTAATAAAATTCTTTCCATGAGAAAACATAAGCATATAGAACTTTTATCAGTTTAATATTACTACTATATTAATAACTAGAGGAGTTGTTATCATGGAAAAGGAAAAATTACAATATTTTAAAGGAAAATTGATAAGCGAACGGGAAAGGGTACTTGACCTTATTAATCAAATGAAAGAAAATGGGGTTATAAATTTTAATATCGAAGTTGCAAGTGAAATATCTCTTTATGATAATCATCCTTCAGATACTGCTACTGAATTATTTGATAAGGAAAGAGGGTTAGCACTTAAGGGAAATGAAATGTCGATTATTAAAAAAATTGATAATGCATTAAAAAGCATTGAAAATCATACCTATGGGAAATGCAAGAACTGTGGTAAAGACATAATTGAGGAACGGTTAGAATTTATTCCTTATGCAGAGAACTGTGTGTCATGTCAAAAATCCATAGGTAATAATAAGCCAGCAGAACAAAACGATAGATGCGTTGAGGAAGATGTACTTGAGACACACTTTAGATACACTAATAGCGGTGAAGTAGGTGTCGATGCTGAAGATATTTATCAATCAGTACAACGTTTTAATAAATTAGAAGACATAGCTCTGGATTACGACGATGATGATGACGGTTATGTTGAACCTATAGAAAAAATAAGTAATGAACAATATAAAAATCAGTTGCCAGATTAGTTTTATTTAACGACATTTCAGCATCGTAGATGATGATTTAAATTAAGCAGAGTAAGAAAAGTATATGTTGCGTAGAATTACTTAACTAAGAAAAATACACTTGTGACAATATATACTTTTCTTTTTTTTATATTAAATAGGGGGTAAGGGGATGGAAGTATTAATTGTTTTTTTAGGTTTGTTATTAGACAGATTAACTAAATTTTGGGCACTAAGCTCTTTGAAAGAAGAAAATGGAATTATATTAATTAAAGACTTTTTTAAGCTGGAATATTTAGAGAATAGAGGAGCAGCTTTTGGAATTTTGCAAAATAAATTGATATTGCTAGCTTTAGTTACATTACTGGTTATATCAGGAATGATATATTATATTATTAAGTATAAGCCAAAATCAAAATTCCTAAGAATAAGCTTTGCTTTAATTATAAGTGGAGCACTAGGAAATTTATATGATAGATTGTTTTATAAATACGTAGTAGATTTTATTCTACTTCATTATAAAGAAGTATATTATTTCCCAACATTTAACGTAGCTGATATGTTAGTAGTTGTGGGTACATTGATTTTGGCAATTTCTATTGTAAAGGAAGAGGTATAGATGGACAGTTTTGAATATAAAGTTGATGAAAGTTCTGTTGGTATAAGGTTAGATGTTTTTATCTCTAATAGATTTGAAAATAAATCTAGATCATATATTCAAGGAATAATTGAAGGGGAAACTGCTACTGTAAATGGTAAATGTAGAAAAAGTAATTATAAATTGAAATTAGATGATATAGTTAATTTAACCATTCCAGAGCCTGTAGAGTTAAACGTAAAAGCAGAAGAAATACCTTTGGACGTTATATATGAGGATAGTGACGTAATTGTAATTAATAAACCGCAAGACATGGTGGTTCACCCTGCACCAGGAAATTATAGTGGTACACTAGTTAATGCACTACTAAACCATTGCACAGACCTATCAGGCATTAATGGCATAGTAAGGCCAGGAATAGTTCATAGAATTGATAAGGACACATCTGGAGTCTTAGTAGTTGCCAAAAATGATAATGCACATAATTCCTTAGCAATCCAGCTTAAAGATCATTCAATGACAAGAAGTTATTTAGCTCTTGTAGAGGGGATAATTAAAAGCGATGAAGGTACAATAGATGAACCCATTGGAAGACATCCTATAGATAGAATAAAAATGGGTGTAGTAAAAACTGGTAAAAAGGCGATTACTCATTATAAAGTAATAGAAAGATTCGATGGTTATACTTTAGTAGAATGCAACTTAGAGACAGGGCGAACTCATCAAATAAGAGTACATATGGCCAAAATAGGACATCCCTTAGTTGGTGATTTGGTATATGGTTATAAAAAGCAGAGGTTTAATTTAAAAGGTCAAGTTCTCCATGCAAAAAGACTTGGATTTATGCATCCGAGTACTAATGAGTACATGGAATTTTCTTCGCCTCTTCCATATTATTTTGAAAATTTAATAGCTAAGTTAAGAAAAGAGTTGAAATAGCACATATTGTGTGCTATTATGTATTTAATATAATATTTATGCCTTTAAATGTTCCAGAGAGATCATAAGGATAAAGCTAGTAATACTATTATGCAAGTATAGTATGCCTTTACCTTATGGTAAAGGCTTTTTTATATTATAAATCTTACATATTAATTTAATAATAAATAATACTATTATAAGGAGGTGAAATTATGGAATTAAAGTCAGTGCTTTTAGATGAAAAAGCTATAAAAAGAACCTTGACAAGAGTAGCACATGAAATTATTGAAAAGAATAAGGGAATAGAAAACATTATACTTGTAGGAATAAAAAGAAGAGGGGTACCAATTGCAGAAAGAATAGCTCTCTTAATAGAACAGTTTGAAGGAATTAAAGTTCCAGTGAGCAGTGTTGATATTACTTTATATAGAGATGACCTTACATCTTTAGATGAGCAGCCAGTTTTGAATAATGCGGATTTAGGTATAGATGTAAAAGGTAAAAAAATAATTTTGGTAGATGATGTATTGTATACCGGAAGAACTGCTAGGGCTGCAATAGATGCCATAATAGATAAGGGTAGACCTCAAATGATACAATTAGCTGTTTTAGTAGATAGAGGACACAGAGAGTTACCTATTAGAGCAGATTATGTAGGAAAAAACATACCTACTTCAGGAAAAGAAATGATTTCTGTTGAACTTTTAGAAATCGATGAAAAAGATTCAGTAAGTATATTTGAACTTTAATCTTTTAAAATAGTCCAGCGAGACTAAAAGGAGGAACTAAATGAAAAATTTTGTAGATGTTGAAGAAAAATTACCTATTAATAAGACTATTCCATTAAGTTTACAGCACTTATTTGCTATGGTGGGTGCAACTATCCTTGTACCAATGCTCACAGGTCTTAGTCCATCAATTGCGCTATTTTGTAGCGGGGTGGGAACTTTATTATATATTTTATGTACAAAAGCTAAACTTCCGGCGTATGTAGGTTCATCTTTTGCATTTATAGGACCTATGTCTGTAGCCACAAAGTTATATGGACAAAGCTCTATGCTATCAGGGATTATTGCTGCAGGGTTTATATATGTTATTGTAGCTTTAATTATTAAATTTGTAGGAACTAAGTGGTTAGATAGAATTTTATCCCCAGTAGTTGTAGGTTCTGTTGTAATTGTAATAGGACTTAGCTTAGCTGGCGTGGCAATAAATTGGTCAGGACTAAATTCATCTTTCACAACTCCGGCACTTGAAGGTGTATCTAGAGGTACATGGATATTTGTATCAATGGTAACACTGGGAATAGCAATAATAGGCTCTATGTATTTTAAAGGATTTTTCGGGGTAGTACCGATTCTGATTGCCATGGTAATTGGATATACACTTTGTATATTCTTGGGGGTAATTCCACAGGAAGTTCTAAATGCAATATCTGAAGCAAAGTTTATTAGGTTACCAAGTTTTGTTTTTCCAACCTTTAATATAAATGCTATTATGCTTATGGCTCCAGTATCTTTTGTAACTTTAGCTGAACATATTGGACATGTATATGTTACAAATAATGTTTGCGGACGCGACTTCACAAAAGAACCCGGATTACATAGGTCTATATTTGGAGACGGTATTGCTACAATGTTTGCTGGTTTTGTAGGGGGTCCTCCTAATACAACTTATGGTGAAAACATAGGAGTTATGGCAATCACAAAGGTTTACAGTGTTTGGGTAATTGGAGGAGCTGGTGTCATCGCAATGATATTATCCTTCATAGGACCAGTTGCTGAAGTAATAGGTAACATTCCTTTACCGGTAATTGGAGGAGTTAGCGTAATGTTATTCGGAATAATTGCATCCTCCGGTTTTAGAATTTTTGTAGAAGATAAAGTTGATTTTAGTAAAAAGAGAAATCTGATAATTGCTTCAGTAATAATAGTTTTAGGTATTGGTGGAGGCGGTATTAAGTTCCCATTCGCAGGATCAGAAGTTGAAATTGCAGGAGTAGCTTTAGCAACTTTAGTGGGTATAATATTGAATTTAGTTTTACCAGAAAATAGTAAGGCGGGAGACAATTAACCATATTTCAGAAGGCTTTCAAAAATAAAACTATACACTTAAATATACATGAAAGTGTCAGAGGTAGCTCTGACACTTTTATTTATTTATAGGAAATTATAAAATTCTTAACTTGTAGATTATTTTTTAATCATTAAATAACTGAATATAAAAAGGCTTTTTAGTTAATTTAAAATTTCTAGACAAAAGTAACAAATAGAGATATTATAATATGAGACTGTATGGATGCGAGTAATATCAGGAATAAGGAAAAGAAGAAATAGGAGAGATAATATATGATGTATACTTTAATTGCCACTACTACTTTCGGTTTAGAAGCAGTTACAGCTAAAGAACTAAAGGAACTAGGGTACGAAGATTTAAATGTGGAAAACGGAAGAATAACCTTTGAAGGGGATGAAATGGATATTGCTATATGCAATATTTGGTTAAGAACCGCAGAAAGACTTTTTATTAAGATGGCTGAATTTAGTGCCTTGTCTTTTGAAGAACTATTTCAAGGCACATTAGCAGTAGATTGGGGTAATTTAATTCCTGAAGACGGTAAGATGCATATTATAGGTAAATCTGTAAAATCACAGCTGCATAGCGTGCCAGATTGTCAAGGAATAGTAAAAAAGGCAGTAGTAGAAGCTATGAAGAAAAAATATGATAAAGAGTGGTTTTCAGAAGAAGGACCTGTGTATAAGATAGAGGTTGCAATTTTAAAAGATGTAGTTACTTTATCAATAGATACTTCAGGTGTGGGACTACATAAGAGAGGGTATAGAGAGTATGCTGGTGAGGCACCATTAAAGGAAACTTTAGCCGCAGCCCTTGTGTTAATAAGTAAATGGGATAGCACAAGAGTCTTAGCTGACCCACTTTGTGGTTCAGGAACCATACCAATAGAAGCAGCTCTTATAGGGAAAAATATTGCGCCGGGGATAAATAGAAAATTTGTAAGTGAAACCTGGCCAACTATGGACAGGGAAATTTGGGACCAAGTCAGAGAAGGTGCAAAGCGAACTGTAAATAGCAATGAAGTTGAGATACTAGCTTCAGATATTGATGGAAGACTATTAAAGACAGCTATAGATAATGCAGAAAAAGCAGGAGTTTCAGAGTGCATAAAGTTTCAAAAAATGCCAATGCAAAGCTTTAGTTCTAAAAAGAAATATGGAGTTATAATAACAAACCCACCATATGGCGAGAGGTTAGGAGAGCTTGAAGAAGTTAAAAAGCTTTATAGAGACATGGGAGAGATGTACTCAAGCTTAAATGAATGGTCATGTTTTGCACTAACATCTAATGGTGATTTTCAAAAGGAATTTGGAAAGAAAGCAGATAAGAATAGAAAATTATATAATGGAAGATTACAATGTTATTATTACCAATATATAAAAGAAGTACCTAGGAAGAAAAGAGAAGAGTAAAAAAGATATGCTGCATAAGGTTTTTTATGCAGCATATCTTTTTTTATTCAATCCTTTTCAAGGTACTTTCACTAGGTGTTATATACATAGTTTTATTAGTAGAGTAAATAACCATTCCAGGTTTTGCTCCAGAGGGTTTCTTTACATTTTTTACTTCTGTATAATCTACAGGTACACTAGAGGAGTTCTTAGACTTACTATAAAATGCGGATAAGTTTCCAGCCTCTAAAAGAGTACTTTCAGTTATATTACCTGCATTTTTAATAATAACGTGGGAACCAGGTATATCCTTTGTGTGCAACCATATATCGTTTTTATTAGCAAGCTTTAAAGTTAAAAAGTCATTTTGAATATTATTTCTACCTACATAAATATCAATGCCCTCACTTGAAATAAAGTGCATAGGTTTTGTTGGCTTAGCTTTTTTACCTTTATTGTGCTTTTTAAATGTAATATATTCAGTTTCTATTAATTCATTTTTAATATCTTCAATTTCATTATAGCTTTCTACATTTAATATGTTTGTGAGTACAGAATGAAGATATTGTAATTCGTTTTCAGCAAGATCCATCTGAATTAAGGCCATTTCCTCGGACTTCTTTAATTTATTATATTTTTTGAAATAAGATTGAACATTTTCTGATGGAGTCTTATTTTCATCAAGCTTGATTTTAATGTACTCACCATTTTCACTGTAATAATTTACAACATTAGCAAACTTGTCACCCTTTTTTAGGGAGTAGATATTTGCAGTTAGAAGTTCACCATGTAACTTATAAGAACCTTTAGTTTCACACTCATTTAAGGTTTCCATAAGTATTTTTATTTTTTTATCACAACGATTAATGTTATTATTAACTATTTTTTGAAGGTCTGCGCTTTTAGCATTTAACCTATCGTGCTTATCCTTTTGAAAATAAAAATTCTCTATTAATTTAGAGGGTGAGTCGTATTTCTCATAATCACAACCTTTTAAAGAGGTAAGCTCAATACAATGAAAATCTTTTAGTTTACCATTCATAGCATAGGAAGCTAAAAAAGGATTTTTAAGAACGCTTTTAAATATGTTAATGGTAAAATCATAAATGTCTTTAGCATGTTCTAAATCAAAATTAGTATTTTCTGTAGAATATCTATATACTAATTCAGAGGAAAGATTAGAACTTATTCCTGTAAAAGTACCTGTAAAAAACTTTTCAGTAAATTGTATGTCTTTAGTAGTTAGATATTTGTACAATTCATCATAACTAAAATTAAAAGCATCTAACTTTGTAGAACGAGGAGGGTATATATATTCTACACCAGTATATAAAACACGGAAACTATTGATATCTGCTGTGATATGCTTAATGCTATCCATAATTAAATTATCTCGAGTTCGAACTAAACTGATATTACTATGCCTACCCATTATTTCAATTATTAACGAGTATACGCTATCAAAGCCTAACTCATCGCTACTTTTAAAGTCAATAACTAGTAATCTATCCGAATCTATTTGTCGTACATCTAACACTGTAGCGGTATTTAAATATTTTCTTAGAACCATGCAAAACATAGGCGCTTGCGCTGGGTTTTCTTTATTGAAATCTGTAAAGTGAATTCTAGGATAATTGGAACTTGAACTTATTAATAACTTATAGACTTTCCTATTTTTTTTGAAACTTAATATAATTTCATCTTTTTCTGGTTGGGTTACTTTATCGACTCTACAATCTATGATTATATCTTTTATTTCCTCAATGAGGCTAGATAAATAAATTCCATCTAATGCCATATACATCATCCTTTCACTCTTTTAAATATTATAAATTTATATTTACGCATTGCTAATAATATATTATATAATATACTATTATTAAGATAAACCTCATATCCTGCTGAGTACATAAAAACATTAAATCAATTTTTATGTACTCAGCAGAATATGAGATAAGTTATAATAAACAGTATATCATTAAAGAAAATTATTGAAAAGTCATAGTAAGAGGATAATAATTAATAATTGTTATATCTCCCAAAGAATAGAAGGAGGAAGAGTTATTTGGAAAATATAAATTTTACAAAAATGCAGGGGACGGGAAATGATTTTATCGTTATTGAAGATTTCGAAGGTAAATATGACAATTTAGATACACTGGCTAGAAGACTATGTGATAGACATTTTGGAATTGGTGCGGATGGGATTTTAGTAGTTAGAACAAGCAATATTGCAGATATTCAGATGATAATTATCAATGCAGATGGCTCTTACGCATCTATGTGTGGTAATGGCATAAGGTGCTTCGCTAAATATATTTGGGAAAAGAAATATGTGCAAGGTGAAGAGATAAAAATTGAAACTGGTGATGGTGTAAAGCTTGCCAATATATACATTAAAAATGGAAAAGCGGAAAGTGTAACTATAAATATGGGAAAATATAAATTTAATCCTGAAAGCATCCCAGCCTTAGCTAATGAAGAAATAATTAATAAGAAGTTAGAGCTTAATCATAAACAGTATTATATTACTTCAATGTTTATGGGCGTACCACATACTGTTGTTTTTGGGAAACTAGAAGATTATGAAGTAGAAGAAGGAAAATTAATTGAGTATGATAATTTATTTCCGGAAAAAACAAATGTGAATTTTTGTGAGGTAGTAAGAAAAGATATGATAAGGGTAAAAACTTGGGAAAGAGGTGCAGGTCCAACCTTAGCTTGCGGCACTGGGAGCTGTGCTTCGGTGGTAGCAGCTAATAGATTAGGATATATAGAGGAGAAAGCAACAGTGCAAGTTCCTGGTGGATTACTTAATATAGAGATTGTTAAAGACGAGGTACTCATGACAGGTCCTGCAGAAATTGTTTTTAAAGGAGAGTTTTTATATTAGAATAAGTTACATTTAAATACAAAATAACTGGCTATTTTAGTAATAGTACAGTTATTTTTATTTTATAGTAATATTTAGAACTGGGGACTAAGGTAAAACTATTTTTTTATGTGCCCCAATTTACTAGTAAAGAATAAAGTTACTAATAAGTATTTTTCAAGGTTAGAAAGTGAGATTTTCAATTGTGTGAATAAAATTAGGAAGAAATGACAATGATTAGAAAATAACTGTAAATATATTTTCTGACTACCTACATAATTTCAAATTCTATAATATATATGATAAAGGAAAAAAGTATGGGAAAAAAATTACTACAATTATTATTAGAAAAAAAGCTAATAAACAGTGATGAATATAGATTAATAAAGCAACTTGCAATAAATAAGAATTGCAGTGAAGAGTATATTGTTCTACAAGAATTCAATATGAATTTGAAGACACTTATTTCTTTATTGGAGACTAATTTCAATATACCATATATTGATTTAGAATCAAACTATATGAAAAATGGGGCTTTTAAATTGATATCTAAAGAAATGGCTAGTAAATATTCGTTAATACCATTCTTTGATAATAATGAAGAGGTACATATTGCTTTTTCAAATCCATTTGATATAAAAGTTATTGATGAGTTAAGGTTTATAACTAATCAAAAAATTAAAGTGTATTTTGCGTTAACTGAGCATATTTTACAAGCTATAGAAAATTATTATGGAAAGCAAATGGTTGAAGTAGCAGTAGAGGAAATGAAAAAGGAATATCAGCTACAAGTGGAACAAGAAAAAGAACAGTTAGAAATGGAATATGGATCAGAAGCTGCACCAGTGATTAGGATAACGAATTCATTGTTAAAACAAGCTGTCAATGCAGGGGCGAGTGATATTCATTTAGAACCTTTTGAAAACTGTGTGATAGTAAGACTAAGAGTAGATGGTATTTTATATGAGATAAATCAAATTCCTAATAATGTGTACAGAGCATTATGCACTAGAATCAAAATAATGTCTAATATTGATATAGCAAATAAATTAATACCTCAGGATGGTAAAATGGCTCAAAAAATAGATGATCAATATTATGATTTTAGAGTAGCATCTTTACCAACAATGTATGGTGAAAAATTAGTAATTAGAATTTTATATAAGTCAGAAAAATTTATTAATTTAGATTCTTTAGGCTTTAACTCAGAGAAAGTCATTATTTTAAGAGATATGGTTAAACTTTCTCATGGCATGATACTTATAACAGGGCCAACAGGAAGTGGAAAATCAACAACCTTATATGCTTTGCTAAATGAAATAGACAGTAAAAGTAGGAATATTATTACTATAGAAGATCCTATAGAATATAAAATGCCAAGAATTAATCAAGTAAATGTAAACAATAAAGCAGGACTCAGCTTTTCAACCGGACTTCGAAGTATATTAAGACAAGATCCAGATGTAATAATGCTTGGAGAGATACGAGATGAAGAAACAGCGCAAATTGCTGTAAGGGCTGCAATAACAGGCCATTTAGTTTTCACCACGCTTCACACTAATGATGCTTTAAGCTCTATATCAAGGCTTGTAGATATGGGTATACCGCCCTATCTGGTAGCAGATTCATTGGTTGTAGTGATGGCACAAAGATTAGTAAGGAAGCTGTGTCCATATTGTAAAATCAAATATGAAATTTTGCATGAAGAATTCACTTATTTAGGGGTAGCAAAAGGAGAGATAATTTATAAAGCAGTAGGATGTAATAAATGCAATGGAACTGGATATAGAGGAAGAACTGTAATATATGAATTGATAAAATTAGATAATAATTACAAATCTATAATTTCAAGACAAGGCGTAGGTGATGAACTATGGAAGTACAGTATGAACAAAAATTCAGGTTCTTTGATGGATAGTTGCAAAGAAGTGGTGGTAAACGGCATTACGTCTATGGAAGAATTTATCAATTCTACATATAGTTATAAATTTACATAATGATAGGTGAGAATGAAAATGAAATATGCGTATATGGCTAAAACATTAAATGGAAATTTAGTAAAGGGTACTACTGAGTCTGATAGTATTGAGGAGCTAGCTTTGATCTTAAGGCAAAAAGAAATATTTTTGATAAAGAGTAAAGGTGTAAATACAGTGAATATGGTTTCAATGAAGCCTAATTTGAAAACCATATCAATATTTTGTAAACAATTTTCAATTTCTATAAAAGCAGGTATACCCTTATGTGAAATTCTTGATTTGCTTTATGATCAAATGTTACACAAGTCTATAAAAAAAAGTTTAATAAAGATTAGGGAGTCTGTACAAAAGGGTAAATCTTTATATGAGAGTATGAAAGAATTTACGGGAATCTATCCTAAGTTTATGATAAATATGATTTACTTAGGTGAAGAAAGTGGCAAATTAGATATAATTTTAAAGGAATTATCTGAGTATTATGAAAGGGAACATAGACTGTTAAAAAAGTTTATTAATTCAATGATTTATCCTTCTATGGTGTTTTTAACCATGATGGTGATATCTTTGTTTTTAATTATAAAGGTAATCCCTATTTTCATTACGAATTTAAATTCTTATGGTGGCGATATTCCCTTAATAACAAAATTAGTGATAGGAATCAGTGGGTTTTTAAGCAAAAACATTATTTGGATTTTAATTCTTCAACTATCTTTAGTATTTGTAATTATAAGATTTTTAAAAACTGAGAGTGGCAGGATGATTCTTGATAAACTTAAGTTCAAATGTCCAATTTTTGGACCTGTATATAAGAGGTTTATATACACTAGGTTTGCAAGAAGCATGAATATATTATTAGATAGTGGAGTAGGTTTAATAAATGCTTTTGAAATTATTTATGAGGTTATTGATAATATTTATTTCAAGTTACAACTTAAAAGGGGCATGGAGGATATAAAAAAAGGAAATGCTTTAGCAAAGTCTATAAATATTATGAACATGTTTCCACAGTTTTTTATATCTATGATAAAAATAGGTGAG
>Ga0316601_100001190_pt1 | contig 12414 bp, 8 predicted proteins | sample OWC_soil_day5_no_FD_207663 | JGI IMG/M metagenome (GOLD analysis project Ga0316601, IMG submission 207663) | Wetland soil microbial communities from Old Woman Creek delta, Ohio, United States - OWC_soil_day5_noCT | ecosystem: Environmental > Terrestrial > Soil > Wetlands | place: USA: Ohio...
CCATCGCGATCCCGCGAGAAATCGCCCCGCGGGTTTCGAGCGGATCCAGGATACCGTCCACCCAGAGCCTCGCCGCCGCATAGAAGGGATCAGTCTCTCTTTCATACCGCTCGGTGATCTCATCCAGAAGCATCTGCTGCTGCTCTTTCGTGAGTTGCCGGTCCCCTTTCTGCGTCTGCTGCATGCGAATGCTCAGAAGGGTTTCGCTGGCCTGCCTCCCGCCCATCACCGCAATCTGGGCCGTCGGCCATGCAAAGATGATCCGGGGATCATAGGACTTCCCGCACATCGCATAGTTGCCGGCCCCGTAGCTGTTGCCCACGATCACGGTGAACTTCGGGACCACGCTGTTGGCAACGGCATTGACCATTTTCGCGCCGTCTTTGATGATCCCACCGTGTTCGGCTCTGCTGCCCACCATGAAACCCGTGACATCCTGAAAGAAGACCAGGGGGATAAGCTTCTGGTTGCAGTTGAGAATGAAACGCGCGGCCTTGTCGGCACTGTCGCTGTAGATCACCCCGCCGACCTGCATTTCCCCCTTCCGCGTCCTCACGACCATGCGCTGGTTCGCCACGATCCCCACCGCCCAGCCGTCGATCCGCGCATAACCGGTAATGAGGGTTTTGCCAAAAGCCGCCTTGTATTCGTCCAGGTCTCCCCCATCAATGATCCGGGCGAGCACTTCGTACATGTCGTAGGGCTTGGTACGCTCCAGGGGAAGGATGCCGTAAATGTCGTCGGGGTCCAGTCGGGGCGGTTGCGGTTGGATGCGATGGAACACTGTCCCAGTCCTCGATCCCATCTTGCCGATGATGCTGCGAATCTTCTTGAGGCATTCTTCGTCATTCGCGACTTTGTGATCGGTAACCCCGCTGATCTCGCTGTGGACCGTGGCTCCGCCAAGTTCCTCGTTGTCAATCTCTTCGCCAATGGCAGCCTTGACAAGGTGAGAACCGGCAAGGAAAACGCTGCCGGTCTTTTCCACGATGAGCGCCTCATCGCTCATGATGGGCAGATATGCTCCGCCGGCGACACATGGCCCCATGATCGCGGCGATCTGGGGAACGCCCATTGATGACAGCACCGCATTGTTCCGAAAGATCCGCCCGAAATGCTCTTTGTCCGGGAAGATCTCGCTCTGCATCGGAAGGAACACGCCCGACGAATCGACCAGGTAAACGATCGGAAGGCGATTCTCCATAGCGATCTCCTGCGCCCGGAGGTTCTTCTTGCAGGTCATCGGAAACCAGGCCCCCGCCTTCACCGTCGCGTCGTTGGCGACGATGACCGTTTCACGGCCGTGGATCAGGCCGACGCCAAGGACCGTCCCTGCCGATGGCGCACCGCCGAATTGCTGATACATGTCATACGCGGCGAAGAGCCCGATCTCGAGAAATCTGGTGCCGGGATCGATCAGCCGTTCGATCCGTTCGCGTGCGCCAAGCTTCCCCCTCTGATGGAGTTTTTCGAAGGCCACGCTTCCCCCTCCGCGCATGACCGCTTCGCCTCGCGCCCGGAGCAGCTGGAGCATGGTTCGCATGTTCTCGGCATTCTTCTGAAAGGTCGCCGACTTATGAAGGACCGATCCAATGAGTGCCATGGAGTATCCTACCTCCCGCCCAGGATATTGCGGGCGATGACCATTTTCTGGACTTCAGAGGTACCTTCGCCGATCGTCATCAACTTGACGTCACGATACAACTTCTCGACCGGATAGTCCTTGATGAAACCGTAGCCGCCATGGATCTGGACCGCTTCATTGGCCGCACGGACAGCAACTTCGCTCGCGAAGTATTTCGCCTTTGACGCCGCCAGCGTGATATCCTCGCCCTGCATTTTCATCCAGGCAGCCCTGTAGGTCAGGAGGCGCGCCGCGTCGATCTCGGTCGCCATGTCGGCGAGCTTCCACTGGATCGCCTGGAACTCCGACAGCGGCTGACCGAACTGATGCCGATCTGTCGCGTATTTCAGGCTGGCGTCAAATGCTCCCTGGGCAATCCCGACGGAGAGCGCCGCGATCCCCACCCGGCCGCCATCCAGCACCCTGAGGGCTTGCTTGAACCCCTCTCCCGGTCTCCCGATCAGATTCTCCCCGGGAACGCGCACACTGTCAAGGAGAAGCGTCGCCGTGTCACTGCAGCGCATTCCCAGTTTGTTCTCTTTCCTGCCAACGGAAAACCCCTGCATCCCCCTCTCTACAATGAAAGCCGATATGCCGCCCTTCCCCTTGCTCCGGTCGGATACCGCCATGATTACGTATGTTGACCCGACCGAACCCTGAGTGATAAAGGATTTGCTTCCATTGATGACCCAGCCGTTTCCGTCCTGATCGGCAGTAGTTTTCATACCGCCGGAGTCGCTGCCGGATCCGGGCTCTGTGAGCCCCCAGGCGCCCAGCACCTTCCCGGATGCCAGACCGGGGACATAGCGCCTTTTCTGCTCCTCATTGCCGAAGAGCATGATGTGTCCCGTACAGAGGCTATTATGCGAAGCTACGGTGAGAGCAACGGATGGATCGACCCGTGCAAGTTCCTCTACGACGATTGCCGCGCTGATGTCGTCCAGTGCGGCCCCTCCCAACTCTTCGGGCCAGGTCATCCCCATGAACCCGAGGCCGGCCAGTTTCTCCACGATCTCAAAAGGGAAATCCTGGGATTCATCGTACTTCGTCACCAACGGTCGCATTTCGTTTTCGGCAAAACCCCGTGTCAGCTCACGAACCGCCTGCTGGCTTTCCGTAAGCTCGAAATCAGGGCCCTGCGACCCGGCAATGCCATGCTCCATTGCGTCCTCCCGCCTTTTTCAAAGGACCTGCCGTTGCGACTCGTTTGCCGCTTGCCTCGGTCAATTACACCGCATGAAAATTCTCGACCAGTTCCTTTGCCACGTCCCAGGGCGTCGATTCAAGTGCCGCCAGGGCGTCCAGGCGGCGTGCCAGCAAGGCTTTTCGCTCGTCAGACCAGAAATCCACATGCAGTCTGTCCACAACGAGCTCCCGTACCCGGCGCTCAAGGCGTTCTCTGCGCCTGCCGGCGAGCTGGCCGCTTCGCTCCAGATGTGCCTTATGCTCGGCCACCTTCGCGGCGATTTCCGGAATCCCGATCCCATCGCTGGCAACAGACTTCAGGACCTCCGCGTTCCAACTACCGGCCTCGCGGAAGTGCAGGATCATCTGTATGGCCATCACAGCCTGGTCGGCACCGGCACGATCGGCTTTGTTCAGGACAAAGAAATCGGCTATTTCCATCAACCCGGCCTTCATGGCCTGAATCGAGTCCCCCGACTCCGGGACCAGCACCACGATGGTGGTATCCGCGGCCCCGGCGATATCCAACTCCGACTGTCCCACGCCGACCGTTTCCAGAATGACCACATCCTTCCCGGCGGCGTCCAGGATATCGGCCGCCTCGACCGCCTTCCGGCTCAGCCCTCCCAGGCTCCCACGGGATGCCATGCTACGGATAAAGACCCCGGCATCGAGCTCGACATCGGTCATTCGTACCCTGTCGCCGAGCAATGCCCCGCCTGTGAAAGGACTTGTGGGATCGACGGCAATGATACCAACGCTTTGGTTCTGCTTTCGGTAGTACTGGGCGAGTTTGCTGGTGATGGTGCTTTTTCCGGCACCGGGAGGCCCCGTTACACCAACACGGTAGCTACGTCCGGTCCATGGGAAAATCCGTTTGAGCAGTTCGGCAGACCCGTCCGCGTCGTTCTCCACGATGGAGATCGCCCTCGCGATCGCCACGTGGCTTCCTTCCCGCAGCATCGCCGGATCCGGTGCTCTGCTAGGCCCCATGCGTTGATTCATGTCTGAAGTATTCCACAGTGCGGGCAAGTCCAGCCTCCAGCGTCACGGTGGGTTTCCAGTCCAGCTCCGAGGCGATCTTGCCGTGGTCGAGCACGCTCCTCATCTGTTCCCCCTTTTTCGCCGGACCATGGTTCTCCTCGCAAGGAGAACCGGTCGTACGCTTGATGATGCGAAAGAGGGTATTGACGTCCGATTCGATTCCGGTCCCGACGTTGAACGTGTTCGACCGCTTGTACTCAAGGGCGAGAACATTTGCCCGCACGATATCTCCTACGAAAACGTAGTCGCGCGTCTGTCGCCCATCGCCGTTGATGACGACTGGCGATCCTGCAAGCATCCGACTGGTAAAGATCGCCACGACCCCCGCTTCTCCCTCGGGATTCTGTCGCGGACCATAGATATTTCCGTAGCGGAGGCTGACGAAGTCAAGGCCGTGGACAGCGTTGTAATAGAAGAGATACTGTTCGGTCGAAAGCTTCGCCACGCCGTATGGAGAGATGGGTCGGGTAGGATGGCGTTCATCGGCTGGGAAGTAGTCTTGTTCTCCATAGATGGCGCCTCCACTCGATGCGAAGACCACCTTGGATACGCCGACTTTGATGCACTCTTCGAGAACCGTCAGGACCCCGAGGAGATTCACCGAGGCATCGAACACCGGGTCCGCAACCGAACGCCGGACGTCCATCTGTGCGGCGTGGTGGTTGACCGCGTTGAACTTCTCCCTGCTGAAGAGCGCACGCACTGCGTCAGCATCCCGGATATCCTCCTGCACGAACTTCGCTTTCGGGTTGACGTTCTTTTTGTACCCGGTGGAGAGATTGTCAATAACGGTCACAGTGTGACCGAGCTGGATGTAGGCGTCGACAATGTGAGAGCCGATAAAACCGGCACCGCCGGTAACGAGAATTTTCACTGGTCCTCCTGTTTCATCGCAGGCCTTTCCGACCGATGTCATGACGGAAATGCACCCCTTCGAAGCTCACCTTGTCGACGGCCTTGTATGCCGTCGCGATGGTGCTCCGAAGCCCCCCTGACATGCAGATCGCCGTAATCCCAAGGACTCTTCCCCCCGAGGTCACGATTTTGTCCCCTTCCCGCCTGGTGCCCGCATGAAAGGCAAGGACATCAGGCAATGTTTCGAGTTCCTGCAGCCCGCGGATTTCTTTCCCCGTTTCATACTTGTCCGGATATCCCCCCGAGGCGAGAACCACGCACACGGCACTCGCTCCGGGGACGGCACTCACCCCTGAACGACCGCTCAGCCCTGAGGTCGCGGCCGCGTAGAGCGTCGCCACAATATCCCCGTTGAACAGCGGCAGGACGGCCTGGGTTTCCGGATCCCCGAACCGACAGTTGTACTCAACCACCTTTGGTCCTGTGTCGGTGAACATCAAACCGACATAGAGACATCCCTTGTAGGGCCTCGCTTCAGCAATCATTCCCGCGAGCGTAGGGATGATGATCCGTGCTTCCACATCCTGCAGGATTTCCGGAGTGACGCATGGGGCCGGCGCATAGGCACCCATCCCCCCCGTATTCTTGCCGCGGTCATCGTCGAAAACCCGCTTGTGATCCTGCGCAGGCGCAAGTACGATGTAGTGCTGGCCGTCCGAGATCGCGAACACCGACGCTTCTTCGCCCGACATGCACTCTTCGATGACGACGCGCGCCCCCGCGGAACCAAAGGCTTTTTCGACGGTCATCTGACGCAAGGCCGAGAGTGCATCCTCGCGGGTGCTGCACACGGACACGCCCTTTCCCGCCGCCAGACCATCGGCTTTGAGAACCACCGGCACAGGTGAGCTCTCAAGATATGCACGAGCCGCGTCGAGTTGCGTGCCGTCAAAGATCCGGCACCCGGCCGTGGGAATGCCGTACCGGGCCATGAAATTCTTCGCGTAGACTTTGCTCCATTCCAGTTCCGCGGCAGCTCGCGTTGGCCCGAAGACCGTCAGTCCCTCGCGGACGAACAGATCCACGATCCCTTCGGCAAGGGGCTGCTCGGGACCCACAACGGTGAGGTCGATCTTTTCCCTCTGCGCAAAACCGAGGAGCTGATCCAGATCAGACGCATTGATCGGGACGCATCCGGCCACGGTGGCTATCCCTGGATTCCCGGGCGCGCAGAATAGACGAGCCGTGAGCGGGCTCTGACTGATCTTCCACGCCAGTGCATGTTCACGCCCGCCCGAACCAATGACAAGGATATTCATGTCAGGTCACGATGAGTGATTCAAAGATCTTCACCAACGATCCGGTGAGCGACACCCGGTTATATTTCTCAATGATGTCCGGTTTCGGGCCTTTCAACGCATGCCGCTCGAACTGGTCAAAGTATGCCGCGATCGCCTTCTTGATCCCGACGACGTCGTCCGGAGCGACAGTCTGCCCTCCCGCCTCCTCGATCGTATGCTTGAGAAAGCCTTGCGGCACGCATCCCAGGATTGGTTTTCCCGCGCCGATATACTCGTACGTTTTTCCGGGAGATCCCAGGTCGTCCCCCACAATCACCCAGAGCACGTCGGAGTCCACGATCTCCCGGATACAGTCCGGATGCGACAAGTAGCCGAGCACTTTGACCGTATCCTGAAGTCCCAGACGGCTCACCAGTTTAAGGTTCTCTTCACGAAAATTACCGGCGAAGACCGCTTCGATCCGTCCGCGGAGCTTCGGCTTCTCATGGAAGAGGTCGTGGAGCGCCTGAAGGAAGTAGTCGGGAATCCTGTCTTCCCAGAACACACCGGCATAGGTGATCTTCATCTTGTCCGAATGCGCTCTGGCGGCGCTCTTCTCCTTCACCCACGCGAAGTCTTCCGGGTCGAAGCCCTGCGGGATGATGTCAATGTCCACATAGCTGAGAAAACCGTAGCGGCTGATCAACACTTCCTTTACGCGACGGTTGGTCGTGACGATATGCGAGCTCGCGCGGAGCGCCCGCCGCTCCAGGGCGATGTTCCGCTGCTTGTGCAAGGGCGTGGGATAAAACTTGAAGGGGTAATCCACCCACGGATCGCGGTAGTCGAGGACCAGCGGTTTGTTGATCTTCGCTTTGACGGCCGCGCCAATGAGAAAATCGGTGAACGGGGGCGCGGTGGAGAAGATCAGGTCAAAGGGATTCTCCTTGTGAAGCTGCAACGCCCGTTTGACGGCGTCGGAAATCCAGCCTACCTTATTGTCGGGGATGAAGAAGACGTCGCTGAAGCGGCTGAGCGTCTTCCGCATGCGCTCCGGAGGGAGATCCACAATGTCCTTTTTTGAGAGCTTCCCCGGTCCCGCCGGCGCGGTCCGCACCACGGTGATATCAGGATTGTCGAGATCCCGCATCAGGCTTTCGTCCTTCGCGTAATACCCGCGGGGTTCCACGGTGAGCACGGTGGGACGCCAGCTGTACTTGGGAAGGTACTTCACAAACTTGAGCGTGCGTTGCACTCCGCTCAAGCCCATCGGCGGGAAGTAATACGCGATTACCAGAACTCTGCGCGGTGGAAAATCGGGTTCCATCATCCTTGTTCAGAGAATCATAAGTTCGCGCGGGGCACCGGTGAGCACCCTGCATCCGGTCCGGGTCAGAAGCACATCGTCCTCAATTCGCACGCCTCCCACGCCGGGGACGTACAGGCCGGGTTCAATTGTGATCACGCTGCCGGACCGGAGCTCTTCTCTGCTCAGCGGCGACACGCGCGGACGCTCATGGATGCTCAACCCGAGTCCATGGCCCAGCGAGTGCACGAAGTAGCGTCCGTATCCCGCACGCCGCAGGATGCCACGCGCAACCGCGTCGAGGTCCCGCGCCATCATTCCGCCTCTCGCTGCGGCGATCGCCGCCCCGTGCGCTTCCAAAACGAGAGCGTACATTTCACGAGCCCGGGACGATGGCTTGCCGACGGCGACCGTGCGCGTCAGGTCCGAACAGAATCCGCCGCAGGTCGTGCCAAAATCCAGGATGGCCATTTCCCCATGCTTGATGCGCTTCCCAGTCGCCCGCGCGTGAGGCAGAAGAGCACGCTCGCCGCTCGCCACAATGGGTTCAAACGCATCACGCTCTCCCCCATGCCGCTTTTGCAGGTAGGAGATCTCTGCAGCAAGTTCCACTTCTTTCACGCCCGGGCGGATCAAGGAAACGACCTCCATAAACACCCGGTCAGAGATCCCGGCGGACTTCCGGATATTCTCCACCTCTGCCGGATCCTTGGTGAGGGCGAGATCTTCTCCCAGATCACCATGGCCGAGGAATGTGACGCCGGGAAACAACCTCTTCAGGGACCGGTACTGTGCATATGAGATATGATCAGGCTCGAATCCCGCGTTTCGGACTCTCTTCAGGTTCCCGTCCTCCGCAACGGCTTCAATCAGGCCCTGCGACGTTACAATGCGCCTGCAACGCCGCGCCTCCACCCTGCTCTGCCGGGCGTAGCGTGAGTCGGTGACAAGCACCATCTCTTTTCCGGTCACCACACACAACCCGTTCGATCCAGAGAACCCGCTCAGGTATCGGACATTCGGGAGGGAGGAAACGAAAAAGGCATCCATCCCGCGTTCGTGCATTTCCTGCCGGAGCCGTGCGAGCCGGGTACTCATCTGACGGGACTTCTATCCGTGATAATTGGGAGCTTCCTTGGTGATGGAAATATCGTGAGGATGGCTCTCACGCAACCCGGCATCGGTCATCTTGACGAACTGCCCTCTGGCCTTCAGATCGGCAACGGTCCGCGCGCCGCAGTAGCCCATAGCGGCACGCAACCCGCCGATCATCTGGAAGATCGTGTCGCCAAGCGGCCCTTTGAACGGCACACGCCCTTCGATCCCTTCCGGGACGAGCTTTTGCAGATCATCTTCGGCATCCTGGAAGTACCGGTCCTTGCTCCCTTGCTTCATCGCCTCGATGGAGCCCATCCCCCGGTACATCTTGAAACTCCGTCCTTCGTACAGGACTTTTTCTCCTGGACTCTCATCGACGCCGGCAAAGAGCCCCCCGATCATCACGGCATCAGCCCCGGCGGCAATCGCCTTGGCGATGTCCCCGGTCTGCTTGATCCCTCCATCGGCGATGATGGGAATGTTCGATCGAGATGCCACTGCCGCGCAGTTGAGGATTGCGGTGACCTGAGGCACTCCAATCCCTGCAATGACCCTGGTCGTGCAAATGGAGCCAGGTCCCACGCCGACCTTTATGGCGTCGGCCCCCGCACGAATCAGGTCACGGGTCGCCTCGCCCGTCGCCACGTTGCCCGCGACCAGCTGGAGCGTGTCAAATCCCTTCCGGACACGGCGCACCATGTCGATCACGCCGGCGGAATGGCCGTGAGCGGTATCCACAATGATCAGATCGACCCCCGCCTTCACCAGCGCGGACACCCGGTCAAGCGTATCGGACGTCACACCGACGGCGGCGCCGACGCGGAGACGCCCGTGTTCGTCCTTGCAAGCCCAGGGATGCTTGATCTTCTTTTGTATATCCTTGAAGGTGATCAGCCCCTTCAGCACCCCCTGGTGGTCCACCACCGGGAGCTTTTCAATCTTGTGCTTCTCCAGGATGTGCTCGGCCTGCTTGAGCTTTGTACCGACCGGAGCGGTGACGAGGTTCTCTTTGGTCATGATCGCGGAGACCAGCCGGTTCCCGTCCGGTTGAAAGCGCAAATCTCGGTTGGTGATGATGCCGATCAGCCTGTTCCCCTCGTCGACGACCGGGATGCCCGAGATCTTGTAGTTGTTCATGAGCGCAAGGACATCCCTCACCCGCTGGTCAGGGCGGACGGTCACCGGATTCAGGATCATGCCGCTTTCCGATCGCTTGACCTTGTCCACCTGCTCGGCCTGAGCATGGATGCTCATATTCTTGTGCAGGATGCCCAGGCCTCCTTCGCGTGCCATCGCAATGGCCATTTCGGATTCGGTCACGGTATCCATCGCCGCGCTCAGGAGCGGGATATTGAGCTCGATCGCCCTGGTCAACCTGGTACGAACGTCGACCTCACGGGGGAGAACGTTGGACTTCGCCGGAACAAGGAGAACGTCGTCGTAGGTGAGCGCCTCTCCGATGATTTTCTGCTTGGCCACTGTCGGTCCTCGATTTGTGTGCTAGAAAAATGCGGGAATCCCTGTGATGTCTTCTCCGACGATCAGTGTATGCATCTCATGGGTTCCCTCGTAGGTCAACACTGATTCCAGGTTGGCCGCGTGGCGCATGACGGGATATTCGTCGAGAATGCCGTTCGCGCCAAGGATGGTGCGTGCTTCCCGCGCGATCTCGAGCGCGTGATACACGTTATTGCGCTTGGCCAACGAGATCTGTTGGAAGCGCGCCTTGCCCGCATCTTTCAGCCTTCCGAGCTGGAGACAAAGCAATTGGCCCTTCGTGATCTCGGTAATCATGTGAACAAGCTTGGCCTGCGTCAGCTGGAAGGATGCGATAGGCTTGTCAAATTGGATCCTCGTCTTCGCATAGTTCGATGCCGCGTCATAGCATGCCATGGCCGCACCCATGGCTCCCCAGGCGATTCCGTAGCGGGCCTGGCTCAGGCACGACAGGGGAAGGCGCAAGCCGGAACCGTTGGGCAGGATGCTGCTTTTCGCAACCAGGGCGTCTTCGAAGACCAACTCCGAGGTCACCGATGCACGCAGCGAGTGCTTTCCTTTCATTTCGGGGGCGGAAAAACCCTTCGTTCCCCTTTCAACCAGGAAGCCCCGGACCTCGCCGTTCAGCTTCGCCCACACAACAGCAACATCGGCAATGGTACCATTCGTGATCCACATCTTGGCCCCATTCAGCAGGTATCCATCGGCATGCTCTTCCGCTTTCGTGACCATCCCCCCCGGATTGGAGCCAAAATCGGGCTCAGTCAATCCGAAACAACCGATCTTCTCGCCGGCGGCAAGCCCGGGCAGCCACCGGTCCTTTTGCTCTTCCGACCCATACGCAAAGATCGGGTACATGACCAGACCGCTCTGAACGGATGCAAAGCTGCGGATGCTGCTATCTCCCCTCTCAAGTTCCTGCATGACGAGACCGTACGCAACGTTGTTCATGCCGGCACAGCCATACTTCGGCGGAAGTGTCGGCCCAAAAAGGCCCAGTTGAGCCATCGCCGGGACAAGCTCTTCAGGAAATGTACCCGCCCTGTTGTGCTTTTCGATGATAGGCAGGACTCTGTGGTCGACAAACTCCCGGACCGTTGAACGGACGAGAATCTCGTCTTCGCTCAGGAGAGAATCAAGACTGAAGTAATCCACACCCTGGAACTTCGCCATAGCGGCTCTGCGGATTGCACCTGCTGGATGGAGAAAAGCCCTGTGTCCGTCGGGGGTATACAGGGCTTAAATTGCATAATTAAGAAAAAAAGCCGGGGAAAGTCAAGGTACAGGACAAGGACACGACAGAGGGACCAGGAAAGGATGACGTAGCGCTGAGGAAAAGGGAGCAGCGAGCTCACTCGGGCGCTTTGAGACCGTAGCGCTTTATTTTGAGGTACAATGTCTTCTTGCTGATCCCGAGCATCTCGGCAGTCCGGGTCCGGTTGAAGTTGTTCAGTTTCAGGACATGCTCGATATGCACGCGCTCCACCTCCTCGAGGGAGGCGGGAACAGCTCCGGGTGTTTCAAGTGGGAGTGAAGCGGCGCCGTCCTGCTCGGGCCGGTGGAAATATGTGGCGAGATCTCTCTCATCGATCACCTCGCCGCTGGAGAGCAAGATGACTCCCTCAAGGACGTGCTCAAGTTCGCGGACGTTCCCCGGCCAGGCGTACTCCATCAGCAACCGGAGGGCTCCCGCTGTGAGTGTCTTGACGTTCTTGGACTTGGTCTTTCGACGCAAAAAGTAGTCGGCCAGGATCGGAATGTCTTCTTTCCGTTCACACAGTGCAGGGACCCTGAGCGTGACGACATTGAGCCGGTACAACAGATCCTCCCGGAACCGTCCCGCTCTGACCTCCTCGCGGAGGTCTTTGTTCGTGGCGCTGACAACCCGAACGTCGACAGACAGGATGTTGGTCCCTCCCACCCGTCGGAACTCGCCGGTTTCCAGAAACCTCAGGAGTTTTGGCTGGATGGCCGGGCTGATGTCGCCGACCTCGTCCAGGAAAAGCGTTCCGCCGTTGGCCACCTCTACGAGCCCCTGCTTGGTGGCGTAGGCGTTCGTGAACGCGCCCTTTTCGTGGCCGAACACTTCGCTCTCAAGGAGTGCGTCAGGAATCGACGCGCAATTGACGGCGACGAACGGGCGGTTGTTGCGCGGGCTTCTCCGGTGTATAAGGCCGGCAATGAGTTCCTTTCCGGTGCCACTCGCCCCTTCGATAAGGACAAAGGAGTCGCTCTCCGCGAAACGAGAGGCGCTTTCGACAAGCTTCAGAAATGCAGGACTCTGCCCGATGAGTTCCGAGGAACCCGCCTTCCGCGACAGCTCGCTCTTCATGAGTTTGTTGTCGATGAAGAGCTGCTTCCGCTCTATCGCCCGGTGGATGGTGTTGAAGATCTCGTCGATGTCGTAGGGCTTTGCCAGGAAATCATACGCGCCAAGCTTGATCGTCTCGATGGCGGTCTTGACATCGGCGTAGTTGGTGAGAATTATGACCTGTGTGGTGGGAGAATACTCCTGGATGAACTTC
>Ga0316601_100001192_pt1 | contig 12410 bp, 9 predicted proteins | sample OWC_soil_day5_no_FD_207663 | JGI IMG/M metagenome (GOLD analysis project Ga0316601, IMG submission 207663) | Wetland soil microbial communities from Old Woman Creek delta, Ohio, United States - OWC_soil_day5_noCT | ecosystem: Environmental > Terrestrial > Soil > Wetlands | place: USA: Ohio...
CGACTTCGAGGCGCCCCATCAGCTCGAGGCGGAGATCTCCGCCCTGGCCGCGGGGGGCCTTACCGGGTCCGCGCTGTGCTTCGTTCGTGACCGAGACACCTACAGTCCGACCGTCGTGGCCGACACGGAGTTTCAGCGCTCTCGCGTGACTCTGCTGCCGCTCGCACCCGTCGTGGAAGCTGTGGTCGACCAGGTCGACAATCTCGGTGATGGACCGATCGTGTCGGAGTCCGTTTTTCGCCCGGTGCGCGCGTGAAGGGGCTGTCGGCGCTGCGCGGCGGGCGCCACATCGGCCGCGGCCTGTTCAACGCCCTCGCCGAGCTCGGCGCGATCCGCATGGCGCCGCCACGCGATGGCGAGGCCGCGGCCCACCGCCTCGCGGGTGCGCTCGGCACGATCGCCCGGGCCCACGATCTCGCGATCGAGCTCCGCGGCGAGGTCCCGCGCACGACCGCGCTGATCGTCGCGAACCACGTCAGCTACCTCGATCCGGTGGCGATCCTCCCGATCTGCCCGGCGCTCCCGGTCGCGAGGGGCGAGCTGCTCGGCTGGCCGATCGTCGGCCCGCTCGGCGCCGCGCTCGGCACGGTGTTCGTGCGGGGCAACGACCCGCTCGCCCGCGTCCGCGCGCTGCGCAGGATCCACGACGTGCTCGCGACGGGGACCTCGGTCCTCAACTTCCCCGAGGGGATGTCGACCACCGGCGAGCGTGTCGGTCCGCTGTTCCGCGGGACCTTCGGGATCGCCCAGCGGCTCGGTGTGCCCGTCGTGCCGGTCGCGATCCGCTACCGCGAGCCCGCGATGGCGTGGTGCAACGGCGCCACGTTCCTCCCCCACTACCTGCACGTCGCCGGGCGCGCACGCATCGATGTCGCCTTGACGTTCGGCGCGCCGATGCACGCGCGCACCGGGGAGTCCCCCGAGGCGATGGCCGCACGCGTGCGCGGCGTCCTCTCCCACCTGCTACAGGGAAGGCTGAACGATCGTGCTGCCGTCGATCGTGATGGCCGTCTGTGCCAGCAACCTGCCCACGAGTGAGGCCCCCGCGCCGAACGTGACCGAGGTCTGGGTCAGGACGATGCCCTCGAGGTGCGCCATCGCGGCGAGGGTCACCTTGCCGCTGACCTGCCAGAACACGTTCCTGGGCAACGCCCCGCCGGCGAGGACGATGCGCGTCCCGGCGCTCACGGTCAGATCCTGTCCGACCTGGAAGATCCAGACATCGGTCGCGCTGCCGGTGAGCGTGAGCGTCGCCGGGATCAGCAGCGCACCGGCCCATCGGTAGACGCCGGGAACGAGCACCTGCCCGCCCGTACTGCCGCTACCGACCTCCGTGAAGTCGGGCGCGCGCGCTGCCGCCGCCGTGAACGCGAGCTCCATCGCGCTGACCGCCGCGGTGAGCAGGGCCGGCGTGGGCACGGCGTAGTCCGCGGCGTAGACCCGGCCGGTGATCTGCGCGGAGGTCGAGAACGTGTTCGAGGTATCGGCGATCAGCGAGAACCCCGTGATGTACGTCGCCGCGGCCGGGCTCACGCCGACGTTGCCGGTGACCGTCGCGGTCGTCCCGCTGATCGCGCCCTTCGCGAGGACGACGAAGGCGCCGGCGGTGCCGAGGTTGACGGGGATCCCCGGGACCGCGGAGCTGCCGGTGAAGCTCCAGACGTACGTCGAGGCGAGGGAGACGCCCGCATCACTGCTCGCGTCGGTGGTGATCGTCGCCGTGAACGAGCCGAAGCTCGCGAGAGCGACGGCGGGCGTGAACACCGCGGTCGAGTCGGCGTACACGACGGTGCCGGCGATCGGTACGGCCGGTTCGCCCGCGGTCAGCGTGAACGTGCTCGAGGTGAGGGTCTCGGGATCCATCGCCTCGCTGAACGTCACGCTGACGCTGTCACCGAGCGAGACCCCCGTGGCCCCATCGACGGGAACGCTCGAGAGCACCGTCGGTGTCGTCGGCTCGCTGGAGTCCGTAGCCTCCAGGGAGAATCCGCACGCCGCGAGAGAACACAGGATGATCGAGATCGACTTCATTTGGCCCCCACCACGAGGTGGTGCACGGCGTGTGCCCCGTGCGCTCGCTCGCTCCTGCCCCCTGGGAGACGGCGATCGACCAGGTCACTCGACCTCAGGTGCCTCGGGCCTCACGTCGCCAGACGTGAGGCGCGCGGGGAGCGTGCGGTCACGCTCGCTCGGGCCGTGGATCAGTTGTTCGCGGCGTTCCGGGTCGGCGTGGCGTCCGTCGCGAACGCGCCGGTCTTGTCGGGCGACCGCGCGTAGCTCGAGCCCGCGGGGGACGCACCGGCGGGCCAGTCGACCCCGTCCGACAGCCGCTGGTCCGCGATCCGGTAGATCCACACGTCCTCGTCGCTGCCGAGCGAGAAGCCCGAGATCACGGTGCTGACGTCCTGGACGTAGTACGCACCGGGCGCGAGCGTCATCGTGGGGAACGGCTTCATCGCGACGAAGTCATTCGCGGTATCGACATACGCGAACGCATCGAGCTGGACCGGCGAGCTCGTGACGTTGACGATCTCGATCCAGTCGGGATCGTCGCCCGCGGCGACCTCGTTGATCACGAGGATCTTCAGCGGCGCCGTCGGATCGACCGCGAGGTTGACGGTGCCCTTGGTCGGCATCGCCGTGGTCTGGAACGCGCCGGTCGTATCCGGCAGGCGCGCGAAGGTCGAGCCGGCCGGCGCGACCCCATCGTCCCAGTCGAGCCCGTCGGACAGCCGGTGGTCCGCGATCCGGTAGATCCAGATCGCCTCGTCACTTGCGAGCTTGAACCCCGAGATCAGATCGTCGACGTCCTGCGCGAAGTGCGCGCCGGGCGCGAGCGACATCGAGGGGAACGCCTTGCACTTCGCGAAGTCCTCGGCGAGGTCGACATAGCAATACTCGTCGAGCGGGACCGCCACGCTGGTGACGTTGACGATCTCGAACCAGTCGGGGGTCTCGCCGGGCGCGACCTCGTTGACCACGAGAACCCCGAGCGGAGGTCCGGCATCGATCGTCGACGCGTCGACCACGCCCATCGGCGCGTCGGGAGTCGGGTTGGCGGCATTGCTGCAGGCGGTGACGAGGACGACGAGAGAGAGCGAGCGCATCGAGACTCCTTAGTCGAGGACAAGCGGTGCAAGAGCCGAGACGATCAACATGGCGATGGTGGCGTCGCCGGCATCGGCGTCGGGTAGCGGCATCGCCGCCCCGGACGACGTGACGCGATCGAGAGCGAGCCAGACGCGGTAGCGGCCGCGCCCCCCATCGCCCCACGGTTCGACCGCGATCGCACCGCCGAACGTCGACAGGCGTCCGCCGCCGGTGAAGCCGAGCGACGCCCCGCGCGCGGCGACGAACACGCGCTCGACGATCCGCGCGTCGAGCCAGCCGCCGACCTCGAGGCCCTCGGCGTCACCACGGTCGCCGATGCCCCACGCCTTGATGACCTCGGCGCCCGCGCGCCCCCACGGCGTGCTCACGGTCGCGCCACCACCGGCGCGGCGATCACGCACGCGAGCGACCCCGATCGAGCCGTCGCGGCCGACGGCGGCGACCAGGACGCGCAGCGACGGCTGGTTGACCGCGACGACCTCGGCGACCGCGGTCGAGGTCTTGCCAGTGTTGCGCTCGGGATAGCGTGGGCCCTCGCCGTTGCCGACCGCGACCGAGAGCCGCGCCGGGCCCACGGCCGCGCGGACGACCCCGGCGAGATCGCTGGTCGCCCAGCCGAGCAGGCGCTCGCTGCCGGTGCGAGACAGCGGCTTGAGCGTGTAGCCGTCCTCGAGCGTGCGGATCCAGGGATCCGGCGTGAAGCCGAACGCGCCGTCGAGCGCGAGCGGTCCGAACGTGGCGCCGCCGCCGACGCTGGCGTACTTGACGCGGACCACCGTCGAGTCCCCGTCGATCCCGAGCGCGCCACCCTCGAGCGCGGAGCGGATCGCCTCGACGCGCAGCTCGGCGGCCGCTTGCCGCCCGAGCGAGATCCGCGCACCGAGCTCGCCGCGATCGAGTCGCAGCTCGGACAGGTTCGTGCCGGCCTTGCTCGCGTACCGCGCGTGGGAGGTCAGCTCGAGCTCGAGCGCCAGGCGCGACGTCGGCCACGGCGCGAAGACAGGTGGCAGGGACGCGGCGCCCCGAGCCGCGGGCTCGGTCGCGCTCGCCGTGGCACCGGCAGGCGGCGGTGCCGGTCTGCGATCGGCGGTGGGATCCGGCGGGGACGCGCTCGGCGGGCCCTCGACGGTCGGCGGCGCGGGCGTGACATCGGCCGGTGCCTCGCCGGCCCGCGGTTCGGGTTGTGCGAGCGCGGGAGCGGTCGCGGCGACCAGGACCATCATCATCGCGGTGCGGATCACGGGAGGACCTCGGGGAAGATCAAGGGGAACAGCTCGCGGTCCTTCATCAGCGCGTGATCGGCGATGACCTGTGCGGCGTCCTGCGTGGCGAGCTGCACGATGTCGTCGACGAACGCGGCGTCACGCCCGGCGAGCAGCGGTGCGATCACCGTCGCACCGAGCACGCCGTCCTCGGTCCGTGCCTGGCCGTGCGCGCGCGCGAGCATCTCGCCGTAGATCTCGGCGAGGTCGCCGAGCCGCGCGCGATCCGCGGTGCTGCCGGTCGCGAGCGCCGTCAGGTCATCGCGATCGAGTCCCCGCTGATAGGCCTCGCGGTGGCGGAGCTTGAGGCTGAGCCCGCCGACCAGCGCGTGGCCGAGCAGCGGATCGGCGTCGGGCCGCGCCTGCAGGCGGCGCTGGGTCGCGACCGCGCGTGCGGCGGGCGAGTCCCACTCGGCGGCGGACCAGCGCGGGAGTCCGCGGACGATCACGCCCTCGCGCGTCTCCTTGATCTCGATCAGGAGGTCGTCGTCGACCGCCGGGGTCGCTCCCTCGAGGACCACGTTGAACCGGTACGCGGCGTAGCTCGAGACCCCCGAGCCCACGCGCCGCGCCCGCAGCTTGACCACCGCGGCTGCAGCGTCGAGCGTGCCGAGGCGCCACTGCGCGATCGCCCGGTCGATCCAGTCCGCGACCTCGGGCGCGACCGGCGTGACCCGATCCTCGTATACCCCGTCGGCGGCGACCGGCTCGAGATCCCCGAACGCGACGGCGCGGACGCCGTTCGTCGCGGGCGCGAGCTCGTCGAGCGCGTAGCTGCGGTCACCGCGGGTCTTCGCGGTGGCGAGCTCGTCGTCGAGGAGCGGATGCGCACCGGCGATCGCCGGGCCCGTCGGCTGACCTGAGGCGATCGCCGCGATCTGCATCGCATAGCCGGTCGCCGCGCGGCGCACCAGCTCGCCGCCGAGCGCGGCGTCCTCCGCCGCGATCACGAGGCCTGCACCGAGCCGACGCAGATCGCCGGTGAACGGGCCGTAGCCCGTGCTGTCGAAGTCGTTCCAGTCGACGATCATCGTCCCGTCCGCGGCGCGGAACGTCCCGGCGTTCTCGGGGTGCGGGTCCCCGACCAGGAGCACGCGCGACGATGCCGGATCGCCGAACGCACTCGCCGTCCGCTGCGCGCCGGGCTCCATCACGTCGCGCCAGAACAGGTTCGCCGTGCCGCGCAGCCATTCGTAGGGCCCGCGCTGCATCTTCGCGAGCTTGCGCTCGACCAGCGCGGGATCGCGGAGTGCCCACAGGTAGTTGTCGTCGGCGAGGCTGGTGACGATCCGCTGCTCGCGATCCGCGGCGTCGGGAGACGCGCAGCTCGCGACGAGGACGACGACCGCCGGGATGCGCACGGGACGCAATCGACCACGCGCAGGTGACGGGTTCGTCGCGTGTGGGCCACAGCTCCGAATGTGACAACTTCGTCGCAACGAGCGCGCGTACATGTACGTCGCGAAGACTCACCGTCACCTCGCCGTCACAAAACTATCGAGGTCGACACGAACCCAGTTACGCTGTTCAAGATGGTCCGCTTCGCCCTCGTCGTTGCCGTCCTGTCGAGTGGATGTGCGGGCGAGCCCGAGGTCGACTGCGAGGCCTGTCGCCCGCGGCCGCCGAGCACGCTGTTCGTCACCGATCGCGGCGGCGATTCGATCCTGCGCTACGACGGCGTGACGGGGCAGTTCGAGGACGTGTTCGCGTCCGGCCTCGCGGCGCGGATCGATCGCCCATCGAGCGTGCGCCTCGGCCCGAGCGGCCACCTCTACCTCGCGGGCTTCGGCCGCGGCGACGTCCTGCGCTTCGACGTCGAGACGGGCGCGATGATGGACGTGTTCTACTGGGACACGACGCTGCTCGAGGAGCCGGTCGAGCTGCTGTTCCGCGGCGACGATCTCGTGGTGCTCGGCAACGACACCCAGAACGCGGTCGTGATCGGGACCGACGGGAAGGCGACGCGCAGCTTCGGGTACCCCGACATGCGCGCCGCGCACGACTTCGTGATGAGCCCGGACGAGAGCACGGTCTACGTCGCGACCGACACGCATCCGCAGCTCGGCAGCGCCCTCCAGGTCTGGGACGCCGCGAGCGGCGCGCTGGTCCATCACTTCGCGACCGCGAGCGAGCTCGCGTCGGCCACCAGCGTCGCGCTCGGCGGCGATGGGCTGCTCTATGCCTGCGACTACGAGCGCGACCAGATCCTGCGCTTCGATCCGCAGACCGGCGCGCTCGCCGGGATCGTCGTCGATGCGACCAGCGGCCTGCTCGACGGTCCCGTCAGCATCGACTTCGGTCCCGACGGTGCGCTCTACGCGCTCGACCGGCTCGGGATCCATCGGATCGATCCCGACACCGGTCGCGAGCTCTCGCTGCTCGTCTCCGTCGGTGACGGCCACAACGAGGCGCCGCGCAGCTTCACGTTCGCGACGACGACGGCGATCGCCGCGGCGATCGCTCGGACTCGCTGATCTTCAGCCGGGGAAGCGCGTCCAGCCGGCCGTCCAGTCGACGGTGCCGACCGCGCCGCAGAACGTCGCGGTGGTGTCGAACCCCGCCGGGGGCGTGCCGCAGCCGGTGAGGACCGGCGATCCCGCGTTCGGCTTGAAGCTCGGGGCCGCGAGGTTCTTCGGAGCGGCGAGCTGTGCGTCGACGTCGAGGTGGTTGGTCGCGTCGCCACCGATCATCAGAGCCTCGTCGAAGCAGTTCGTGCCCGCGGGCGCCGGGGCCGGGTCGCAGTCGTTCTGGTTGCCGCCCGAGACGTCGAAGTTCGCCGGCCACACGGCCGCCGCGTTCGTGCTCTTCATGAAGTAGGTGTTCTTGATCGTCAGGTTCGTCCCGAACTGACCGCGGGTCGACGCGCCATCGACGTCGGCTCCGAACTGGTTGAAGTACGCGATCACCGCGTTGTTGATCTTGCCGGCGGTGCCGCGGCGCAGGTGCATGCCACCCTGCTTCTTGGCCGAGGACAGGCCATCGCCGCCGATCAGCGTCGCGTTCCAGATCTCCGGCGTGCTGCGCGGCGTGAGGTCGTTGTTGTTCGGGTTGTTGTCGGCCTCGAAGCCCTTGTCACCGCGGCCGTCCTTCTGCTGGACGATCACGAACTGCGCGCGGCCGCTCCAGCCGAAGTCCCAGTCGAGCCCGTCGTCATCGGGCTGCGTGATCACGAGGTGGCTGAGGTTGACCATGCCACCGAAGACCTCGATGCCGTCATCGAGCCCGAGGTGCGACTGCACGTAGTCGATCTCGGTGGCCGCGCCGCAACCGCCGAGCGTCAGGCCATTGAGCTCGACGTCGGTCGCGAGCGCGAAGCCCGCGTACTCGATCCGGGCATACTTGAGCTTGCCGCAGTCGTGGTTGCTATCGGGCGTCGTGCTGCCGTAGCGGACGCGCTCGCCGAACGAGGCCGCGAAGCCCTCGATCTGGTTCGTGCCGCCTGTGACGTTGATCGGAGCCTTGCCGAGGAGGACGATCCCGCCCCAGTCGCCCGACGCCGGGGTCGCCGACGCCGAGGTGAACACGATCGGCTCCGCTGCCGTGCCGACCGCGTTGATCTTCGCGTCCTTGGTGACGGTCAGCGCGCTGCCGTTCGCGCCCTTGATCGTGGTCCCGGCCTCGATCGTGAGCGTGCCGCCGGTGACGAACACGTAGCCCTGGAGGACGTAGATCTTGTTCTTCGTCCACATCGTGTCGGTCGCGATGTCGCCCGCGGGGACGTCGACGACGGTCACGCCCGGAGGCGCGTCGGGCATGGGTGCAGCATCGGGCTCCGGGCCATCGTCGCCGGTGAGCCCCGAGTCGTCCTTGCAGGCAGCGGTGGCGAGACCGAGAGCGGCAAGCCAGATCATCTTCTTCGTCATGACAGGTCCTTTCGAGTTGGTTTCAAAAATCAAGGCGTCCAGTCGAGTCCCAGGGAGAACGAGACTCCCGGCGCGTAGCTGTTGACGACGACACTCTCCTGCTCGACGCGCACGCGCTGATTCAGGAGGTTCGCGACGCTGAGCTTGAGCTTGAGGTCCTTGCTCAATGCGCGCGCGGCGACGAGATCGAGCCGATGGACCGGCTGATCGAACGTGTCGGGCAGGCCCTCGATCCCGACGTCGGTGATCCGCGGCCCGACCACGTTGTAGAGGATGTTGATGTCGGCGACCTGCGGGTGGGCCCAGCCGACGTTGAGGTTGACGACGAACGGCGCCTGTCCGTACAGCGGACGCTTGCGGTGAGTCAGCAGCATCTGGGACTCGTCGAGCTCGACGCGCGACCGCATCACCGCGAGGTTGGTGCCGACCTTGAACCGCCGCAGCTCTGGCGCGACGCGCGCCAGCGAGGTGCGCGCCTCGAGCTCGGCGCCGACGAGGTTGCCGCCCTTCGCGTTGAGGAACGTCGCGTCGGTCTTCGCGTTCGAGAGCACCTGCTCGATCGGATCGACGAAGCGCTTGTAGAACGCGCTGATCGCGAACACCTCGTCCTCCCCGGGGAACCACTCCCAGCGCACGTCGGCGTTGTGGATGTGGGTCGTCTCGAGCTCGGGGTTGCCCGAGATCGAGCGGCGGCGGATGTAGTCGAAGAACAGGAACGGGGCGAGCTCGCGGAACCGCGGCCGGGTCAGCGTGTAGCTGTAGGCCGCGCGCACGTTCATGTCGGGCCGCGGCGAGTACACGGCGTTGGCGGCAGGCAGCACGTCGTCGTCGGACCGCGCGATGTCGCGCTCGAGGCCTCCGACGGCGTAGCGGCTGCCGTTCGACATCTCCTGCGAGGCGCGCTCGTAGCGAGCGCCGGCGATCACGCGCACCTTCTCGTGCAGCTCGACCTCGGCCATCGCGTACGCGGCGTAGGTGTCGAGCGATGCCTTGTAGGCGTCCTCCTCGAGCGTCCCCTCCTCGAGCTGGAACTCGGGGCCGACGTTCTGATCACCGAACATGTCCTCGCCGTCGAGGCCACGCACCATCGGATCGCTGCCGACGTACTTGTAGCGGAACCGCCGGCCACCGAGCGCGCGGGTCGACAGCTGCGCCATCGTGCCGGCGCGCAGCTGCGCCCTGCCCGCCTTCATCTGGACGTCCGCGCCGCCGCCGCCCGACAGATCGTCGAGGACTTGCCAGAAGTGCTGACCCGAGCCGGGCTGGTCCTTGTACTGGCGCTGGCCGCTCGTCGCGTCGACCGTGTAGATCAGGTCGCGGCTATCGAGCTCGTGCCGCGAGGTGGTGGCGACGTTGCCCTGCCAGCGCAGCTCGAGCCGGCGTGCGCGGCTCAGGTGATGCTTGCCTTGGAGCTGGGCGAACCCGAGCGAGCGCTCGACGAACGACAGCCGGGACGTGGCGATGTCAGAGCCGTCGGTCTCGCTGTAGCCGTTCGCCGTCGAGCTCGTGTCCTCGCCGACGTGGGTGTACAGGCCGAGCAAGCTGATCTCGTCGTTCGGCGACAGATCGATGCCGACGTTCGCGAGTGAACCGACGGTCGCCTCGGCGGTCCCGACCGCGTAGTCGAGGCTCTCGGTCTGGGTGAGCTGGCCGTCGACGAGTGCGACCCGGCCCGACTGGCCGTCGCGCACCGTGAACGAGCGCTTGAGCATCGCGCTGCCGAGGTAGCCGACGCGCTTGCCGCCGACCTTGAGCGTGTCGCCGACCATGGCGGTGAGCCCGAGGTTCGGCGAGACCGTTTCGCCCTCGGGCGTCCACACATTGGGCATCGCCTCGCCGACGGCCTCGGTCTCCGCGGCGGTCATCCCGCGCACGGGCCGGTTGCGCGGGATCGCGGCCGGGAGCGCGCGGTCGCCGCCGTCGAAGCCGAGGAAGCTCGAGAACCCGCGCGCGTTGGCGTTGGACAGGCCGGCCTGCCCCGTCGAGATCGTGTTCGCCGACGTCGAGACCCCGAGCTTCATCTCGAAGCTGGTCGGGAACGAGCTGGTCTCGATCGAGAGCGTGCCGCCGCCGAACTGCCCGGGCAGATCGGGCGAGTAGCTCTTCATCACCGTCATGGTCGACAGGAGATTGGTCGGGAACAGATCGAGCGGGACCGCGTTGCGATCCGGCTCCGGGCTCGGCAGCAGCACCCCGTTGAGGAGCGCCGTCACGTAGCGGCCCTCGAGGCCACGCAGCGCGACGTACTTGCCGTCGGTGACCGTGACCGCGACGACCCGCTTCATCGCGTCCCCGGCGTTGCTATCCGGCGTCCGCGCGATCTCCTGCGAGCTCACACCGTCGCTGACCGTCGACGCCGCGCGGCGGACCGCGAGCACCGCCGACTCCTTGCGAGCATCGAGCGTTCCGACGATCTCGATCGTCTCCTCGCCCGCGTTCGTGGGAACGGGATCGAGGTTGATGCTGAGCTCGGCGGTCTGCTTGTCGACGACCGTGATCGTGCGCGTCACCGCGACGTACTCCGGCGTCGAGAACACGATCGTGAACGTGCCCGGGGGCAGCTTGATCGCGTACGTGCCGTCGAGCTCGGCGACCGTGGTGATGTCGCCGCCGGCCGCCCCGGTGATCTGAATCGTCGCCGCGGGGAGCGGCTCCTTCGTATTGTTGTCGATCAGGCTGCCGCGGATCGTCGCGGTCGCCGCCGGTGCGGTTGCGGCGGGCGGCGCAGGCGGCGCTTCGGCCGGCGTCGATGCGGGCGGTGCACTGTCGGCGGGCGGCGCGGCCTCGACGGGCGGTGCACTGTCAGCGGGCGGTGCGCCCTCGGCCGGTGGGGTTGCCTCCGCAGGAGGAGCGTCGGCGGCCGGCGCGTCTGCACGCGGGGACTCCGCGGGGGCGGGCTCCACCGGCGGAGCCGGTTCCTCGGCGCGCGCGGTGGTTCCGACCGCTCCGGCGACGAGCAGCGCGAGCAGCGATGTCGAGCGAGTACGAGCTGTGCGGAACATGGGGCGCCTCCTGGACCGCAATGACGCGGTGGATTGGGCGCACCCTACGAAGTCGATTTGTCAGGACGGCTCGTGCTCCGTGACCGGACGGAAACAACCTGTGCTGAGATCTCGGCCACTGACGTCACATCAGCCCGCATGTGACGCGTTCGTCGCAACGCCACTGCGACGGCGTGACGACGCGGCGACCGAATCCACCTCGTCGCGCGACGCGACGGTCGCGTGGGTCAGGCGGCTTCGGGATGCTCGAACACGAACGAGGAGTCCTCGGTGTCCCACGCGTCGATCGCCTCGACGTCGACTTCAAAGGACCGGATCGTCTGCGTCGGCTTCGCCGGGGGCGCCACCGCGACGCGCACGATCCGCCGGATCGCCGCGACCGGCGCCGGCTCGTACGTGATCGAGGCGCCCGCGACGGACGTCGAGCGGGCCAGGTAGGCCGCGAAGTCGACGCCGAGCTTCACGAGCTGCGTGGTCGTCAACGCCAGGCCCGCGATCGGGAACACCGCCAGCTCTTCGAAGTCGGCGTGCTGGACAAACATCCGGACCAGGTGATCGAGCTCGGCGTCCCAGGAGTCACCGTGCAGGCCACCGACCCGCAGCTGGTTGATCGAGTCCTCCATCTCCTCGTGATCGCGGCGGGCCTGGGACACCTCGGTGACCAGGCCACCGACATCGGCGAACCGCGGGTAGACCACCGCGTGCTCCGCGCGCATGCACGCGATCAGCTTGTTCGCGGCGAGCTGGAACAATACGACGGCCAACCCACGCTGCTCCGTCGACAGGGCCCTGCGGGTGTCGCAGAACAGCTCGCTGATCTCACGCTGCTGCTTGCCGAGCTGGTCGAAGATGGTCATCGTCCCTGGAGCACGAGCAAGCCGCAGACCAGTCGCCTGGCTCAATGGAAGTCGCGGCTTTCGACCTCCGCTACCGGGCGGGACAGCACAGGTGCCCATACGCGCTCGGCGATCAGGTGCACGATGCCCTCCGAGGACTGGATGTGCCCCGACACCCCGAGCAGCGAGGTCGTCCGGATCACGTGGGCATACGCGGCGAACACCTGCTGCCAGACCACGAGATTGACGAACCCCGTCTCGTCCTCGAGCGTCATGAACACCACGCCCGCCGCCGTCCCCGGCTGCTGGCGGCAGATCACGATGCCTACATAGTCG
>Ga0316601_100001193_pt1 | contig 12402 bp, 9 predicted proteins | sample OWC_soil_day5_no_FD_207663 | JGI IMG/M metagenome (GOLD analysis project Ga0316601, IMG submission 207663) | Wetland soil microbial communities from Old Woman Creek delta, Ohio, United States - OWC_soil_day5_noCT | ecosystem: Environmental > Terrestrial > Soil > Wetlands | place: USA: Ohio...
TCCCCCGCCCCGAGAGAGATGAAGAGGGTTTTTTCGGCAACCCATCCCCGTTGCCCTATCCTGACTTCATATCCCCGTGCATCGACCCCCCTGATTTGAAAGATGCCGATCGCGTCCGTTTTGCCTGTCAGCCCCTTTCCGATTGCAACGGAAATGCCGGGTAAAGGTTTGCCTTGCGGATCAACGATTCTTCCGCTGATCATCCCTTCCCTGTTGAGGGGGATGGAAAATTTCACCGGGTCTGTACCGGCAAGACCGACAGTGCCGTAATAAACTGCGAATCCCGGACTGGTAATGGTATACCGGTAGGTCCCTTCAACAAGCGAAACCTGGAATTTTCCAGTGACGTCGGTAGTTTTTGACAGGGCAATCCGTGGTTTTTTAGGGAATTCCCTCCGGAACTGTATGGCAGCGTTCTGCACCGGTTGATTCGTTTCAGCTGAATAGATGAAGCCATCGACAACGATTTGCTTCTCCTTTGCTGATACCGGAATGCACAGAAAAAGAAGCAGAATTGTGACAGCAAAGGGAATCCCGGAAAAACCGGCTTTCATAAGTGCCCTCCTTGTCAAGCAAGCCGTAAAAGTGAATTCAAACGTAAAATTCCTATAGACGATTCCTGGAAGACACGGCAAGTGCCCGGAATTTAAAGACCCGGACGTTTGCAGCATTTCTCTCTCCAAGGCGTTTCATTGCCTCCCGGAAAGCCCAGGAAGAGGTTTTGGCCTCTCCCGGTACTATTGCCACCCCATTGCGTTCGTTCTCGACGAGCATCCCCTCAGTGAGCGGATCTACCTCGGCATATGACGATACGGGCTCCGGTTCTCCCGGGAAGGTGATTTGTACGTCGGCTCCAAGAGCGATCTTCCGGTCGATCGAGTGTGCCCTCGGGTCAGTCAGGAGAGCCATCCTGATATTCCCGTCGATTTCACCGGCAATGTCTGGCGCACGCGGGTAAAAGCCGCCAAAGCACGCGATTACCCTTTTCCCGGAGAAGAACGTGACAAAGCATGCCCTCTGCACTTGTGTGAGGAAATCAGCGGGAATTACCTTTTCAGCGAACCCGAGCCGGGCGAGAAAAACTCCCTTCGCATATTTCAGCAGTTCCGCTTTGCACTTCGTATCGGTAAAGACAGCAGCATGGGCCGGCTGGCTTTCTGGGCCGGATGCAGATTCTTTTTTCACTTCCGGGGTATTGAAATCCGTGCTGGCGCAAGCATTTTTGCGCAGGGCGAAGTAAGGATCGGACACCATCGAAAAGAGCAGGAAAGTCGTGATGGCGATGGATTTCATCGACTGCCGCCTTTCAGTATTCTCGTTGGAGGAGGATAATAGTCCACGGAGAGTTCCTGATCATGAATCAGGTCGTCTTTTAGGTAAGAGCGCCTGGTGATGACGGAGAAACCGTACCCACCGGTCTGCTCCATGGGGAGAACTGTCGCATTCACAGTGTCGACGGCAATTGCAGGCTCGAGGGGGATGCTGTCCGTCTTAATTTCAACCTTGAATCCCTTGTCAGCGGTTGACCAGAAGCTTGCCGTCATACGCCGATTTTTCATGCTGATGCGCAGAATGAGGGAAGTACGGTGGGGATTTCGCAGTTTCAGGTCTTTGCGCCAGGTTGCAATAGTTGCGTCCCTTCCCGGGGGGACATAGGAAACGGCGCGAGAGTGCGGATGGCGCTCGACAATTTCCATGCCGGCATAGAGCCCGGCATTGTAGATTGTTGATGCGAGCTGGCAAATCCCCCCACCTGGAATATCCTGGAGAGTGCCGAGACCGTTGATAATCGGCGCCGGGATATACCCATTTCCCCTGTCCCTGCTCCCGACAAGATCGTTGAAGCTGAAAATGCATCCAGGAGGTATGACGGTGCCGTCAAGGACCGCTGCCGCGAAGTCCGCATTGTGCATCTGGGCGGCGGACCGTCCGACAAGCGATGTGGAAAACCCCCCCCACAGATATGCATATCCCTGCTCGATGCCTTGCGAAACCTTCACGGAATTCAGGGTGAAGACAACCGTCAATAGTGCTATGCATAGATACTGGCTCATTGCTCACAACCAGGATGCACAGGATTCTCCATGGCCCGTCACGGGGGAAATTTTATTCGCTTTCAGAATTGTATCATCTGCTTCAGGGTTAGGCCACTCACGTCCCCTCCGGAAATTGTTCAAATACTGCAACGCATTCGGGACTTTTACGGGAAAGTGTGCTAATGTACCTACTGTTATTCCAAGCATTCTTTCCGACACCTTGCAGCTGCCTGTTGCGGATTCGCTGCGATTTCGACTGATAATCGCGGTTTTCCGGATACGGTGCATTCGATTGCCAGCTGAAACATCGTTATTCTATACATAAAGGAGCGTAGGAGTCATTATGCGCAAGTCAAAGAAGCAGATTGAGGTTTCCGGGACGGTTTCTTTCAGGAAAACCGACATGGAGTTTCTGGGTAGCGACAGGATCGCCCTCCTGGAAAAGATTGACGAGTGCGGTTCGATAACCAAAGCCGCCAAGGCGGTTGGCATATGCTACAAAACTGCCTGGGACACTATCGATGCGATCAACAATCTTTCAGACAAGCCTCTGTTTATCAGGATGACCGGTGGAAAGTCGGGGGGTGGTACAAGGCTCACCGACGCCGGCAAGGAAGTGATACGGAAATACCGGATAATCAACGAAGAGCATGAAAAATTTCTGGCGAACCTGGAAGACAAGATGGAAGATGTAAGCAGTCTCTACAAATTTCTCAAGAGGATTTCCATGAAAGTAAGCGCAAGGAACATCTTTGCCGGAACGGTGGTAAAAATTGCACGGGGAGCAGTGAATTCCGAGGTTGCCCTGGCATTGAAGGGAAGCGATCAAATTGTCGCCATAATAACCAATGAGAGCGTGGATAATCTGGCATTGCAGGAAGGGAAGGAAGCCTATGCGATCATCAAGGCAAGCTCCGTTATTATCAGTGCCGATGTGCGGGAGTTCAAGGTAAGCACACGCAACAAATTGCACGGGAAGATCGTCAAACTGACGCCGGGAGCGGTGAACACGGAATTGAATGTGGAGTTTTCCGGAGGGAATACCATCAGTTCGGTGATCACCAATGAGAGCGCCAAAAGCCTCGAACTCAAAGAAGGTGACGAGGTTTGCGCCATTTTCAAAGCGTCAAGCGTAATACTTGGAGTAGGCTAGTTTTCCCCTGGCAGGGATCATGCCACTTCTTTCGCAAATACCGGCCGTCCAAGCGCAACCCGGTTTCTTCCGTCCGCCTTGGCCCTGTACAGGGCCAGGTCGGCTGAATGGATAAGGGTTGTAAAGGTATGCCCGTCTTCGGGGAAAGTCGCTATTCCGAAACTTGCGGTCAACCGTCCGAACGGCATATTCTCCTCGTTGGGGAATTTCTCGGTTTCGATTTCCTGCCGGATCCTCTCGGCGACAAAACTTGCTTCCGTTTTTGAAGCATCGGGTAATACGATGCAGAATTCCTCTCCTCCGTAGCGGACGACAATATCCATGTCTCGCACCGAAGCCTTCAATATGTCAGCTGTTTTTCTCAATGCTCCGTCACCGGCGAGATGGCCGCACAGGTCATTGTAAATTTTAAAGAAATCCAGATCGATAAAAATAACGGAGAGATTCAAGCCACTGCGGGAGCTCCGGTTAAGTTCTTCTTCAAGCCTGTTTCTCAAGAAGCGGTGATTGTACAGACCTGTCAGATGGTCGGTTACCGACAGTTTTTCCAGTATGCTGGATTTTTCAATGGCCCAGGTCCGCTCTATCATCAATGAAGCGAGGTCGGCAAAAGATGCAAGCAGATTCAGGTCGGATTCATTGAAAACTCCCAGATTTTCCTTGTCGGAGAGATTCAGCACCCCCATGGTTCTGTCCTTGATTTTAAGCGGTACGCAAAGCAGGGATTTGGTTTTGAAACGGGGGCGATTGGGCATGCGCACCCTGCTGTCCTTTTCCACATCATGGACAAGAAGCGGTGTTCCGCTGCTTGCCACCTTTCCTGCTATGCCTTCTCCCAGTTTGACGGTAATGCTCTGGGCGACACTGGAATTCATCCCTTTACAAAAACCTATATGCATGCTTTTCCCGTTTTTATCGATCAGCATGATAGAACCACGGGAAGCTCCAACAAGGTCTGCGGCAATTTCCATGATGCTTCTGTAGAGTTCCTCCTTGTTTTCGGCAAAAAGAAGGGTATTGGTGAGCGTCATCAGGTTGCCCGACAAGGAACCGACTAGCATATGCTCCCTGTCTTTTTTCAACTGAACGAATTTTGCCGTGATCCTGTTCGTCAGCAATTCCACCAGTTGATCATCCATTTGGTCAAATGCTGCGTCAAAGAGGGCGACAAAGCCAAACATGGAGACAGTTGCTTCCAGGGGGAAACTGACAACACTTTCGGAGTCGAGCATCGGAAAGAGTTTCCTTACTTCATTGTCAATGGTGACGGTTTTTTTTGCCGCGTTCGGAACAATGAAGAGCGACAGTTTGTTCTCTGGAAGAGCGCCCAATTTTTCCGGGAGACCGAATGTCCCTTTCACAATAAAACTTTTTGTCGCCTCGTCACGGAGGGCGAAGGCAATTTTGGGGAACCCGAAAAGTGTCCTCAAAATGTCGCTTGCCACTGAAACCACCTCTTCGGTTGTTTTTAGCTCATCTATCTGGTTCAGGCTCCGCACGATGGTAGTAAGCTGGTTCCGGGTCTTGTCCGGAGCGGCAGCTTGTCTCTTTTCCCCGTACCGGTCAATGAGTATTTTGTGCGTCTGCAGGGCGACTTTTTCCACATCCTTGTATGCCTTGACCGGAATCATCTCGATTTGTTCGAGTATCTTGAACACGTCGACCTTTGTAGTCTTGCATAACTCTTCGAGTTTAAGAATATTGATTGATTTTTCGCGGACACCTTCACCTGCCAGGCACATTCCGACATTTTCGATGCTGAATGGGATGAGAAAGCATAAAAGGCCTCCGTGCAGGCGGCAAATTACGGGCTTGTCGCTTCTCATGGCACCCTGAATCTGTTTTTCAAGAAAGGGGATAACCGTCTTGTTGCTGAACGGATTGTGCACAACAGCCCCACATGCCGTGACGGGTATTTCCTTTGCGGGGCTGTCCCCATCTTGTCGACGGTACAGGGTGAGATTGAAATCCGCCAGGAAATCATACTTTTTCAAGGCTTCCAGCAGATCTGCCGTTTCTTTTTGCGTACAATTCCTTGTCATATGGCATTCTCGCAAGTTAGGGCCCGTTTTGACCTCAATGTATTGTCGAGGCGAAAATATTTCTAGGAAATTATTTGTTCTTGAGAAAAATATAAAGTCATGATAAACTGTTTTCACACGGTGAATCCGCTAATATAAAGAATACTTTCACCGGCTTTATGTACATGTTATCACCATGAAATTAATTGTCAAGAAAATATCAACAAAGAAATATTAATTGCAGTGGAAATCGACCATGAATCAGCAAAATAATCACTCTGGACATACTCTGGGCTCACGGATCAAGGAAATCCGCCAGTCCAAAGGTCTTACCCAGAAAGAATTCGCCGATTCTCTCGGCATCGTTCAGGGATTCCTGAGCGGTCTGGAAAGGGGGAAAAAGGTCCCTTCTGACACTCTTCTGATTGCCTTATGTCATCTCTATGAAATAAATAGGGAGTGGCTAAAGACGGGAAGCGGAGAAATTCACAAGTCTCTACCCCCTCAAGCGTCAATTGCGCACTCTACGGGAAACGCGATCATTCCACTACTCAAGCAGATATCTCCGGACTTTCCCCAGGAGATAATGAGAGAGGATGTCTCCGACCGTATTTCCTTGCCCGATATGCCCGAAGGCTGCTATTCGATAATCAGCTACGGAGATTTCATGGCCCCCACTATCCGTGACGGAGACCTTGTGATCTTCATGCCGGGATGTGATATCCGCAACAGGGATATTGTCCTGGTTCGCAATAAATGGGGCGAAGCCATCCTGAGAAGGTACCGGTTGAGGACAAACGAGATCTTTCTGGCGCCCGACAACCCCGCTTATGCGCCTTTTAAACCTGATCCGAACACAAGGATAATCGGAAAGGTCGTTGACGTATGGAGAAAAATCCGGCTTTGATATCCTGCTGCTTTTCTTATGCTCTTTGCCGCATATCGTTTCCCTATCCCTCGATACCCACCTGCACAAGTACGGGCTTCAGGATACGCTCGGCATCTCTCGGCGAAAGGCCGACCAGATAACCCCTCTTTCCGCCGTTGATATATATCGTCGGCAGTTCAAGAATTGACTCTTCCATGAAAACGGGCATCCTTTTTTTTGTGCCAAAGGGTGAAGTCCCCCCTACCATGTAACCTGAATGTTTGCGGGCGGAATCGGGGGAACAGGGTGTTACGGATTTTACGCCGATGAATCTCGCCAGGTCTTTGGTTGAAACCTGCCTGTCACCGTGCATAAGGACGATCATGGGGTTTTTTGCATCGTCCTCCATGATCAGGGTCTTGATAACGGCGTGTTCGTCAAGATGCAATTCCCGTGCGGGAACCGACGTCCCCCCTTTTTCTTCGTAGTTGTAGTAATGGTCCGAAAAGGCCGCTTTTTCCGTGCGCAACTCACGAATTGCAGGGGTAACGGAAACTTTTTCCTTTGCCATGGTATAACCTTCAACAGATGTTCTCTACCCTACATGATATCATACAAAAAAAGCCCCGCATGAACGGGGCTTTCAAGGCTACTCGTGAGATGTATCAAATCTTGTTGACGTTAGCGGCCTGAAGTCCTTTTGCGCCCTGCACAACGTCGAAAGAAACCTCCTGGCCCTCTTGCAGGCTTCGAAATCCGTCCCCCTGGATGGCGGAAAAATGTACGAAGACATCGTCGCCGTTTTCCTGCTCGATGAAACCGAAACCCTTGCTGTCATTAAACCACTTTACTACACCTTTTGCCATTACTGCTCCCTCCTGTGACGTGCTTCCTGGTATTTTACGGGCATAATCCGGTGCCCCGAGAGAATCTATTGTCAGCGTTCCACCCTTTTTCCGACCAGTCGGCCGTTTTACTTCAGTGCGGCATGCGCCGCGGCAAGGCGTGCGATAGGAACGCGGAATGGTGAACAGGAGACGTAATCAAGACCGATTTTATGGCAGAAAACTACCGAGTCGGGGTCCCCCCCGTGTTCGCCGCATATTCCCAGTTTTATACCGGGTCTTGTGGAACGCCCCTTCTCACACCCCATGATAACCAGTTGACCGACGCCGTCCTGATCGAGAGTCACAAACGGGTCATCCGGAAGGAGACCCTCCTCAACATACTGGGGGAGGAATTTGCCGGCATCGTCACGGGACAGGCCGAAAGTGGTCTGGGTAAGATCATTCGTGCCGAACGAAAAGAATTCAGCCTCCCGTGCGATTTCATCCGCAGTCAGCGCTGCCCTTGGAAGTTCTATCATGGTGCCCACAAGGTATTCCACCCTGACTCCGTAGCGCTCCATAACCTCTTCGCAGACCCGCACAGCGTTCTCCCTGAGAGTCTTCAGTTCCGAAACCGTTGCCACAAGCGGTATCATGATTTCCGGCACCAGGCTGAATCCTTCGTTTTTCGTCAGTTCGCAGGCCGCTTCCATGATTGCCTGTACCTGCAGATCGTAAATTTCCGGATATGTAATACCGAGACGACAGCCGCGATGGCCGAGCATCGGGTTGAATTCATGGAGATAATCGACTTTTGACATCAGGGTCTGGGCGCTGACGCCCATTGTCTGCGCCAGTGCCTCGATATCCTTCGTTTCATGGGGAAGGAACTCGTGGAGGGGCGGGTCGAGGAGCCGTATGGTGACGGGAAGTCCCTTCATTTCCGTGAAGATTCCTTTGAAATCGCCCTTCTGCATCGGCAGGATCTTTGCGAGGGCCTTCTTTCTAGCTTCGACGGAGTCGGCAAGGATCATTTCCCGCACGGCAGCTATGCGGTCCGCCTCGAAGAACATGTGTTCCGTTCGGGTCAGGCCGATCCCTTCGGCGCCGAATTCGCGAGCTGTCCTTGCATCGGCGGGAGTATCGGCATTGGTGCGCACCTTCAGTGTTTTGAATTTATCTACCCACCCCATGAGGGTGCCGAAGTCGCCGGTCAATTGCGGAGGAACCGTAGGAACAAGACCCAGCATCACTTCACCGGTGGAGCCATCGAGGGTTATAATATCACCTTTTTTCACCTCGATGCCGTTAACGGTAAATTCATTTGTTGAGTAATCCACCTTTATTTCGCCGCAGCCTGCTACGCAGCATTTACCCATACCGCGGGCAACGACGGCAGCGTGAGATGTCATGCCGCCACGGGCAGTGAGAATTCCTTGCGCCGCATGCATGCCGTGAATGTCTTCCGGACTGGTTTCGATGCGGACGAGAATGACCTTCAACCCTATTTTTGCCGCGACTTCAGCCTCGTCGGCGGTAAAGACAACTTCGCCGCTGGCAGCCCCGGGGGAAGCAGGGAGACCCTTAGCGATGACTTTCCTGGGGGCTTTTGGATCGAGGGACGGATGCAGCAGCTGGTCAAGCTGGCTTGGCATTACCCGCAAAACGGCGGCTTTTTCGTCTATCAGACCCTCCTTTACCATGTCAACGGCAATTTTCACGGCCGCCCGGGCAGTACGCTTTCCGGTGCGTGTCTGAAGCATGTACAGTCTACCCTTTTCAATGGTGAACTCGATATCCTGCATGTCAACATAATGCTTTTCCAGAATTGCACGGATCTTCACCAGTTGCTGGTAACATTCCGGAAGAACCTCTTCCATGGACTGGACGCCGTCTTTCTTTTTTGTCTTGCTGAGCGGCTGCGGAGTGCGGATCCCCGCAACGACATCCTCTCCCTGTGCGTTAACCAGATATTCGCCGTAGAAATAGTTGTCTCCCGTGGAAGGATCCCTGGTGAAGGCAACCCCGGTCGCGCAGTTATTTCCCATATTGCCGAATACCATGGACTGAATGTTAACGGCCGTACCCCATTCGGCTGGAATGTTGTTCAGCTTCCTGTACGTGATCGCACGCTGATTCATCCATGACCCGAATACCGCCCCGATGGCTCCCCACAGCTGCTCCTGGGGGTCTTCAGGGAAATCCCTGCCGAGCACCTCCCTGATTTTCCCCTTGAAAGTGATGACCAACTCCTTCCAGTCTGCCGCAGAAAGCTCCGTATCGAGGTCGACCCCTTCTTCCTCTTTCTTTCTTTCAAGAATATGCTCCAGTATGGAACCATCCATTCCCATGACTACGTTGGAATACATCTGGACGAAACGGCGATAGGCATCATAGGCAAAACGCTCATCCCCGCTCTGATCGATGATTCCCCGGATGGTGACATCATTGAGCCCCAGGTTGAGGATTGTATCCATCATGCCCGGCATGGAAGCACGAGCGCCGGAACGCACCGAAACGAGCAGGGGATTCTTTGGGTCACCGAACTTCTTCCCCATTAATTCCTCGATCTTGCGCATATTCAAATCCACCTCTTCCTTGAGAGTTGGCGGATAATTCCGATCGTTATCATAGAATTCGCTGCAGACTTCCGTGGTAATGGTAAATCCCGCCGGAACCGGTAGCCCGATGCTGGTCATCTCAGCAAGGTTTGCCCCCTTGCCGCCGAGCAGACTTTTCATCTCCCCTGTTCCTTCAGCCTTGCCGTCACCGAAGAAGTACACATATTTCGCAGCCATTGCAATCCTCCTCTGTTCTTTGTTCTCTCCGCGAGAAAATGAAATGTTTTCTATCTGTCAATCAACTGAACGTAAATAAAAAAATGAGCGAAACCCGGAATCGGGCCCCCCGCTCCGGTTATATGGAAATTTTCGCGAAATCCGCAATATTGCCGAACATCCTGGCTATTCCCGTCAAGAGGGCAAGCCTGTTATTACGAACCCTTTCGTCATCCGACATGACCATAACGGTATCGAAAAAGAGGTCGACAGACTCCTTCAGCGTCGCAATTTCCGCAAGAGCGGCCAGGTAATCCCGATCGGCTATTTTCACTTCAGCGTTTTTCGAAACGGTACGATAGGAAGCGTATAAACGCCTCTCTGCGTCCTCCTGGAAAAGCCCTTCCGCCGGCGGTACGTCCACCCCTCCCTTGACGATGTTGCAGACGCGCTTGAATGCCACGGCCAGGGGTTCAAAGTCCGGGCGCCTCTTGAATTCGGACAAAGCGGCAATTTTTGCCGCTGTCTCGACCAGATCGTCAAACGATGCCGCCACCACGGCTTCCACCACGTCGCCGGGGAAACGGTCGGCCAACAGGTTGACAAAGCGGCCCTTGAAGAACTCCAGGACCTCTTTATGAACCTTTTCCCGCTCGCGGGTGATTTTGCATTGGAGCAGATCGAGGGATGCCGTGATGAAGCTGGTGAGCGGCAGTCGGTACCCCTTGTCCAGCGTGATATTGATGATGCCGATGGCCGAGCGCCGCAGGCCGTAAGGATCGGCCGAGCCGGTCGGGATGAGCCCTACACCGAAACAACCACAGATTGTATCCATCTTGTCGGCGAGTGAAACAAAGGCGCCGATATCGGAAGAGGGGAGCTCGCCCCCGGCTTGAGTAGGGAGGTAGTGCTCAGCAATGGCGTTGGCCACTTCGGCATCCTCGCCATCATGCAATGCGTATTCCCGCCCCATGATTCCCTGGACTTCCGGGAATTCCCCAACCATGCCGGTAACGAGATCGGCCTTACATAAAGTCGCTGCTCTGTGTACCTTGTCAAGGACCGGCTCGTTCAGGCCGGCCGCCAGCCAATGTGCAAGCTGCCGAAAACGCTCCATCTTTTCAAAGGAGGTGCCCAGCTTCTGCTGATAGACCACGCTTTTGAGCGCCTCGACGCGCTTCTCGAGAGGTACCTTTTTATCCTCCTCGAAGAAGAAGCGGGCATCGGAAAGGCGGGCACGCAGCACCCTCTCGTTACCCTTCACCACGACGGAAGGATCGTCCGCCAGAGTGTTGGGGATCGTTATGAAAACGGGGAGGAGCCTGCCGCCCTCGTCGATTACCGAGAAGTAGCGCTGATGGCTTCGCATGGAGGTGATCAGGACCTCTTTCGGCACCTCGAGGAAGCTCCGGTCGAATGTACCATGGACGGCGCTCGGGTATTCGACGAGATAGGTCACCTCATCAAGCAGCCCCTCGTCCGGCAGGAGCTGACCCCCGGAGGCCTTCGCCACCCGGTGGGTTTCGCGGCGAATGATTTCTTTTCTGCGTGCCGGATCGGGAATGACGAAATGCCGCTCGCACTCTTCCAGGTAATGGGCGAAGTCGCGCACCGGAAAAGGCTGATTGGCCATGAAACGGTGGCCGCGGGAAACACTGCCGCTCTCGATGTTGCCGAAGGTGAACGGCACGACGGTGCCGTCGAACAGGGCCACGATCCAATGGATTGGACGCGCAAAGCGGACATCCAGGTCGCCCCAGCGCATCGATTTCCGGAACGGGATGTTCACGATAAGGCGCGGCAGGATTTCAGACAGCAGTTCATGGGTCGGACGGCCGGTCTCGGTTCTGGTCACCGCAAGCTTCAAAACTTTCCCGGCTTCGACAAGCTCGATTCTCGCATTGTGAAAGGTGGCGATTACTCCCGGCGAAAAAACGGTGCCATCTATCTGCAGAGGAGAGCCATCCCATCCTTTGCCGCGGAGGAAGCCCTCGCCTGCGCGAGTCAATCTAACATCGGCATCGAAAGCAACATTTGTTGCCGGACCCGTATCGGTAATTTCCGCATCGGGCTGGACCGTCGAGATATCTTTCACCTGCAGGGCAAGGCGGCGCGGGGTAGCGAGAGTCCTGATCCCGTCGAAGGTAAGGCGGGCATTCGTCAACTCCTTTGCGATGATGCTTTCCATGTCGGCCATGGCTTTGTGGAGGAACCCGGCCGGGATCTCTTCTGTACCGATTTCCAGGAACAGTTCTTTTGCCATCAGCGGCCTCCTTTCAACAGCGGAAACCCGAGCCGCTCACGCATCTGCAGATACCCCTCGGCGCAAAGCCTTGCAATGTTTCTCACCTTTCCGATATAAGAGGCCCGCTCGGTAACCGAGATGGCTCCACGGGCGTCGAGCAGGTTGAATGCATGGGAACATTTCATCACATAATCGTAGGCCGGCAAGACCAGCCCGCGTTCCACAAGCCGGATGCACTCCGTTTCATACATGGTAAAGAGCTGAAGCAGCATCGCAACATCCGCCTCTTCAAAGTTGTACGTGGAGAACTCCACTTCGGTCTGGTGGTGGATGTCACCGTATTTCACGCCTTCGATCCACTGGAGGTCATAGACATTGTCGACACCCTGAAGGTACATGGCAATCCGTTCGCAGCCGTAGGTTATTTCCGAGGAAACCGGTTTGAGATCGATGCCCCCTGCCTGTTGGAAATAGG
>Ga0316601_100001194_pt1 | contig 12391 bp, 14 predicted proteins | sample OWC_soil_day5_no_FD_207663 | JGI IMG/M metagenome (GOLD analysis project Ga0316601, IMG submission 207663) | Wetland soil microbial communities from Old Woman Creek delta, Ohio, United States - OWC_soil_day5_noCT | ecosystem: Environmental > Terrestrial > Soil > Wetlands | place: USA: Ohio...
GATGTCTCTATCTAGCTTTTCGTGACGGTACCTCTTCGGGAATCGCGTCTTGAAAACAACTTTCCTGCGGTTCCAGTTGGCAACGTTGAGGCTTGCTTCCGCTCCTTTCTTAAACAAAGTTGGCGCCTTTACTCCACCCATGGGACATCAACCTTCTCTATCCGCCACCGCAATCTAACGTTGCTTTCTTCAATCGGAGTGGACAAGCCATGCTTGTATGCCAATACTCCTGTCCACGCAATCATGGCACCATTGTCTGTGGCAAATTCACGAGGGACCACATTAAAATCGGCATCATGCTCCTCCGCTATGACTTTGAGCATTGATTGGAGCCTTTTATTTGCTGCCACTCCCCCCGTAAGCAGTACTTCCTTCTTCTCCGTGTGAGCAAGCGCTCTCTCGGTGACTTCGGTAACCATTGAGAAAGCATATTCCTGAAGACTGTAGCATAGGTCTTCCAGTCTGCAATTGCCTTTGTTGAGCATAGTGATGCTGGCTGTGAGCAAACCGCTGAGAGAGACGTCCATCCCCTTTACAGCATAGGGGAGGGGAACAAGAGTTTCTCCCTGGGTGGCCAATTTCTCCAGGGCTGCCCCAAGCGGTATGCCTATCTGGTGCTTCAGACCTGCCTCCCTGGCGAAGACGTCCAAGCAGTTGCCCAGGGCGATGTCTAGTGTCTCTCCGAATATCCTGTATCGTCCTGAGTCATAGGCTGAGACTAGTGTGTTGCCTCCAGAAACGTAAAGTGTCACGGGGTCACATGCGCCTGTTTTCAGTTTGCCGATTTCGATGTGGGCTATTGAATGATTAATTCCCACCAGAGGAATATTCAAGTAAGAGGCTAGTGCACGAGCCACAGTTGCGCCGGTGCGAAGGCTGGGTCCTAACCCTGGTCCTTGGGAGAAGGCGACGATTTTCAGGTCTCTGGGCTTGAGTCCCGAAGCGTCGAGTGCCCTCCTCAAGACTGTGTTTGCCACTTCAGCGTGATGCCTTGCGGCTTCTCTTGGGTGTATTCCACCTGTTTCAGGTATGTATGAGTCTGACACATTGGCGAGTATTTCGCCGTTGAATGTGGAGATCCCAACTCCGAAATCGTCAGCTGTAGATTCGATGCCTATGCAATAGGTTTTCTCGTTTTTGCTCATCGAAAGGTGCCTTGCTTTCTTCCTTTTTGCGCCTACACCTTTTTATCCTGAAGTTTTGCATATATATATGCTACATAATGAACTTGGAACTGATATTTGATGCCGAAGCGTAACGATCTGGAACAGAAAGCGCTGCATTTTGTCGTAAACACCGGCTATTCAGGTGTTCTTCAATCTGAACTTTGGCGGCAACTTAGCGCTAGTAGTCGAGAAGGCTCGAGAGTGGCTATCAAACTGGAAGAAAAGGGACTGATTCGCAGAGAGAAAGAGCTTCAAGAGGGAAGGTGGACTTACAGGCTTTATCCGAAGAGGCTTCCTGCGTCTATAGAATCCATTGTTGACTGTCCCTGTCTTCTGTGCCACGACAATGCACGTTGTGACCCTACAACCGCGATTTCTCCAAAAAGTTGTGGCAAACTCACAGATTGGATTCTTGCCCTTGACAAAAATGATCAAGCCCCGTCAGGTGAAGCTGCTCTTGCCCAAGGCTTGGATCCAAGATAGAAAGCGTGATTACTATTACAAGAAGGCCAAGGAGGAGCAGTATCGTTCGAGAGCAACTTACAAGCTTTCTCTTACAATTCAGAAGTACCATTTCATAAGGAGAGGCGACGTCGTAGTCGATGTGGGTGCAGCGCCGGGCGGCTGGATTCAGGCAGCAAGGAAAGTGGCGGGGAAAACAGGTTTTGTTCTGGGAGTTGATCTAAAGCCAATTGCTCCTTTTCCTCAGGAATATGTTAGAACGATAATTGGTGATATAACCGATCCGGATACGCTGAAGCAGATCCAGGTTTTTCTGCCGAGAAAGGCTGATGTTGTAATTTCAGATGCTTCGCCAAACATCTCTGGCGTGTGGGAAGTTGATCATGCTCGCCAGATAGATCTTGCCACTCAGGCTTTGCAGCTAGCTTTGATGGTACTCCGTGTTTCTGGCAACTTCTTCGTCAAGGTTTTTGAAGGAGATCTGCTGAACAGTTTTTTGGAAGATACTAGGAAGAGTTTTGAAGAAATTAAGATTATTAAGCCAAAAGCGAGCAGAGCAAAGAGTTCCGAAATGTACATTCTTGCCCTGCGCCTAAAGAGTCTTAAGGATGGGGCATCAGGGATTCGAGAATAACATATTTGCCAAGACATAGGCTTTGGAAATAAATATCTGGGCTGCATATGTTCCGTAGTGCCAGATCAACTCTCCAGGCAGGAGCCTGCGATAATGAATGCACCAATTTGGGCCAATACCTCTCCGCTTCGCAAAAGGATCCTTTTGATAGTAGTTGTCCTAATAGTGGCGATAGTTGTAACAGTCATAGGCAGTCAATTGCCTCTTGACCAAGAGCAGGCCGATCAGATTAACGATGAGCTTAACCAGACTGTTACAGCACTTAAAGAACAGGGCGCACTCACGCAGTATATCTTTGGCAACAACTTCATGATTTGTCTGCTCATGTTTGTACCGATTATCGGTCCGATAGCTGGAATGTATATCATGTTCAGCACCGGCAGCGTCGTAGGGGCTATAGCGATATCCGAAGGGTATCCGCCAATCGTGGCTCTGGCAGCCTTGCTGATCACTCCGGTTGCTTGGCTGGAGTTCGCCGCCTATGCAACTGCAATGGGGGAGAGCATTTGGCTTTTCCGTCGTCTACTTCAAGGTCGTGGCAAGAATGAGCTGAAAAGAGCGTGTATTTTTGTTTCGATCTGTGCAGCTTTGTTGGTTCTTGGGGCTGTAATTGAGGTTGCGCTGATTTCGTTTGTGCCTTGAGCGTCTGGCAAAATCCGTTTTGATGTTGTCTTTGTTAGATCACTTTTGTTATGTCGAGACTTAGGTCTATGCTCTTGACGCTATGGGTTATCTCGCCTAGACTCAGCACGTTCACTCCTGTTGAGGCATATTCCAGAATGTTTTCCGCTGTTATTCCTCCACTGGATTCTAGCGTGATTTTCTCCAAATGCCCCCTTTGTCTTAGCAAATCAATGGTTTGCCTGACCATTTTTGGCGTGAAATTGTCGAGCATAATTATGTCTGCTCCAGCCTCGGCGGCTTTCGCTGCCTCTTCGGGTTCCTTTACTTCAACTTCGATTTTCTTTGTGAACGACACATTTGCTCGCGCTTTCTTGACCGCCGCTTCAGCGCTTCCGACAATGGCTATGTGATTATCCTTCACTAGTATCAAATCGTCCAAGTGCAGTCTGTGGGGGTCACCTCCACCGATCTGGACAGCCTTCTTGTCGAAGAAGAGGAGTCCAGGAGCGGTTTTGCGCGTTGCCGCAATTCTTGTGGGAAGTTTAGCTTCTTTGATTTTTTCTGTTAGTTTCCTCGTTGCTGTTGCGATCCCGCTCATCCGTGAGAGTAGATTCAGAATGGTGCGCTCAGCAGTGAGAACGGTTCGGGCGTTTCCCGTTAACTTAATAATTGCCTGTGTAGCCTTGAAAATGTCTCCATCAGTGACGTTTGCCTCCAATTTAAGGTCAAGGCTCTTAGCGAGAACAGCAATTTCTTCTATTCCCGCAGCGATCCCGTTTTCGTGGGCAACGATCTCTGCTTCCACAATAGTGCCGGCTGGGATAATGGCAGCCACTGTAGCGTCGCCTTGCCCCACATCTTCTGCTAAAATCTGCAGGAGTCTTTTTTCTAGGATTTTGTTTGTGGCAAACATGTGCTTTATTTCCTTTGCTGAGTTTAAAATGCTTGCTTTTCTGATATGAACACTTGAATGCTAGTTATTCCGCAGAGGATAATTAAAATAACTCACCCGATCATCTTTGGGTTATGCGGCTGCTTTACAGTTGCTCCGAGCTGGGCTTAGGGCATGCCTCACGAACGATTGCGCTAGGGAAAAAGCTAGAATCAGAGGGGCACAAAATTTCCTTCTTCTCTGGCGGCGAAGCCTACCGGCTGCTAAAGACAAAGTTTGAGACTGTCTACAGATGCACTCCTGTCGCATGGTACGAAAATACACGCGGGATTAGTGCCTCTTTATCATTTATCAATATCGTATTTCCACTACCTATTTTCAACGGAGTAAAAAACTCTGTCGCCGTGGAGATAATTGATCGTTACTACGATCTTAGGCAGCATATCAGAGAAATTGACCCAGATGTTATTGTCTCTGACGGCGACGTTATGCCTTTGAGGCTGGGTAAAAAGTGGCACATTCCATCCGTTTATATTACAAATATGATTAGGCCAAGCATAGGTCTGTCTCCTATACTTCATCCAGGCGTGCAGTTGACTGAACAGTACATAAGGAAGTCTCTGAAGATAGTTGTGCCTGACAATCCGCCGCCGTGCACAATTTGCGAACGTGGCATTGGTGATTTGGAAAGCATAGGTGTGAAGGAAAAAGTGGAGTTCGTTGGAAGTTTTGTGGATACTTCTCCGATAGATGGGTCGGAAGAACACGTTTTCGCTCCCATAAGTGGACCCTTGGGAACAAGGGCGAAACTCCTGCATATGATTCTTCCAGCTTTGGCGAAACTCGGAAAGAAAAGTGTCGTGAGTCTCGGAGAGCCTGGCGAGAAAAGAACCATGCGAGTGGGAAATTGCACGATTCACACGTGGCTCTCATCCGAGGAACGCGCACAGTACATGAAAAACGCTAGCCTAGTTGTCTTCAGCGGGGGACACATAACATGCTTTGAAACAATCAAGTATGCAAAACCCAGTGTTTGTATTCCCACACAGCCTGAGCAGCTAGCGAACGGAGTAAAATTGCAGTCTCTGAAGTGCTCCCTTGTGGTTAAGAACAAGGCGCAACTGGAGGCAGCAATTAAAATGGTTCAAAACGAAAATGCCATCTTTGGAAGCAATGTGGAAAGATTAAGAGATTTTTCGAACAAGTTTAGAGGCGTAGACCGCGCGGCTGGAATAATTGATACACTTTTGAAGTAGTTTTACTTGGCAGTTTTTCCTATTTTTCGGTGAGTGCTTTTCTCCTGACTTTGCCTTCAGGTGTTTCTTCTTCGAAGATTATGGCTTTAAACTTGTAGATTTTTGTGTCTTTTTCAAGCCAAGAGTCTGGCGGTAGTCCTGCTTTCATGCAGCATTGGCATAGGAATTCTTCTTCACACCAGTTCCATTCCACCGGCACTTGGGGCAGGAGCAAGCCCTTTGTCCAGCCTTTTTCAACTATTAGGCCATGCTTGCCTACCTTGAATTTGGATAGATATTCCTGTGGTTTTGAGGTTTCAATCAGTTCCGGCGGTGTCAGTATGCTCACTTCGAAAATGACTCCGGATAGTTCACTCTGTGAGAGTGGTTTGAATCTTGGATCCTGTGTCGCCGCGTTTATAGCCGAATCAATGACCGCGTCTGCGAGAGGACTTACTGGATAAGGGTAGCCTATGCAGCCGCGAAGTCTTTTTTCTCCTTGGGATAGCTTGCTTATGGTAACGAAAACTCCGCAGCGTTCTAGGAGTTTCTGAGAAATATCGCCTGGAACTTTGATAGTGCTTCGACTTTCCAAGTATTCTTTAACCGCGTTCCTGGCAAGCTTGATGAGTGATTCTCCTTCAAAGTTGTCTATCTCAAACTGCAAGGCACGGTCCTCTATTGAGCAAAGCCTTGATTTGTTAGGGCTTTGTCTTGATTTTCTATATTGGATTCCGTTTTAGAATTTGATAGATTCTTCTGTTATGCCTTCTTTGGTTACTATCAGGAAATCAATGCCGTCTCCGCTCATAGCGTCTCTGCTTATTGCTGATTTTATTGACCTTGTGACGAGGTCTTTTGCTTCTTTGATTTTCAGGTCCTCTTTGTACCCGTCCTCTAGAACACCCATTGCGATTTCTGTGCCTGATCCAACCACTGCGTATTTGTCGGGTATTAGTGAGCCCAGAACGTCAAGCACGTAGAGTGAAGGTCCTTCTTCGTCTAAACCAGCCACTATGGTCTGAGTGATCAAAGGCGCGTATCTGCGGTTGAAGAGTATGTTTGACATCAGCTTTGCTGCCGAGCGGACTGAGATGGGTCTGCCCACGTCCATGCTGTACAGATTGGCTTGGGCTTCCACTTCTCTTGTTAGAATTTGCATATCACCAACTAGCCCTGCGCATGCTGCACCTATCTGATCTGTGATTCTAAAGACTTTTTTGCCGCCTTTGCTGACGACGAGATAACCGTAGGATACGCGCTTTTCGGAGGCCAATATTACTCCATCTCGGCAAACCACTCCGATTGTTGTAGCGCCTGGGATCCATGCCATGCCGCCTTGTTGTGCTTGCGGTTGTTGAACTTCCATGCATTTCACCATTTTGCGTTGATATTAGACTAAACCCAAACTATTAAAGTTTATACGGATCTGGAAGAAGTTCGGGCTGGACCGTTCTATTCCAGCAAGCATCAACAATTTCGCTTGGGCAGTCGTGTTGCCACAGAAAGCGACACCAATGTTGACGCTCGCTTCATCGGGGGCGGTTCATAGTACATCACAAACACACTTGCTGCTGACGTCAGCAACAAAAGAACCAAACTCACGGTAACATATTTCAGAATTCACTCCACGTTTTGTGGCACATATCCGTATCAAATATCCGGTCCATAATGTAAAGACTTTTTTCAGAAACAAACGTGCAGGAAGACCTATTCTTTGAGAGAAGACAAAAATGATAGAGAATCCGGCTCTAGGCTTGCGAAGTTTAAATAAAACTTGTTTTCATCAATATCTGACCCCATTTGGACTATCAACTCAAGAAATTCCACTTTCAAGAACTCGACTGGATATTCTGTTTCCCAGACTCAGGCAACCAAGGGAAATACCTCGACTACACTATACTCTTCACAGAAAGGAAGAAACAACCAACAAAAGAGCACCCCGTCAAGCTAGGCGAAATCCTGAGCAAGCCAGAGTTTGAAGATCATTTCCCCCACACAGTCGGATTCTTCAAGAGTTTTTCAGGCGACGGCGCAGAATTCAAACCAGATTACATGGAAATCCGTTTCATAGGGAGCATAGACGACTTCTGGCTATTCTTGAACGCTCTGAACCTCTGATGCTTCCATAGCAAATCATAATAGTCAGAACCAGCCAACCAAAGAGACGTGACTACTAGTGGGCAACCGTGGTCTCTACGTCGGGAGATTTCAACCTTTTCACCTAGGGCACCTAGACGCTATCAAAACAGTACTCGAAGGTGTCGACGAAGTTGTTATCGCAATTGGAAGCGCTCAATATAGCCACAATTACAGCAATCCGTTCACGGCAGGAGAACGATTGGTGATGATTCGGCGCGCCCTTCAGGAGGAGGGAGTGGATCACTCGCGATTCTGGATCGTTCCGGTTCCAGACGTCCATCTTCACATGCTTTGGGTCGCAGCCCTAGAAGGATATACTCCCCGTTTCAACGTTGTATACTCAAATGAACCGCTGACACGCAGGTTATTCATGGAAGCCGGATATGCAGTCAAGGACATCCGGTTCTTCGAACGCAAAATCCAAAGCTCCACACTTATCAGGGAAAAAATGGTCAAAGGCGAAAACTGGACTACGCTTGTTCCCAAAGCAGTTGCAGACTTCATTGGGGAAATAGACGGAGTCAATAGGCTTCGCGACCTGACCAGAACTGACAAACTCTAAAATCCAGACACAACTGGATCCTTCGGCTTCATTATTTCTCTGAGAAGCATCGTCGCATATGATCCCCGAAGCAACATAAAACTCAATCCCACTTCGAGTTCCTTCAAATTATCTTGATTTGTCGCGATTATTCTGGACTCAAATTCCTTTACGGGAGAAACAGTCGCACGCAATTCTCCTTTTCCACTCATAATTCTTCGGGCACTAACCTTGAACTCGTTAGGTTCCACCTTCTCCCTCGCAAGGATCTCCCTCTGGATTTCACCCATAACGCCTTCAGAAGGTTCTTGTTTCACGCCAATGAGAGGCAGAGCAATTCTCAATTTGTCCGCTCCAAGAAGGTGACTAATCTCGGTCAATGATTCAGCACCAACGATTTTGCCCGTCCTGGCAATTGGCAACCCAGATCGGTCCAGGCTGACAACAAAATCTCCTGGTTCGGCCCTATTCAGAGCAAAACCTGCTTTGATCCTTTCACTCAGGAACAGGTTGAACAAATACGACTGATAAGCTTGAACAAAAAGCTCCTGAAGTTTTTGGGGCAATCGGTCGAAAGCGCCCACGAAGTCGTTTGGCTCAGCAGCAAGATGGCGTAGCATGAATCTCTCGTATCGTAGTTGTCTTGGAAAATCCTGCAAGGCTTTCTTGAAGTCTCGAGTCGAAAGGAGTTCACTTCGTGCCTGTCTAGACTCTTGATGTTCATACTCGCTTGTCTTTGTTAGGAAGAGCATTGCTGCCTCCTCAAAATCTCCTTTGATGATCGATCTGCCAACCAGATGTGTTATCGGGCGTTTTGTTCCGAATCGCTGGTGCCCGAAAAAATTCGGAATTCCACCAAAGTTCTCAAGCTCACTAACTGTATCTGAAATCCTGTCCGAAACATCCTCTTCTCCTTTCTTGACGCTCTTTATTGTTACTCTGAACTTGTTACCCAGCAAGTAGAAAGGTGCCAGCCCATCGCGAAAGTACCCCAACGGATGCACTTCCATGCCTGGTACGCTAATTCCTGAAACATCTTTCGCCGACACGCCCTCAATTGTTATGCGCTGAGCCGTAACAGCCCTTGCATCTTTTATTCCAGCAATCTGAATTCGGCTCTGACCTATTCCGAGCTCTTTCGCAATTCGCATCATCGCGCTCAAGGTGTCCCAGTTTCGTTTGACGAGGGTGCAAAGGAGGTAACCTTGCCTGTAACCCGTAGTTCCCAAAGCCTTACTTTCTCCCCGTTCTTCAACGCTGGCAACCGAACCGTCGACAAGCACCTCTTGCACTAGAAAATCATCGATGGCTCCTCTGATAGCCCCACCTATCCCCGGCGCTTTAGAGGCGTAGGCTTTCATTCCCAGCGTTTGGTCTATAGACGGAACTCGCAAAATCCAAATGCCTTCTCTATAACAACTGCAGCTTCCCTGTTAGTCTATCCACAACTGAAGCTGGGGCAGGTCCAATTCCCAAACAGGTCACGGTGCCTTCAGGAATCTGGGTCAGGCCTCTGTCGACTATTAGCGCGTTTGGTAGACCAAGCTCTTTGGCCCCCGCCTCGAGTTCATGAAGCTCCTTTTCGTCCTTCACTTTAACAGCTATTTTGCGTTGCCCCTCAAAAAGCCAAGCTTCCCACCATGTTCGATGGCGCCTATGGGCTTCTTCAGATGCAGAGACTGCGGCGTGACCTGCCTGCGCAGCGATTTTTCCCTTGCCTAGTTTCAAGTCGCCCCGAAAGACTATGACTTGTTTGTACTCGAATTCATCCATGTTCATCCTCAGCTTCGTCGATTCAAATTATCAATTGAAGCTTTAAGGATTTGCAGTCAGATAGAGCAAAAGAAAATAGGCGAACCCAGCAAGCAAAGCAGGTTTAACTGCAGTTTTCAAGAGGGTTTGCCCTTGAAGATCTATCTCATCAACATCTCTCAAAGCCTCGTCCAGTTTGAACTTGGTGCTGAATCGGAGCGCGCTGTCAATCTTCCTGTCAGATAGAGAGTAAATGAACCTGCGTGCACTCAACATGGTTCTGAAGTCAAAACCCAACCTGCTACTACAGCGGTCTTGATATTGCTGAAGGCAAATTGAAGAGAAATCCTTTCTTCTCACAGCCTCGGCAACAACTTCAGCAGCTATTCGGGCGCAGGTTAGACCAAAAACAACTCCTCCGCCTGTGGTCGGCTTCACTTGAGATGCCGCATCTCCAACTACCAGGAATCCGTTTGCATAAGTTCTAGCTATAGGTCCTCCAAGGCTTATCGCGTGGAATGTCATCTGTGTGACCTTCGCTCTCGAAAACTGCTTCGACGCAACGGGATGTTTCGAAATGAACCTCTGTAGAAGCTGTTTTGGGTTTCTTCGTGTTGCGGCCAGTCCTACTTTTGCAGTGCCATCACGTCTAGGCATGAGCCATGCGTAGAAACCTGGTGCATAATCCTTGCCGAGATAAACTCCGACCTCGTCGCTTACCACGTCCTCAACATTCTCCAATTCGGCTTCCACACCATAAACAAGCTCCTGCCCGCTGAGAGCAGATAGTCCCGCCTGCCTCACCAGCTTAGACGAAATTCCCTCACAATCCACAACCACCTTGGCTTCAGATTGCTTTTCTTCTCCGCTTTGCCGCTCCAAGTTAACCCCTGCGACCGCCCCATTCTTGACTACTAAGGACTTGACTCGCGAGTTCAACGCAACTGACGCGCCTGCCTTTGAGGCTTTCTCGATCAAAAACTTGTCAAACAAGACGCGGTTTATAGCGCATGTGACTGGTTTTTGCATTCGTATCGAGAACTTTGTTCCTTTTGCCGAATAGACATTTGCCCCCGAGTAGGTGTTCTCCACAATGCCCCTCGGAAGGTTGCCCAGCCCAAGAGTCTTCAAGCCTCGGATGCTCAGATGCCCTGCGCAGTGGGATGGAATTCCAACTTCGTCATGTTCCTCGAAAACCGCAACACTGACTCCGAGTCTTGCCAAGTTCCACGCTGTGAAGGCTCCGACAGGTCCTCCGCCTACAACTACCGCGTCTGAAGCAGTGGTCATTTGCTTACACGCGGAATCTTGCGTTTTTCTACTGTATGAGTTCGATGCGACGCTTTCCCCTTGCCAAGGAGGTGGTGCGTATCTTTCCAGCGACTTCCAGCTGCATCAGTTGTTCATTAAAGTCCTTGTAGCCCAAGTCTTCGCATTCGTCTTTCAAGGCGTCAAACAAGTCCTCGTCTGTCATGTCGCCTTTCTTGCCTAAAACTTCTAGCAGAACGTATTTCGCAGGATGTGTTTTCCATGTTTTTATCGCGGGCATTTCTTTCTCTCTCCCTATGCTACGGGCGTGGTCGGCTTCTGGGCTTGGCGGGCTTGTTGCATGAAGCTCTTGTACCACTTCTCCATATCAGGAGTCACGGTCGGATTGACTTCTTTTATGGCATCTTGGAAATCCTTCATAGTAACTTCTCCTGCCTTGGCATCTCTTCTTAGAGCATGCATAGCTGCCTCCCTGCATAACGCCTCGATGTCCGCGCCTGAATAGTACTTGGTGAGAGTCGCGAGCTGGACTAGGTCCACATCTTTTGCCGTAGGCATGTCTTTGGTGTAGATTTTGAATATTTGCACCCTGCTCTTCTCGTCAGGTTCTGAAACGTAGATAAGCCTATCAAACCTTCCGGGTCTGAGCACAGCTGGATCAACTACATCAGGTCTGTTAGTGGCTGCAATGACAACTATGTCTTGAAGAGTGACTATCCCATCCATTTCGGTTAAAAGCTGGCTTATGACGCGTTCAGAAACGCCGCTATCAGAGAAACCTCCCCCTCTACGCGGTGTGAGAGAATCCATCTCGTCCAGAAAGATCACTGCCGGCGCCGCCATCCTAGCTTTTCTGAATACTTCCCGAATTGCCTTTTCTGACTCGCCAACCCACTTAGAGAATACTTCTGGGCCTTTGATTGAAATGAAGTTAGCTTCACTCTCCGTTGCGACTGCCCTAGCAAGCAACGTTTTTCCGCATCCTGGCGGACCATACAGGAGTATTCCTTTTGGCGGTTTGATTCCCAATCGCGTGAACATCTCTGGACTCTTCAGTGGCCACTCCACGGCTTCTATCAAGTGCTGCTTTACTTCTTCGAGTCCACCTGCATCTTCCCAGTGGACGGTTGAGACCTCAATGTATACTTCCCGCATGGCGGTTGGAGTGACTTCCTTGTAAGCATTTATGAAATCATCCATTCTAACATCCATTTTCTCGAGTACGGCAGGCGGTATGCGCTCCTCTTCGAGGTTTATCTGTGGAAGGTACCTTCGAAGGGCCTTCATAGCTGTCTCTCTTCCCAATGCTGACAAGTCGGCTCCAGTGTATCCATGTGTCATGTCAGCTAGCTTCTTGAGGTCAACATCCTCAGCCAGGGGCATGCCTCTGGTGTGAATTTGCAGAACTTCATGTCTGCCAACCTTGTCTGGAACGCCAATTTCAATTTCCCTGTCAAATCTTCCCGGTCGTCTCAAAGCTGGATCGAGGGCACTTGGTCTATTTGTCGCACCGATGACAATTACATTGCCCCTACCTGACAGGCCATCCATCAAGGCTAGTAACTGTGCGACGACCCGCCTCTCAACTTCGCCGGTGACCTCTTCCCTTTTAGGCGCTATGGCATCGAGTTCGTCAACAAATATTATACTCGGAGCATTCTGCTGAGCTTGCTG
>Ga0316601_100001195_pt1 | contig 12388 bp, 11 predicted proteins | sample OWC_soil_day5_no_FD_207663 | JGI IMG/M metagenome (GOLD analysis project Ga0316601, IMG submission 207663) | Wetland soil microbial communities from Old Woman Creek delta, Ohio, United States - OWC_soil_day5_noCT | ecosystem: Environmental > Terrestrial > Soil > Wetlands | place: USA: Ohio...
AGGTGCACCTGGCCGACGCGCACCACGTTGAGCAGTGTGAAAAGGCCCTGCAGTTCGATGCGTGCACCAGCCTCTTCGACCGTCTCGCGCACCGCGCCTTCGGCCGTGGTTTCGCCCAGTTCCATGAAGCCGGCCGGCAGCGTCCAGAAACCATAGCGCGGTTCGATGTTGCGGCGACACAGCAGCACCTGCTCGCCCCACACGGGCACCGTGCCGACCACATTGAGCGGGTTCTCGTAGTGCACTTCGCCGCAGGCGGTGCAGATGGCGCGGTCGCGGTTGTCGTCGGCCGGAATTCGGTACTGCGTGGCTGCGCCGCAGACCCGGCAGTGCTTGATGCGGCGCGTGTCGAACATGCGTTGCAGTTTAGCGGGCCGGCGCACATGGCATCATCGCTGAGCCCGTGTACGGGCTTTGCCGATTCCGCCATCAAGGACCTGCCATGAGCTTCGTGCTGACTCCGCCCGTCCAGACCGCCGTGCCGGTGGCCGACGGCCGTTCGTTCCCGGTTCACCGCATCTATTGCGTCGGGCGCAACTATGTCGAGCATGCCATCGAGATGGGCCACAGCGGCCGCGAGCCCCCATTCTTTTTCCTGAAGCCGGCCGACGCGGTGCTGGCGGTGGCCGATGGCCAGACCGGCCAGATGGCCTACCCGAGCCTGAGCTCGAACCTGCACCACGAGATCGAACTGGTGGTGGCCATCGGCCGCGGCGGGCGCAACATTGCCGCTGCCGATGCCGCTCAACACATCTGGGGCTACGGCATCGGCCTGGACATGACGCGGCGTGACCTGCAGAACGACATGAAGAAGCAAGGCCGCCCCTGGTGCATCGGCAAGGCCTTCGAACAGTCGGCGCCGATCGGGCCGATCCATCCGATCGCGCGCACTGGACGGCTGAGCAAGGGTGCGATCACGCTGCATGTCAACGGCGAACTGCGCCAGAAGGGCGACCTGGGTGACCTGATCTGGAGTGTCGACGAGATCATCGAGCATCTCAGCACCGCCTGGCTGCTGCAGCCAGGCGACCTGATCTACACCGGCACGCCAGCCGGTGTCGGCGCGGTGAACAAGGGCGACCTGATGGAAGGCCGCATCGAAGGGTTGGGCGCGCTGCGCGTGGTCGTCGTCTGAACACGGACCTGGGAGGGCCGCCATGGAGCTGTACAACTACTTCCGCTCGTCGGCGTCCTACCGGGTGCGCATCGCGCTGGCGCTGAAGGGTCTGTCCTACGACTACAAGGCGGTGCACATCGCCAACAACGAGCAGTTCGCCGAGTCCTATGCCGCGGTGTCGGCGGCACGGCTGGTGCCGCTGCTGCGCGATGGCGAACAGGTCATCACCCAGTCGATGGCCATCATCGAATACCTCGACGAGACCCATCCCCAGCCGGCGTTGCTGCCGGCGGATGCGCCGGGACGGGCGCGCGTGCGTGCCTTGGCCCAGGACGTGGCCTGCGAGATCCACCCGCTGAACAACCTGCGTGTGCTGCGCTATCTGGTGAACTCGCTGAAGGTGTCGGAAGAAGACAAGGACCGCTGGTACCGCCACTGGGTCGAGACCGGCCTGGAGGCAGTGGAGCGCCAGCTCGCCGCCCAGCCCGCGCGCTATTGCCACGGGGACACCCCGACGCTGGCCGACTGCGTGCTGGTGCCGCAGATCTTCAATGCCCAGCGCTTCAAGTGCCGCACCGACCATGTGCCGCAGGTGATGCGCGTGTACGACGCCTGCATGCGCCTGGACGCCTTCGAGAAGACCCGGCCTGAAGCCTGTCCGGATGCTTTCTGACGGCCCCGAGCCGCCCTTCGCGGCCAGCATGCTGTGGCCGCAGTGGGACGTGGCGCCGCGCGTTGGCGCGGTGATGAGCACCCGAGCCGGCGGTGTCAGCCGCTCCCCCTGGGACAGCCTGAACCTGGGCACCGCGGTCGGCGACGATCCGGCCGCGGTGGCTGAAAACCGCCGCCGCTTCGTCGCGCTGACCGGTGCGCAACCGGCCTGGCTTCGTCAGGTGCACGGCAGTACCGTCGTGCCTGCGCACGAGGCCGCCGCTGCGGACGAGCCGCCGCAGGCCGACGCCAGCTGGACCGACCAGCCGGGCGTGGCCTGCATCGTGCAGGTGGCCGACTGCATGCCGGTGCTTCTGGCCGCGCCCGGCGGCCGCGCCGTGGCCGCGGCGCATGCCGGTTGGCGCGGCTTGGCCGGCGGCGTGGTCGAGGCGGCGCTGGCGGCGCTGTGCACGGCGGCACGCTGCGAGCCGGCGCAGGTGTCGGCCTGGCTTGGCCCGTGCATCGGGCCGAGCCGTTTCGAGGTCGGCGCCGACGTGCTGCAGGCCTTCGGCGCGTCGCCGGGCCAGGCCGACGCGCGGCGCTTCGTGCCCGGTACCGACGCGGGCGGCGCGCCGCGCTGGCTGGCCAACCTGCCGCAACTGGCGCGCGACCGGTTGGCACTCCTGGGCGTGCGCCGGGTCAGCGGCGGCAACTGGTGCACCGTCGAGCAGCGCTCAAGGTTCTTTTCCTACCGGCGCGACGGCCTCACCGGCCGGCTCGCCGCGGCCGCCTGGATCCGCCGCTAGAGTTGCCTGCTGCCGTGCCAGTGCGCGCCGACGTGCACTGCGCCGAGCCGGAGTGCCCAGCACGTAGAGCACGATCGACAACGGCAGCACGCCGTACAGCAGGAAGGTGAAAACCGCACCGAGCACCGTGCCATTGGGGGCCAGCGCTTCGGCCAGCGCCATCATCAGTACGACGTAGATCCAGGCCAGGGCGACCAGGTGCATGGGCAGTTGAGAGCAGGAAAGGAAGGACAATGCCGGTCAGCCTGCGCTAAGCTAACGACGCAAGAATCGCGACCAGAAAAACACCTCGGTGACGTGCGGCCTGAGCCGCACCCATCGACTGCAAGACGGAGACAGCATCATGCCCAAAACCAACGCCTTCCTGCCGGACCTGGGTTCCGATGCCATGACGGCTGTCATGGGCGATGCACTGAAGGGACTGTCGGGGCTGAACCTGCCTTCGGATGCGCTGGTGCAACTGCAGCGCGACTATGTCGAAGGCGCGACCGCGCTGTGGAACCGCACGCTGAAGGGCCCGGCGCACGACAGCGCGGCCGCAGCTGCGCCCGCATTGGCCGACCGGCGCTTCTCCGCCAAGGAATGGGCCGAGAACCCGGCGGCCGCCTACACGGCGCAGATGTACCTGTTGAACTCGCGCACGCTGATGAAGATGGCCGAGGCGGTGCAGGGCGACGCCAAGACCAAGGCGCGCATCCGCTTCTCGGTGCAGCAATGGGTCGACGCGATGGCGCCGAGCAACTTCCTGGCGCTGAACCCCGAAGCCCAGCAGCTGGCGCTGAAGACCCAGGGGCAGAGCCTGGCCTCCGGCATGCAACTGCTGATGGGCGACGCCGGCAAGGGCCACGTGTCGCAGACCGACGAATCGGCCTTCGAGGTGGGCCGCAACGTGGCCACCACCGAAGGCGCGGTGGTGTTCGAGAACGAGTTGTTCCAGCTGATCGAGTACAAGCCGCTGGGCGCCAAGGTGTACGAACGGCCGATGCTGATGGTGCCGCCGTGCATCAACAAGTTCTACATCATGGACCTGCAGCCCGACAACTCGCTGATCCGCTACACGGTGGAGCAGGGACATCGCACCTTCGTCGTCAGCTGGCGCAACCCTGACAACTCGCTGGTCGACAAGACCTGGGACGACTACATCGAAAACGCCGCCATCCGAGCCATCGACGTGGTGCAGGAGCTGACCGGCGCCAGGACCATCAACACGCTCGGCTTCTGCGTCGGCGGCACGATCCTTTCCACTGCGCTGGCGGTGCTGGCCGCCCGCGGTCAGCAGCCGGCGCATTCGGTGACGCTGTTGACCACGCTGCTCGACTTCAGCGATACCGGGATTCTCGACCTGTTCATCGACGAAGCCGGCGTCAAGCTGCGCGAGATGACGCTGGGCGACAAGGCGCCCACCGGCCCGGCTTTGCTCAAGGGCCAGGAGCTGGCCACCACCTTCAGCTTCCTGCGGCCGAACGACCTGGTCTGGAACTATGTGGTCGGCAACTACCTGAAGGGCGAGCCGCCGCCAGCCTTCGACTTGCTGTACTGGAACGGCGATGCCACCAACCTGCCCGGACCGATGTATTGCTGGTACCTGCGCCACACCTACCTGCAGGACGAACTGAAGGTGCCGGGCAAGCTGACGGTGTGCGGCGAGAAGCTCGACCTGTCCAGCATCAAGGCGCCGGTCTTCATCTACGCCTCGCGCGAAGACCATATCGTGCCTTGGAAGGCGGCCTATGCCTCCACGCGCATCATGAGCGGCAAGAAGCGCTTCGTGCTGGGGGCCTCCGGCCACATCGCCGGCGTCATCAACCCGCCGGCCAAGAAGAAGCGCAACTACTGGACCAACGACACGTTGACGGGCGACGCCGAGGCCTGGCTGGCCGGCGCCACCGAGGTGCCCGGCAGCTGGTGGCCCGACTGGGCCGGCTGGCTGAAGCCCCTTGCGGGCGCATGGGTGGCCGCACCCAAGGCGCCGGGCAGCCGCAAGTACGCGCCGATCGAACCGGCGCCGGGCCGCTACGTCAAGCAGAAGGCCTGAAGGGTTTTCAGGGCGAACCCGCTTGACGCGGCAAGGTCGTCGGGCGAACCTCACACACATCAACCAAGGAGATGAGCATGGCAAAGAAAGTGGCATACGTGACCGGCGGCATGGGTGGCATCGGCACCGCGATCTGCCAGCGGCTGCACAAGGAAGGCTTCACCGTCATTGCCGGCTGCGGCCCGACGCGCGACTGGCAGAAGTGGCTCGACGAGCAGAAGGCGCTGGGCTACAGCTTCCACGCCTCGGTGGGCAACGTGGCCGACTGGGATTCGACCGTCGCCGCCTTCACCAAGGCGCGCGAGCAGCATGGCCCGATCGACGTGCTGGTCAACAACGCCGGCATCACGCGCGACCGCATGTTCCTGAAGATGACGCCCGAGGACTGGAAGGCAGTCATCGACACCAACCTGAACAGCATGTTCAACGTCACCAAGCAGGTGGTGCCGGGCATGGTGGAAAAGGGCTGGGGCCGCATCATCCAGATCAGCAGCGTCAACGGCGAGAAGGGGCAGGCCGGCCAGACCAACTACTCGGCGGCGAAGGCCGGCATGCACGGCTTCACGATGGCGCTGGCGCAGGAAGTCGCGGCCAAGGGCGTGACCGTCAACACCGTCAGCCCGGGCTACATCGGCACGGACATGGTGCGCGCGATCAAGCCCGAGGTGCTGGAGAAGATCGTCGCCACCATCCCGGTCAAGCGCCTGGGTACGCCGGAGGAAATCGGCTCGGTCGTCGCCTGGCTGGCCGGCGAGGATTCCGGCTTTACGACCGGTGCGGATTTCAGCTGCAATGGCGGACTCCATATGGGCTGAGGGCCTCGCCCAACGAAAAAGGGCGCCAGCGGGCGCCCTTTTTTCGACCTCAGGTTCCGGCCAGGAAGAACTTGATCAACCCCTTGGCGACGAAGCCGAGCAGGCCGAAGCCCAGCGCCAGGAAGAGCACGAAGGTGCCGAAGCGGCCGGCCTTCGATTCGCGCGCCAGCTGGAAGATGATGAACACCATGTACAGCATGAACGCGCCGACTCCGAAGGTCAGCCCGAACTGCGCGATCTGGTCTTCGCTGTAGCCGAACATCTCAGGCTACCTGGGGCAGGTCGGCCTGGGGCACCAGATCGCGGTACGCATGCCAGCTGGCATAGGACAGCCAGGGTACGGCAATGATCAGGCCGAGCAGAAGGGTGCTCATTCCGACCAGCGTGATGGCCATCAGCAGGGCTCCCCACAGCGCCATCGGCCCGGGGCTTTGCAGCACCGCGCGCCAGCTGGTCAGCACCGCGCCGAGCACGCTGATGCGCCGCTCCAGCATCAGCGGGATGGCCACCACGCTCGACGCGTAGACCGGGGCTACCAGCACGCCGCCCAGGGCCAGCCAGCCCTCGAAGAGCCACGACTGCTCGCTCAGCACCACCACGTGCAGGAAGTCCACCGGGTCACTCACTGCCTCTGGCGCGAAGGCCGTGATCATCGACGCCGAGGTCAACACCCAGCAGGTGCCGGCAGCGGCCAGCAGCAGGCCGAACAGTACCAACCGGTGGTCGCGCGGCTTCCACGCGGCCAGCGCAGTGAGCAGGGTTGGCTTGTGCTGCGCCTCCAGGGCGCGGCTGACGGCATACAGGCCGGTGGCCGCCAGCGGGCCGATCAGCAGGAAGCCGCTGAAGGCGCCAGCCAGCAGCCAGAACTGCCGGTAGGCCAGCAGCAACAGCAGCAGGCCGAAGGAGGTGACGGCCAGGCCGTGCAGCAAGCCCGGCACGGGGGCCGCCAGCAGATCGTGCCAACCACGTGCCAGCCACAGGAAGGGCTGCTCGTAGCTGATCGGTGCCAGCTGGCAGCGGCGTGATTGCTCGAGGGCGGATTCGGAGGGCATCGGTGCGATCTCGGGTCGGTGGCCGAATGCCATTGTCGCGGCTGGGCGCGGCCGGCTCAGCCGATCAGCCTGCGGGCCGCCTCCTGCAGCGTGCCGGGTTCGGCGTCGGTCAGCACCACCACGGTGGCCTGCGGCAGCTGGCGGTAGCTGGAGCGGAACGAGCGTTCGTACAGCGGGTCGTAGTGCGCCTGCATCAGCGCCGCGAAGACCTCGGCCCACCGGCCCGAGCGGGCCAGGGCCTGCCAAGCCACGACGGTGTTGCGGCCGCGCAGCGCCAGCAGCCCGTCGAGCAGCCTGCAGAAGCCCTCGGGGTCGGCCGCGAAGTGGCCGTACTCCTGCAGCAGCAGTTGCAGTCGCTCGGCCTGGTCCAGCTCGACGCGCAGGCAGTGCCCGTGCTCGCGCAGCTGCTCGATCAGCGCTTCGGGCACGCGCAGCGTGCCGATCTTGCGGCTTTCGCCTTCGACGAACACCGGCCGTGCCGGGTCGAAGGATTTCAGCGCCTGCCAGACCAGGCTGTCGAAGCGCTTCTGGCTGGGCTGCGTGCAGCCCGGCACGGCGCCCAGTACCGAACCGCGGTGCCCGGCCAGGCCTTCCAGGTCCAGGGTCTGTGCGCCCTGTGCGGCCAGTGCGTGCAGCAACCGGGTCTTGCCGCTGCCGGTGCGCCCGCACAGCACCTGGTAGCGAAATCCCTGCGGCAGCGTCTGCAGCTCGGCACGCACCAACGCGCGAAAGGCCTTGTAGCCGCCCTCCAGTTGCGCGCTGCGAAAACCGATCTGGCCCAGGAACCAGGCCAGCGAACCCGACCGCTGGCCGCCGCGCCAGCAGTACACCAGCGGCCGCCATTCCCGCGGCTTGTCGGCCACCGAGCGATCCAGGTGGTCGGCGATGTTGCGCGCCACCATCGCTGCGCCGACCTTGCGCGCCTGCAGCGCCGACACCTGCTTGTACAGCGTGCCGACGATGCGGCGCTGCTCGTCGTCGAGTACCGGCCAGTTGAGTGCGCCGGCCAGGTGATCGTCGGCGAACTCGGCGGGCGAGCGCACATCGATCACCGCGTCGAAGCGGCCCGCGTCGGCAGCCACCTCGGCCGCGCTGACGGCCACCAGGCTCACGCCGGCGTCACCGCGTCGAGCAGTTCGCTTTCCACCTGCAACTGGGTGCGCGAATGCTGCAGCGCCGGGCCGTCCACCAGGAAGGTGTCTTCGACGCGTTCGCCCAGCGTGCTGACTTTGGCCAGGTGCAGATTGATATGGTGCCGCGCCAGCACCCGGGCGATGGCATAGAGCAGCCCTGAGCGGTCGCTGGCGCTGACGGTCAGCAGCCAGCGCTGTGCACGCTCGTCCGGGTTCAGTGTGACCCGCGGTGTCACCGGGAAGGAGCGCACGCGGCGCGACACGCGGCCGCGCCCGGGCTCGGGCAGCGGGCCGCTGGACGACAGCGCCAGCACCGCCTGGGTCTCGACCAGCGAGATCAGGTCGCGATAGGCACTCGGGTCGCCGGGTTCAATGCGCGTGCTGATGACCTGGAAGGTGTCCAGCGCGTAGCCGGCGCGGGTGGTGTGGATCTTGGCATCCTGGATGCTGAAGCCGGCGCTGTCGAAGTATCCGCAGATGCGGGCAAACAGGTCCGGACAGTCGGGGGAGAACACCAGCACCTGCAGCCCGTCACCCACCGACGAGGGCCGGGCCCGCACCACCGGCTCGGTCGTATCCAGGTGGCGCCACAGCGAACGCGCATGCCAGGCAATGTCGGCGGCGTCGTGGCGCGCGAAGTAGCTCACGTCCAGCGTCTTCCACAGCTGCTCTTCGGTGCCGGGCAGCGCCGAATGCAGCGCCAGCAGCTGGCGGGCCTCCTGCTTGCGCGACTCGATCTCGGCGTCCAGGTTCGGCTTGGCACCGCCCAGCGCGCGCAGCGTCAGGCGGTACAGATCCTCCAGCAGCTTGCCCTTCCAGGCATTCCACACCTTCGGGCTGGTGCCGCGGATGTCGGCCACCGTCAGCAGGTACAGCGCCATCAGGCGCCTGGGTGAGCCGACCAGCCGCGCGAAGGCCTGGATCACGTCGACATCGCTCAGATCCTCCTTCTGCGCGATGCGGCTCATCGTCAGGTGCTGCAGCACCAGGAACTCGATCAGCGCGCAGTCCTCGCGGGAGATGCCGTGGTCGCGGCAGAAGCGCCGTGCCTCGGTGGCGCCGAGCTGCGAATGGTCGCCGCCGCGGCCCTTGGCCACGTCGTGGAACAGCGCGGCCACGTACAGCAGCCAGGGCTCGTCCCACTGGCTGGCCAACTGCGAGCAGAACGGATACTCGTGCGCGTGCTCCGGGATGAAGAAGCGGCGCACGTTGCGCACCACCATGATGATGTGTTGGTCGACCGTGTAGACGTGGAACAGGTCGTGCTGCATGCGCCCGACGATGCGGCGGAAGACCCACAGGTAGCGCCCCAGCACCGAGGTCTCGTTGAGCAACCGCAGCGCGTGGGTGATGCCGCTGGGCTCGCGCAGGATCTGCATGAACACCGCGCGGTTGGCCGGATCGCGGCGAAAGCCCGCATCCATCAGGTTGCGCGCGTTGTACAGCGCGCGCAGCGTGCGCGCCGACAGGCCCTTGATGCCCGGGGTCCGCTGGTACACCAGGAAGGTGCGCATGATGGCGTGCGGATGCTCGGCATAGAGTCGGTCGTGCGCCACCTCGAGCATGCCGCCGCGGTCGAGGAAATGGGCGTCGATCGGCCGCATCGGCGCTTCTTCGGAGCCATTGATGCGCTCCTCGATGTTCAGCATCAGGATCTGGTTGAGCTGCGTCACCGCCTTGGCCGCCCAGTAGTAGCGGTGCATCAGCACCTCGGACGAGCGCTGGCCCTTGGTGGCCTTGTAGCCGAAGCTCTCGGCCACGGCCGTCTGCAGGTCGAAGACCAGCCGGTCCTCGCGCCGCCCGGCGATCAGGTGCAGCCGCGCGCGGATCAGCTTGAGCGTGCCCTCGTGCTTGTGCAACTGGCCCACCTCGAAGGGCGTGATCAGCCCCTTGGCGGCCAGTTCGGTCCAGTTGCGGCCCAGGCCCGCGGCGCGGGCCACCCAGATCACCAGCTGCAGGTCGCGCAGGCCACCGGGGCTTTCCTTGCAATTGGGCTCGAGCGAGTAGGGCGTGTCCTCGTACTTGACATGGCGCTGGCGCATCTCCAGCATCTTCGCGCGCAGGAAGGCCTTCGGATCCATCACCGCGTCGGTGGCCTGGCGGAAGGCGGTGTAGACGCGGCGCGATCCGCACAGGAAGCGCGATTCGAGCATCGCGGTCTGCACCGTCACGTCGCGCCGCGCCTGGTCGACGCACTCCTCGATGGTGCGCACCGACGAGCCGATCTCCAGGCCGATGTCCCAGCAGGCGTGCAGAAACCGTTCGACCGCGGCGCGCAGCGGGTCGGTCCGTGCGTCGGGCGCCGCGTCGCTGCGGGCCGCATCCAGGCCCTGGCCAGCCGGCAGCAGCACCAGCACGTCGACGTCCGAATAGGGGAAGAGCTCGGCGCGGCCATATCCGCCCACGGCCACCAGCGTGGCGCCGGCCGGCATCGCGGCGTGCTCCCACAGCTCGGCCAGGTGGTTGTCGACATGGCGCGTCAGCGCCTTGGTCAGTCGGGTCGAGGCCAAGGCGGTGGCGCGTGATTCGCCGAAGTGCGTCAGCAGCGCCGTCTTGCCTTCGCGAAAGCGCGCGCGCATCGACGCCACGCTGCGCGGCCCATGCGGCTCGCGCGGCAGGGTGAGTTCGGGCAGGGCCGACATCGCTTCAGCCGCTGACGAAGTCTGGCGGCGGCGGACTGGCGGCCGACAAGGTGAGCACCTCGTAGCCGGTGTCGGTGACCAGCACGGTGTGCTCCCATTGCGCCGACAGCGAGCGGTCCTTGGTGACGATGGTCCAGCCGTCGCCCAGCTCGCGGATCTCGCGCCGGCCGGCGTTGATCATCGGTTCGATGGTGAAGATCATGCCCGGCAGCAGCTCGTCCAGCGTGCCCGGCCGGCCGTAGTGCAGCACCTGCGGCTCCTCGTGGAACTTGCGGCCGATGCCGTGGCCGCAGAACTCGCGCACCACCGAGAAGCCCTGGTTCTCGGTGAAGGTCTGGATCGAGTGTCCGATGTCACCGAGCCGCGCGCCGGGACGCACGCGCACGATGCCGCGCCACATGGCCTCGTAGGTCAGCTGGCACAGGCGCCGCGCCTGGATCGAGCCCTCGCCGACGATGAACATGCGGCTGGTGTCGCCGTGCCAGCCGTCCTTGATGACGGTGACGTCGATGTTGACGATGTCGCCATCCTTCAGCGGCCGCTCGTTCGGGATGCCGTGGCAGACCTGGTGGTTGATCGAGGTGCAGATCGACTTGGGATAGGGCACGTAGCCCGGCGGCGCATAGTTCAGCGGCGCCGGCACGCAGCCCTGCACGTTCACGATGTAGTCGTGCGCCAGGCGGTCGAGTTCCTCGGTGGACACCCCGGCCTTGACATGCGGTGTCAGCATGTCCAGCACCTCCGAGGCCAGCCGTCCTGCCACGCGCATGCCCTCGATGTCGTTGCCGGTTTTCAATGTGATCGTCATGGGTCGGGATTATCCCATCCAGCCAATAAAATGCCGGCCACGCGCGTCGATGGCCCGAGTCCGGCGCCCCCTGCCACAGCCCCGCCCTTCGTCACGCGACCGCATGCCCGCCCATTCCCAGCACCTGATGCATTTCGAAGGCGGCAACGCCTTGTCCGCCTTCCGCGCCCGCACGCTGCTGCAGGCCCTTCAGGGGGTGAACGAGCGCATTGCCGGGGTCGCGGCCCGCCATGTGCACTGGGTGCGCTGCACCGAGCCGCTCGACGCCGCGGGCAGCGACAAGCTGGCCGGCCTGCTGCGTTATGGCGACCCTGCGCTCGATCATTCGCAGGGGACGCTGGTGGTGGTGATGCCGCGGCTGGGTACGGTCTCGCCCTGGGCCAGCAAGGCCACCGACATTGCGCACAACTGCGCCATCGCGGTACAGCGCATCGAGCGCGTCACCGAGTACACATTGAGCCTGAAACGTGGCCTGCTCGGTGCAGGCAAGCGGCTGTCGGCCGAGGAACTGCAAGCCTGCGCGGCGTTGCTGCACGACCGCATGACCGAGAGCGTGGCCTTCGAGCGCGAGGCTGCCGCCCACCTGTTCGACGAGCAGCCCGCGCCGCCGCTGGAGCATGTGGATGTGCTGGGGCAGGGCGCCGCGGCGCTGCGCGAGGCCAATGGGCGCTTCGGCCTGGCGCTCAGCGAGGACGAGATCGACTATCTGGTGCAGGCCTTCACGCAGCTGCAGCGCAACCCCAGCGATGTCGAGCTGATGATGTTCGCGCAGGCCAACAGCGAGCATTGCCGGCACAAGATCTTCAATGCGGCCTTCCGCATCGACGGCCAGGACCAGCCGCTGTCGATGTTCGGCATGATCCGCCACACCGAAGCCGTGTCACCGCAGCGCACGGTGGTGGCCTACCACGACAACGCCGCCGTGATGGGAGGCGGGCCGGTGCAGCGCTGGCTGCCGCAGGGCTACACCAATGCGCCGCAGTACGGCGTGCGCGAGGAAGTGGCGCACGTGCTGATGAAGGTGGAGACGCACAACCACCCGACGGCGATCTCACCCTTTCCGGGCGCGTCCACCGGTGCCGGCGGCGAGATCCGCGACGAAGGTGCCACCGGCCGCGGCGCGCGGCCCAAGGCAGGCCTGACCGGCTTCTCGGTGTCGAATCTGCACCTGCCGGACACCGACGAACCCTGGGAGCGCCAGTCCATCGGCAAGCCGGCGCACATCGCCAGCGCGCTGCAGATCATGATCGAAGGCCCGCTCGGCGGTGCGGCCTTCAACAACGAGTTCGGCCGGCCCAACCTGGGCGGCTACTTCCGCGTCTTCGAACA
>Ga0316601_100001197_pt1 | contig 12383 bp, 9 predicted proteins | sample OWC_soil_day5_no_FD_207663 | JGI IMG/M metagenome (GOLD analysis project Ga0316601, IMG submission 207663) | Wetland soil microbial communities from Old Woman Creek delta, Ohio, United States - OWC_soil_day5_noCT | ecosystem: Environmental > Terrestrial > Soil > Wetlands | place: USA: Ohio...
AAGGAAATAGAATTGATATATAATGTTATAATTGTAAGTTACTAGTCAACTTCGAAAAGAATGTATGCATTTATAAAAATGAATATGAGGAATAAATTATATTTTTAATAAATTATGAATTTTTTTAAAATTTTCTATTGATAAGAATCATTTATATAGTAATATATATATATGATTCTTTCTTTTTAGACAAAAACATTCATAATTTTTATATAAAGGATGTGCAGCACTGTGAAGTTAATTTCGCTATGTAAAAAAGTAAATATTAAAATAAATAAGATATTATCGAGTAAATTTCAATTAAAAAGTTACCTTATTTCATTTTTCAGTGTTTGCATAGCATTGATGCTAACAGTTTATGTATCATATGATGGAATAAACAAATTATACAATAGCTCCTCGCAAGAAATAAATAAGGGCCTGGTGTCCTTAAATGATGAATATTTAAATAACTATATAACTATTACCTCGGAGCTTATTGAAACCAAAATGAAACAATTTTTTGATGAACAAGCTATAACCGCAGACATTTATCAAAAATTTTTAGATAATGAGGAACAATTCAAACCTATAGTTAACAGTGTGAATGCAGCACCATTTTTTAGAGACAATATAAGTTTCAATGGAAGATGGTATCAAAATAGTGATGATGAACCTACAGTTTTGTACATTGAAAGATATCTTTTGAATAAAAACATGAAAATAAAACCAGAAGTGAAAAAGGAAGTTGATAGAACAGCAATTTTAGATTTGATTTTACCTTCTATTTATAAATATGGTGAAAAAAAAGTTGCTGTATATTATCAAGGTGCAAAGGGCCAAGAATTTATAAGAAGCGCTCCATGGAATGATATAGGAAGTGGCTTTGATAAAATATATCCAGCAATTACGGATACTCCTATTTTACAAGCTTTTAATCCGGGCCTGGTTGAAGATTTTGAAAAACTCATGACAAGTAATGAGAAGTATAAAAAAAATCCTGAGAAGCTTGCTATAATCAAGCCTCCTTATGTAGATGGATCTACAGGTAAAGCAATAATGACATTAAGTCTTCCACTTTGGAATAAGCAAAGAGATACATTTAAAGGCACTATAGCCTTAGATGTTGAATTAGATGAAATAATAAATTTTACAAGAAATTTAAAACTTGCTAATACTGGGTTTGCATACATAAGCCAGTCTAATGGAAATATATTCGCAGTAAATCAAAATGGAGAAAAAACATTGGGCCTAAAAACTATGATGGATTCGACTTCAAAGCCAACCTCTGGCGCAGAGTATGATGCAATGCAAAGATTCTTTAAAGATAGTAAATATGAGTCAGTAAAAAAAATCAAATTACCTACTGCTATGGAAATAGTGCACAATGAAATAGAGATAAACGGAAAAGATTATATTCTTTTTCAACAAAACTTAAATCCTTTTAAAACCTGGAGCACCGGAAAGTCATTTTCAACAGAAACATGGACTTTGGGATTTCTAGTTCCTAAGGCGGAGTTGTATGGAACATATAATAATGTTCGCGCACAAATAAGTGGAGCTAAAAGGCAGATGCTTCTTAACCAAACTAAAATATCTATAGGTATTATTTTATTATTAGGTATGGCTATATATTTTTTATTTAACAAAATAACTAATAATTTAAAGAAATTAGAGGATGCTGCTTTAAAAATAAAAGATGGAAATTATGATGTAAAATTAGATATAAAATCTCATGATGAATTTGGAAGGCTTGCTGAAACCATTGAAAAAATGCTTTGTGAAATTAAAACTACTTTTCAGCGTTTAAAAGAACAGAATCTACTGCTTAAAAATGAAATAGAAGATAGAATGGATAAAGAACGCATTATTAAGCATTTAGAAAGTTATGACACTTTAACTAATTTACCAAATCAAAATATTTTAGAAAGAGATTTAGAGGAATATCTTAAGTTATATGACAGTATGACAGTGATTATAATAGGTATTGATGATTTTAGAAAAGTGAATGAAGCTATTGGACGCCAGGGAGGAAATGAAGTTTTAAAAATTATTTCTGCTCGTCTAAAGGATATAAAAGGTGCAGGGGAAATCTTTAAAATAACTGGTGATGAATTTGTAATGCTCTATAATAACCTTGAAGATCCTGAAAGCATGATTATAGAGGCAGAGCATATTTTAGATGTATTTAAGAATCCTATTTATGTGAAAAATAAGGAAATATTCACAACAGCTAGCATTGGAATAAGCACTTATCCAAGGAATAGTGATAATTCAAATTCATTAATAAAATTTGCGTCTATTGCACTAAATCGTGCAAAAGAAAGCCAAAAGGGAAAATATAAATTTTATGATGAAGAATTAAATGCTATATCCAAAAGAAGAATGAATATGGTGTATGAATTGAGACATGCGCTTTCTAATAATGAATTAGAATTACATTATCAACCACAAATAAATTACAATACTAAGAAAATTATTGGAATGGAAGCTTTACTTAGATGGAATAGCAAGGTTCTAGGCACTGTAAGACCAGATGAATTTATACCCTTAGCTGAGGAATTTGGTTTCATTGAAGAAATCGGAAAATGGGTTATTTATAATGCTTGCAGACAAACTAAGCAATGGCATGACCTTGGCTATGATAATTTAAGTATTGCTGTAAATGTTTCACCATTACAATTTACTAGAACAGATTTAAATGCTATAGTGAATGATGTTTTATTAGAAATAGGACTTCCAGCAGAAAACTTAGAAATTGAAGTTACCGAAAGTATGTTTATTAATGACATGGAGACAGTAATTCATACTTTAAAAAAATTAAGAGAAAAGTCTGTGATGGTAGCAGTTGACGATTTTGGAACGGGATATTCTTGTCTAAGCTATATCAAAGATCTACCTATAGATAAATTAAAAATAGATAGATCCTTTATAAAGGATATACCTGATATAGACAACGGTTCATTGGCTACCACTATAATTGAAATAGGTAAAAACTTTGGACTTAAGATCATTGCTGAAGGAGTAGAGACAAAGGCGCAAGAGAATTTTTTAATAGAACGAGGCTGTGACGAGGCTCAAGGATATTATTATAGTAAACCATTATGCGTAAAGGATTTTACTAGTCTACTTTTAGGTAATAAATTTTATGATGCTGAAATTAATGAATAGCTTAAAATATAACACGGAAATTTTTGAAATTTATTATTTTAAAAGAATTAAATCGTAAAAAATGCTATAATTGTATTTTGAATTAGATATTTAAATTTACGATTAAAGCAAAAGAAGGTGGAAGTAATGACAGATAATAAATATTTACCTATTAGTATGAAGGATATTATAGATAGAGGTTGGACTGAATTAGATTTTGTTATAGTTACTGGAGATGCATATGTAGACCATCATAGTTTTGGAACAGCAATAATTTCAAGAGTTCTAGAAAATGAAGGCTACAAAGTAGGAATAATAGCTCAACCTGATTGGAAGGATACAGAGGACTTTAAAAAATTAGGTAAGCCAAGGTTAGGATTTCTAGTTAATGCTGGAAATATGGATTCTATGGTTAATCATTATACAGTAAGTAAGAAAATAAGAGAAAAAGATATGTATTCTCCAGGTGCAAAGATGGGGCTAAGACCGGATAGGGCAACTATAGTTTACTGCAATAGAATAAGGGAAGCCTATAAAGGTATTCCTATTGTTATTGGAGGAGTAGAAGCAAGTTTAAGGCGTTTTGCACACTATGATTATTGGAGTGACAAGGTAAGAAAGTCCATGTTAATCGATAGTGGGGCAGATCTACTAATATTTGGAATGGGCGAGAAACAAGTTGTTAACGTTGCAAATAAATTAAATGAAGGTATAGATATAAAAGACATTACACAGGAACTCGGAACCTGTTATGTATCTGAGGACATACAAAATATAGGTGACTACGTTGAAATAGCATCCTATAAGGAAGTCTGCAATGATATGAAAAAATATGCAGAAGCTTTTAAAATACAATATGATGAGCAAGATCCAATTAGGGGGAGAGTTGTAGTACAAAAGCATACTAATAAGTATCTTGTGCAAAACAAACCAGAAATGCCACTTACGAGAGAAGAATTAGACCTTGTCTATGGCTTGCCCTATGAAAAAAATTATCATCCTATTTATGAAGAGCTAGGCGGTATACCAGCTATAGAGGAAGTTAAGTTCAGTTTAGTTAGTTCAAGAGGATGTTTTGGTAGTTGTGCTTTCTGCGCTATAACCTTTCATCAAGGTAGAATTGTGCAAAGTAGAAGTGAAAAATCAATACTTCAAGAAGCAATTGAAATTACAAAATTGAAAGACTTTAAAGGATATATTCATGACGTAGGTGGGCCTACTGCTAATTTTAGACAGCCTGCCTGTGACAAACAGTTAAAAGTAGGTGCTTGTAAGGATAAGCAATGTTTGCATCCTAGTCCATGCAAGAACTTAAATGTAGACCATATGGAATATTTAAATTTACTTAGAAAACTCCGAGAATTACCTGATGTTAAAAAAGTTTTTGTACGTTCAGGATTACGATATGATTATATTATGGCAGATAAAAATGATACCTTTTTTAATGAACTTGTTAAGTATCATGTAAGTGGTAAGCTTAAAGTTGCACCTGAGCATGTTTCTCATAAAGTGCTAAAATTTATGGGTAAACCAGCAGGTAAAACTTATGATAAATTCAGGGAAAAGTTTTATAAGGCTACTGAGAAAATTGAAAAAAAACAGTATCTTATTCCTTATTTAATGTCTAGTCATCCAGGATGTACAATAAGTTCAGCAGTTGAACTTGCAGAATACCTTAGGGATACTAATTACCAACCTGAACAGGTTCAAGATTTCTATCCAACCCCAGGAACACCATCAACAACAATGTTTTATACAGGACTTGATCCCAATACCCTTGAAGAGGTTCATATACCTAAGACCAAGCATGAAAAAGCTATGCAAAGGGCATTGCTTCAATATAAAGATCCTATGAAGTACGATTTAGTATATTCTGCTTTAACAGAAGCAAACAGGGAAGATCTCATTGGTTACGGACCTAAATGCTTAATAAAGCCAAGGGGGCAAAAAAATAAGGAACATTTTAGTAACACTAGTGGAAAACCAAAAGAAATAAAGGGAAGAGATAAAGGGAAAAATATAAAGAGTAGCACTAAGGATAAACCTATAGATAAAAACTTTAAAAAGAAAAATAAGCCCATAAATACACAAACAAAACCAAGCTTTGGAAGTAGACAAGAGAATAAAAACAAGGCTAAAGCTAAAAAAAGAAAATAATTATATTTAAAAAATACCTACATCCTCAGGGATGTAGGTATTTTTTACAGTACTTTTTAACAACATTTCAGAAGAAAATCGTCTTCATAAGTCGTTAATATTACAGAGTAGCAGGTTATAATGTAACTATTTTGCTTATGCTTTCTTCTTCTACTAGCTCACTTTTACTGAAACCATTTCTGAAATATCTAATTTGTTTATATTTAACACAATTCATTTCAAAATCTAAAACATCAATTCTGTCGCCTTTATAAATAATGGCTTCTTTATTACCTTTTAAAAATACGTGTATTTCCATAGTTTTATTTATTAGCTGTCAATCAGCCACTCCTTCCTAATTATTTTTGTTGGATTTTATAGGTCTAAGTCATGAATTTCACATAGAGAATTAACTATTGAGAAAATCAATACTGAAGCCAAGTTTGCTGTAACATTATCTTGATCAAACCTTGGTGAAACTTCTGCTATGTCAAAACTAATTACCTTATTAGATTTTAATATGTATTTAAGAAACTTTAATACTCTTTCTGGATCCAGGCCCAGAGGTTGAGATGCACTTACACCAGGCGCAAATGCAGAGGAAAACACATCCGAACATATGGTTATGTAAATTTTATCTTGAAATTTTATGAAGTCATCTAATCTTTCTAGCACATTCCAATTATCACTATCTACAATGTCTTTTGCTAAGATGTACTCTGCTCCAAGTTTATCTGCTGTTTTAAATAAATCAATAGTATTACTATGTTTTTGAACTCCAATACATAGGTAAGAATACTTTAGATCTTGGTCTTTACATATATCAGCTATTTGCCTGAACATAGTTCCAGAGCTACCGCCATTTGGATAAGGTCTAAGATCAAAGTGAGCATCGAAATTTATTATACCTATATTTGGCTTCGTAGTTCTTTCATTTAAATAATTTAATATACCGTTATAATGTCCAAAAGCTATTTCATGGCCGCCACCTAAAACAATTGGAAAAAGATTTAGGTTTAGTATTTTTTCTATTGCTTTTGAAAGTAAATTTTGACTTTCTTCTAAAGTTATATTTTCACAAAAAATGTTGCCTGCATCAAAAAGTTTCACTTCTTCAGTAAAGCGACAAGGTAGATTTGCTAATTCTTTTCTAATACTTTCAGGCCCTTTAGCAGCACCAATTCTACCATTATTACGTTTAACACCCGTATCACAACAAAACCCTACAAAGGCGAAGCCTAACTTGCCTTTGAAAGGAATTAAATTTTCTTCTCTTAAATCAATGGATTTCACCCATTGATGCCATCTAAACGCATCAAAATTAGTTTCACTATCAATTCGTCCTTGCCAAAATTCTTTATCTGTGGCTTTATAGTTTATATCAAACATTTTGTCCTCCTTGTAGTTCTCTTGAGTAGATAATAATTATTAATTGTTTTCTACTTATAGATTTATTTAGTGTAATAATGCAAAGGATTTACTTCATAGAAAATTTTTATTATATGTATATTTTTTATTAATAAGAGTATAGTAATTCAGAAACATAAAGTTATTAAATTTGATAAATTCTATCCATTAATGCTAAAAAATTATATACTACTACCTAGATTATAGTGCCATATTTTGCATTTTTCAAGGAGGAATTAGCAAGAAATTTAATATTAGTTAACCATTTATTTATTAATGAATATAATATAAATAAAACTAATATAACTAAAACTAATAGTAGGTGATTAAAATGTATTCTAATAGTATTTTAACTTTGATTGGAAATACACCACTTATAAGCTTAAAGAAGCTATATGGTTCAAATATATTTGCAAAGGCTGAATTTCTTAATCCAGGGGGAAGCATAAAGGACAGAATAGCAAAATTTATGATTGAGCAAGCAGAAAAGGAGGGAATATTAAAGCCTTCCATGACAATAATGGAAGCCACTTCAGGAAATACAGGGATAGGGTTAACTTTGGTAGGAATTCAAAAGGGTTATAGAGTTGTTATTGTAATGCCTGAAAATATGAGTGATGAAAGGAAGAAAATAATAAAGCTTCTGGGAGGCGAACTTATATTAACCCCAAGTTCAGAAAATGTTCAAGGTGCTTTAAATGAGGTTAAAAAACATTTAAAGAACAATACTAATATTTTCGTTCCTAATCAATTTACTAACATTAATAACCCCTTAATTCATTATAATACAACTGCTCCCGAGATATGGAATCAATTAGAGGGAAACGTTGATATTTTCGTGTCAGGTATAGGTAGTGGAGGAACACTTCAAGGTGTAGGCAAATTTTTAAAAGAGAAGAATCCCAACTGCATCATTACTGCAGTAGAACCAAAAAATGTTTCCGCTCTTTTAGGGCATACTCCTGGGTTTCATAAGATACAAGGAATAGGGGACGGATTTATTCCACAAGTATTAGATGTTTCATTAATCAACGATGTAATAATGGTTACTGATGAAGAGGCCATTGAGACGTCTAAAAAAATAGTGAAAGTAGCAGGAGCTTTAGTTGGAATTTCTGCTGGAGCCAATATATGGGCAGCAAAAAAAATGGCAGAGAAATATGGAAAGGATAAAAATATAGTGACTATTCTACCAGACAGAGCTGAAAGATATTTTAGTACAGATTTATTTGAAGAAGAGTAGAAATTATAAATTAAATCAGCATCTTCGATGCTGCAATATAAATATCTTTTTATTGAAAATCTAATATAGATTTACTTCTAAAAGGGGATAAGCAATGATGTGTAAAGAGTATTTATTGGATACGAATATAGTTATAAAAGTGTGGAATAAATATCCTACGTTACTTGATGCTATTGAAAATATAGATTGTATTGATTTTAAAATCTCTGAAGATATAGCTGGAGAGTTATCCGTAAAAGAGTATGTAAAATTCAATAAAGACTTTGTACTCTCAAATAAATTTTTAAAATTATTAGGACATATTATAACTAATAGCGGGCCTAGTTTTATTGAAGAGTGCACACCACATGATTTTATTAAATATGAGCAGAATAAAAATATATATTTTGTTAATGGAGATAAAATTTCTATAAATGATTATAGCCTAATTGAGATTTGCGAAAAGAATAAAGACTATACACTCGTGACTGATGATAAAAAAATAATTCGAAGTGCAAAAATTATATTGGATTCTTCAAGGGTATTAAATTTTGACCAATTCTTAGACGAGTTAAGAGAATTAAATGTATTATAATATCACAACAGTATAGGAGGATACAACTTCAATTAATTGCATCCTCTTATACTATTTCAAATGATTAAGATTTATTTAATATCTTTTTCCAAGTATTGTTTGAATCTAAAATTCCATAACTCGTAAGTTTCAGGTTGGTCCTCATTAACTACTGATAAAAATTCATCTATAACACCCAAATTATTTAATCCTTTCATTAGGTGTCTAGGGTAAGTTACCTTTTTAGAGTAATTATTTTTAGGATCAATTACTGTAATAGAGAAATCCTCTTTTAAGTATAAATCTTTACACCTAATATCTAGTTTGTTAAAATTAAGCTTTTTAAATTCTTCAATAAGCCTTATAATGTTACGTGATATTTCTTTATTGATACCATGTTTCTCAATATATTTATCTAGCCGCTCTCCACTTGCATAGTCTCGCACAATGTAGTAGGCTCCATGTTCGTAAACTTTAGGGAAATATTTGCTTTTTCTAGTTTTCATAAAAATGTTATATTCTTTCTCACAAACGTTTTTATCTTTAAAAATCTTAATTACTCTTTTGTTAGGAAGCGAATAAACTATTCCATTATGACCAGAGCCTAAAAATTCTGATGTTCTAAGCATTTTTTCAACTCTACTATTCAATTGAATATAATAATTTTTGTCCTCATCCATATTATCATCTTCTTTATAATTATATTAGTATATTATATGATGGAATCTTGTAAGTATTTCATAAATGTGCATGAAAAGAGTATTATGTTTAAACTTAAATAATTTAACCAAATATAAGTATACTGAAAACTATTTTTTATCTAGAAAAGTCTTGTTATCTGATGCTATTTTTATTGCATCATTAATTTTACTTGTAAATTTATTCCTATAAGAAACAAAACTTCTCCCATCTTGAATTAGCATACCTGTATTTTTAGGAGGTTCCTTAATTTGCAAAACCATATTGCTGAGGGATTCAAGTCTTTTAATTAGTTCTGTATTTTGTTTTTCAAGTTCATTTGCATAAGTGCTAGTATTCTTTTGAGCAATAGTTGAATTAATTAATGTTTCAGAATACTGAAAGCCTTTAAATATTCCCTTATAATAGGATAATTCAATAAAATCCTTAATTCTAGGTGAAGTAGTTTGCTTTAATAGTGATTCTACATAGAAATCTTCTAGCTCATCCTTCTTAAATCCACTTTTTACCGCTCTATTCATAATCCTATCTGCTATTGCTTTAATTTTGCCATTATTAAAAGTCATAGTTATCCTCCATTGATGAATTTTTCTTTTGTTTGGATTAAATTATCATCTGCGAAGCTATTCATTTTCTTCGAAGCTACAATATTAACCTATTAAATTTTATCAAAATATGTGACATGAGTAAACAGTAAAAGCCTCAGCTTAGAAAATATAAGCTGAGGCTTTTGATTATTTTTATTAAATTATATTTTTATAGTATATTAATTTCTAATAAATCATTTCCATTTAAGCTATAATCTTTTTCATACACTGATAGGTTCACTGCTATGTTATTTTCATTTTGTATTTGAAGGGTGCTTGCAGTAAATTTAATGTTTAGAAGTGCACCTCTAAACATTATTTTAAAGGAACATGAGCACCAGTGTTTAGGAATGAAAGGATTTAAAATTAATTTGTTATTCATAACTCGTAATCCTCCAAAACCATGGACTATTGCCATCCAAGTTCCTGCCATACTGGTGCTGTGGCAGCCGTCATTTGTATCATTGTTATAATTATCAAGATCAAGTCTAGAGGCCCTTAAATACATTTCATAAGCTTTATCATGATTTCCAATTTTCCCAGCTAAAATCGTATGAATACAAGGGGACAAGGAAGATTCATGTACTGTTCTAGGCTCGTAGAATTCAAAATTTCTTCTAATGGTATCAGTGTCATATTCCTGTTCAAACAAGTAAATACCTTGAAGTACATCAGCTTGTTTTATAAAGCATGAGCGCAGTATTCTATCCCATGACCAGTTTTGATTTAATGGTAAATGTTTTTTATCTAGTTCTTTAACTAATATCTGTTCTTTATCCATATACCCATCTTGTTGAAGGAAAATTCCAAGTTCTTCATCGCAAGGATAATACATATTTTCAATGATACTCTTCCAGATAACTATTTCATCATCCTTAAAATTAAGTTTTTCCTTAAGCTCACTTAATCTTTCAGGTTCATTTTCACTTAGATAATTTATAACTTCAAGTGTATACCCTAAAGTCCAAGCGGCAATTTTATTGGTATACCAGTTATTGTTTATATTATTTTCGTATTCATTAGGTCCAGTAACACCTAAAATCACATATTTATTTTTACTTTTAGAAAAAGTTGCTCTTTGAGCCCAAAATCTTGATATGGCCGCCAGTACCTCAAAACTAAATTCACCAAGGCAAGATTTATCGCCAGTATAGTTTACATAATTATAAGTAGCGTAAGCAATGGCACCGTTTCTATGAATTTCCTCAAAGGTTATTTCCCACTCATTATGGCATTCCTCACCATTCATAGTTACCATTGGATATAGTGCTGCTCCATTTGTAAAGCCTAACTTCTCAGCATTCTCAATGGCTTTGTCTAACTGCTTGTATCTATATAATAAAAGGTTTCTAGATACTTTTTCTTCAGAAGTACTTAGATAGAAGGGGATGCAGTAAGCTTCAGTGTCCCAGTAAGTGCTTCCGCCATATTTTTCGCCAGTGAAACCTTTAGGTCCTATGTTTAGCCTATGATCTTCTCCCGTATAAGTCTGATTTAATTGGAATATATTAAATCTAATACCTTGTTGTGCGGAAATATCGCCTTCAATGACTATATCACTTTCCTTCCACTTTTCTTTCCAAGAATGAGCTTGTTCTTTTAATAATATATCAAAACCATCATTTTTTGCTTTGTTTGAAAGTTCTTTAGTTCTTTGCCTTAACTCAGCTGTTTCATAATATCTTGATGAAGTATTTGCAACATATTTATAAATTGTAATTTCATCATTTTCTATGCAATCAACTAAAACTGTATTAGAAACATATTTTTCACTTTGTTCCAGTGCTACAAGTGGTTTAATTATTTCACCATTTTTAGTTAATTCATAGGTCATATATGTGCAGATATGGAAATCTAACTTTTTAGTTTTTAACATCATATAGGCTTCATATGGGTTAACTTCTTTGGAAATTTCGTCCCAAAACTTCTCATCATAGTTGGAATCAGAATTCATAACATCTCCATCAAGGTAAGGAGTAATTTCTAATTTACCCTTGAAATTAAGTGGTTTTAAAGAATATTTAATTGCTCCTATTTCACCACGTGTCATACTTATAAATCTTTTAGACTTTACTTCAATCTCATTACCATTTGAAAGTGCAGCTTTAAAACTTCTTTGTAAATAACCTTCTTCCATGTTCAAAACTCTTTTAAATTCGTTAACAGTGCACTTAGCAAGATCTAAAGATATATCATTAATTTTAATGTTTATACCAATCCAATTTGTTGAGTTTAAAACCTTAGCAAAATATTCTGGATAGCCGTTTTTCCACCAACCAACTCTCGTTTTGTCAGGATAGTAAACCCCAGCTATATAATTTCCTTGAAGAGATGCACCACTGTATTCTTCTTCAAAATTTGCTCTTTGTCCCATATATCCATTACCTAAGCTAAAAATACTCTCAGATATTTCATTTTTATCAGCATCAAAGCCTTCTTCAATAATATTCCATTCGTCTAATTTATAATAATGTTTCATTAAAAATCCTCCTAGTTATTTTCTGGGTCACAAAACAATTATTAATTGTTTTGCCACCTAGTTATTCTCCGGAAAAAAACAATTAATATTATTTATTTTATTCCTTACAGCTCTAATTTATCAAAAGTCATATCAAAAAATCCTGAAAGT
>Ga0316601_100001198_pt1 | contig 12379 bp, 9 predicted proteins | sample OWC_soil_day5_no_FD_207663 | JGI IMG/M metagenome (GOLD analysis project Ga0316601, IMG submission 207663) | Wetland soil microbial communities from Old Woman Creek delta, Ohio, United States - OWC_soil_day5_noCT | ecosystem: Environmental > Terrestrial > Soil > Wetlands | place: USA: Ohio...
GTACATATAAATTGTGGATATATAGCTTAAACTAATATATAATAATAAAGTGATAAATTTATAGTAAAGTATGCGGCCATTAGTGTTGCATTTATATAGGAGGCAAAGTTATGAGACTTAGGAAAAAACATTGGGCGAGACCAGAATTAGAAGCTAGCCCTATTGTAGTAATTAAACCAAAGGAATTAAAGGGAAGATGGAAGGAAGAGTTTAAAAACAATAATGACATACATCTTGAATTAGGCTGCGGAAGAGGGGGCTTTGTTTCTCAAAGAGCAAAGCTATATCCAGAAACTAATTTTATAAGTATTGATTTAAAGGATGAGGTTCTTGTTTATGCTTTAAGAAAGGTTCAAGAAGCAGAACTGGAGAACGTTAGAATGACGCCGCTAAATATAGCTTTTATTGAGGAATTATTTGAAAAGGATGAGATTAGCAGAATATATATAAATTTCTGTAATCCATGGCCAAAGGATAGACATAATAAAAGAAGACTTACTCACACTAAGTTCTTAACAGAATATAAGAAGTTTTTAAAGCCAAAGGCAGAGGTATGGTTTAAGACTGATGATACAGAACTATTTGAAGCTTCCATTGAATATTTTAAAGAAAGTGGTTTTGACATAGAGTTTTTAACTTATGATCTTCATAACAGTGATTTTAAGGATAATGTGGTTACTGAATATGAAGCAAAGTTTACTGGACTTGGAATGAAAACTATGTTCTTATTAGCAAGATTAAAAGGTTAAACAAAAGTACTGAAAACTGAAAATAAATAGTAAGATGGCGCAAACCACTTTTAAGTAGTTTGCGCCATCCTGTTATTGAAGTGTTTCTTTATTAGCGTTAGTATAATAAAAGTTTAAAATTTGACTAAAAGTTTGACCGTCTTTGGCCCTAAAGTATGCACCCCATTGGCTCATGCCAGCTCCATGGCCAGAACCTTTAGTATTGATAGTATAATCAAAGTTATAGGCTGAAATGATGCTGTTAACTGTACTTTGACTTACTGCTCCTGAAAGTCCTAAAGATTCCAAAGGCATACAAGGAGCATTATAGCTGATATTTTTTATGTAATCAGCAGCATTTTTAAAATCATCAGAATCTGCTAAAATGATTGGATAATTATTTAATGCAGCATAAACAGATCCGGAAAGGGCATCAGGGAAGGTTTGCCCTGTTGCTAATATAACTTTCTTTGTGTTATATACAAAATAATTATTTATCTTTTTACTAGTATCATATCTGCTTGCCCCGCCAAGTCTAACTACTTTATCATCGCCATAGGATAAAATTGATTTAACCTGATTAAGCAAATTATTAGAAACTACACCTGATCCTCCAACCACATATACATTTGACGGCTTATTATTTACAAGATAAGCTTTTAGTGAATCTGGAAGAGTGTTGTCCACTAAATAAATAGGCCATCCTTTTGCAGCAGCTATTGGTGATATGCTTAGTGCATCAGGAAAATTATTAGCAGTAGCTATTACTACTGGAGTATTAATAGCAGGTGCAATTTTATCATTAATTGCGGTAGAGGTAGCAATTCTATCAATTCCGCCAAGTCTTACGAACTTAGAAAAACCTAATTCTCTTAATTTAGTTTCAAAGCTTTGAGGCACAACGCCTGTACCACCTAACATAAATATGGTTCCGTTTTTATCTAAATAATTATTAATATAATCAATAGTCTTAGAGCTTCCATCTGAATCTATGGAGCTATTTACTAAAAGTATAGGCGCATTATTCTTCTTAGCTAGTACTGCTCCTGAAAGTGCATCTGGAAAATTTTCCCCAGTAGCAAGAACTACATTTTGAAGTTTATTGGAGCTTGATGGATTGAAGGCAGTATTTACAATACTAATAGCTGTTCCATATCTATCTGAATCTCCTATGTATTTTGAAAACTCAGCAAGAACTCCGTTAGGATGGTAAGCTACAGTAGAAAGAGTGCTCCCTAAACCTAAATACATACTCACTTCGTCTTTTACAAGATATTGAGTTTTAGTGATATCATTATTGTCTATATAGATTATAGGAAGCTTATTAATTCTTCCGCTATCGAATCTAGTTATATTGTCAGTATCTATTCTAACAATCTGTTTTAAATTCCACTCTGGATGGTGTTGACGTATTATATTTTCAATATCTGAATTATTATGAGTAGTTACAGTGCTGAAGTATGGATAAGCAGGAGACTGAGCATCATATGGGTCCTTTTGAGCTATGAGATAATCATAGGATTTTATCCAAACGTTTCCTGAGGCTTCAGTGTACCCACCATTACTTGCACAGAATGTAGCATCTATTAGCCCTCCGTTATATGTAAGCACCTGACCTTTTGTTGAATTAATAGCTTGTATAGAATTTTTATAGCTTGGATCATAGCCATTGTATACTTGTGAGCTGATAGTGTCATAAATAGTTTCTCCATTATTTTGATGGTATAAAGCATAGGTTCTAGCTGCTACAGCTTGTGCTTTAAGAGCTTCTGTACCATTTTTAATATTACCCCAGGAATCAATCATCTCATAAGGAACTACTCCTACAAGATAATCTTCAACATTTAAGGAGTTTATTACATAAAATCCTGTGCTGTTTTTAATTTTAAATTTCATGGTTCCTAGATACTTCTTTTTATTAGTGGTAACATTTATTAGAGTTCCAGTACTTGATGGAGTCATAGAAATGTCTCCATTAAGAGATACTATTATGTTTCCATTTTCCTTTAAAGTCAAAGTTCCATTAGCTATGGACACCTCATAGTTAAAACCTGGCTTTAATAAAGCCGCAGAATTGCTTAATGAATAATTTCCATTGACGGTAAATTGAAAATTATTTATGCTTCCAAGAGAAGCAAGTTGTACATTAATGTTGGTATCGTAAACCCCATTTAATGTAGCGGCATTTCCCTTATACGGGAATAAGCTTATTGATGTAAATAATAGAAATGTAGAAATAAGTTTATAGATTTTTTTCTTTTTCACTTTTTTCCCCCCTTTAAAAGTGATGTGTTACATTATAACTATAGTTGTAAAATATGTAATTAATGTGAAATGAGTATGAATAAAATATGAATAAAGAAAAGACATGGATTAGAGTTAATATATAAGCTCAGAGAACTTTTTATATCAATCTTTCCATGTCTTTGTGTATCTATATTATTGTGTGTAAGTTTTTATCTTTTTCTATATATTAAGATGCTTGTACAGAGGTAAGCTTTTTATCCTTTTCTGTACTTTCCTTACTAGCTTCTTTATTTGTTTTGGCTGATATAATTTCTGTAGCTCTTTCAGATATATATCCAATGCATAGTCCTAGAGGTAGTCCAATTAATGAGGACTTTAAATCAAGGCCTGTAGCAAAGTAGGTTGAACATCCTATAAAGCTTCCAGGTATAAAGGATAAAAGACTAAATCTAGCTTGATAGCACATTATTAGAGAGCCTAATCCACAAGTTAGGGCAAAGGAAGCCTTTCCCCCTATATATGGAGTAAGTAATATTGAAAGCTGCGTTGTAGCAAATCCCCAAAATACTCCACTAAGATTTGTACATAAGCCAATTTTAAAGCCTTTTTTCTTTCCACCGGCAGCATAGTAGCTTGACCAACCCAAAAAGCCTGCTAAGGTTACTATTCCAAGGGCGCTGCTAATAGTAGCCCAGGATGCTGAAAGAACAGCAGAAACTAGACCAATAATTAAAAAAATATCCATTGTGTGTCACTCCTTCTTATCCATTGTACATTTGTAGTTTTACTTAAAACATAAAATATTTAATACTTAAAACATAAAAATAAATTTAAAACATATCAATTAAAAAACAGGTTCGGTGATTAGTTTTCCTCTTACATATCTATCTACTATATTTCTATCATCACCTATATATATATATCTTTGGATACGTTCCTCAAGAGAAAGGGTTGTATCTCCTAAATCGCTATCATCTATTACAAGAGCATCAAATTCATAGTCTTCTTCAAAGCTTCCTACCTTGCCAAAGAATTCACCGCCACCTTTTGTACCTAGGTAAAAGACCTCAGAAGTGGACAGTGGTGCTAGCTGTCTGCCGGATTCAAGCCATTTCATTTTAGACATTTGAACAGTAATGTTCATTACACATGGGATAGATAGCTTGTGACCAGCGCTAATATCTGATCCTAATCCAACAGGGAGGCCTTCTGATAAAAATCTTCTTAAAGGCATAATTCCACTTGATAAATTTGAATTTGAAGTTGGGCAGTGTGCACTGAAAACTCTATATTTTTTTAGTAACTCTATTTCTGTATCTGTATTGTGTATGCAGTGTGCCATTATTGTTTTGCCCTGTCTAAGTAAACCGTAAGTTTCATAAACATTTGTATAGCTTGTACATTCTGGGTGCAAGCTTTTTATCCATTCTATCTCAGCCATGTTTTCTGACAAATGAGATTGTACTGGTAAGTCATATTTTTCAGCTAAAGCTCCAAGTTCTTTCATTAAAGCAGATGTACAGCTTGGAACAAATCTGGGAGTAATAATTGGTTTAACTAAATCAGATTTATTAATGTATTCTTTTATTATTTCCTCAGTATCTTTTACTGATTGGGCGCTTTCCTCGATTAAATAATCAGGAGAATTTCTATCCATATTTACTTTTCCAATGTAGGCACCAAGACCAGCTTGAATAAATAAATCAAATAGTAATTTAGTAGTATCCTTGTGTATGCTGCTAAAGACCACAGCACGGGTCGTACCTTGTTTCCAAAGTTCTTTAACTACCATTTTGTAGATTTTTGATGCATATGCAGCATCTTTAAATTTTGCTTCTTCAGGAAAGGTATATCCTTCAAGCCAAGGTATCAGCTCTTTATCAAGACCTAAACCCAAATTTCTAAACTGTGGAGCATGGAGATGCAAATCCACAAAACCAGGAATGATTAATTTGTCTCCATAATCCGTTATCGGGAAGCTTTTATAACTTTCCGGTAGGGCACTTGTAATTAATTTTACTTTCCCATTTTCCACAATTATGTATCCGTTTTCATAAAGGTCAAATTTTTGGGGAGTTTTCGTAAAAATTACATTCCCTTTAATAATGTGTGTGTTTTCCATTTTTTTAAACTCCTTCTTTATAAGTCCAAAATCGCTCTTCTCTCTATATATATTTTTAGAGCATATTATATATTATCAAATTGCATAAGAAATTACAAGATGCGAATGATTAAGCTTCATTTTCGGATTTGGTTCGTTAAAGATTTATAAACCATTTGATGTATAATCTGGCTAAATTACAAGTAATCTAATAGAGTATTTTTTTTATATGGGGGCAAAATTATAATACAACAATAAATCACAAAAAAAATTAACATCAATGAAGGAGGAGTCAATTATGTCAAGAACATTAATACCAGAAGCTAAATATGGATTAGATAAATTTAAGACTGAAGTTTCTAAACAAATAGGAGTTAATTTTACAGACTATAACGGTAATTTGACTTCTAGAGAATGTGGTTCAGTTGGTGGAGAAATGGTTAAGAGAATGGTAGAAGAATATGAAAGAACAATAAGATAATATTTTATATGAGGAGGCGTAAGCCTCCTTTTTTAAATAGTGATAAAATCTGCAGAATTGTAAAGGATAATAGTATAGGAGAAGTAAGAGCGTTTATTAGTTGGTTCCTAAAAATAAGGAGGGGTTTCTATGTTTTTTGGAAGTAAGAGAAAGATTGAAGCTTTAAGGGAAGAGCTGGAAGAAAATAAAAAAGAAAAAGAAGAATTGCATGGAAAGATAGAGGAATTATCTAAAAAAAATAAACAGTATGCAGACGAAAAGGAAGCACTTAATAAAAAGATAGTTCAATTAGAAAAAGGAAAAAAGGTTATTGAATTAAATGATTATAAAGAAATTACAAATGAAGTAAATAATATTTTTGCGGAATTTCTAGAGCAAGACAGATGGATTATTAATAATATAGATGAGTTAAATACCATTGGACTTAAAGTAAAGGAAATGGCTAAATATACAAGCAATAATCTATATTCAGTAACAGAGCCTTCAAGTGAGTCAAATAATGAGATAAATGAGTATACCTATTCCTTTGAGGAATTATTAAATAAGGTGAAATCTATAGAAAACATATCTGGGCAAATAAGCAGTATAGCCTCTCAAACAGAATTGTTATCATTAAATGCTTCAATAGAATCCGCTAGAGCAGGAGAAGCAGGGAAGGGCTTTACAGTTGTTGCTGATGAAATTAAAAAACTAGCAATAAACACTACCACTTTACTTAGTAATATTCAAAAAACAGTGGCTGATATTTATAACCTAACAAATAAGGCAAAGGAGCAGGCACTGAAGCTTAATAGAGGACAGTCTTCTTCTGCAGTGATACCTATAGAAGTACAGAGGAATTTTGAAAAAATAGCAGTGGAAATTCAAGTAGTTAGCGAAAAGATAAAAGAAATTAAGAATGTGGGGGAGAAGCATTTAAGTTTAGGGCAGGATATAGTAAATAAGGTTAAGCGTATAGGGAGGTAAAGAATGAGGAAAGTGCTAAGCACACTTCCCTCATTTTTTATCTTCTATAGTGATGAAAGGCCTGCTGAAACCTTTAGTTGCTCCTGCATAATTGGATCAACTAAATTATCTTTATGACGAGTACTGTTTAAAAAGTGAACACAAAAATGTCCAGTAAAATCATTATCCATAATGTATTCAATATCGTGAGGCATTGAATAGGTTGCCGCAGCTATTTTTCTGCCATCTACTTCTAGTATAATAGGATGAACTACCCAGGAATAATTTCCACCCCAGGATTGTTTCATAATAGCTGCATCTGCTGCAGTTAAAGGTTCACAATCTGCATGGACTGCTCCAACAGTACGTTTTATATTGAAAGAAAGACCGGTTTTAAGGTCTGTAACCTTTGCTACCTTGCCTATTGAAAATACATATTGAGCTTCTGTCCACCAGTCTAAATATTCTCCATACTGAGCTCCCATAGTAGGCTGCACGGGAACATTATGAACAGGAATTTTTAATACCTGACCGATGTTAATAATACTGCTTTCAGTTAAATTGTTTGCTCTTAAAAGCTCTGTAGCTGGTATTCCAAATTTAATTGCAATGCTCCAAGTATTGTCACCAGCCACCACAGAATAATTAGTATAGGTTATAGTTGGTACCTGACCCACTAATGAAGGTGGAATATTATCTGGAAGTGTTACTGGGGTTCCAACTGGAGCAGGTGTTGGCACTGGAGTAGGTTCGGGTACTGGAGCTGGTACAGGTGCTGGTGCTGGTGGAGTAACAGTAGCGGATGGAATAGAGAGCACCTGACCTATTAATAATGTATCTGAGGTTAAATTGTTTGTAGTTTTAATAGCATCTATAGTTGTGTTAAGTTTTAGTGCAATACCCCATAAAGTATCTCCATAAACTACGGTATATGTGGTGCCAGCAGGAGCGGGTGTTGGCGCTGGGGCAGGCACAGGAGTTGGAGCAGGTGCTGGTGGTGTTACAGCAGGTGATGGAATTGTAAGCACCTGACCAATATATAGCATATCAGAAGTTAAATTGTTGGCAGACTTAATATTAGCTATGGATGTATTTAATTTTACGGATATATTCCATAAAGTGTCCCCGGCAGCTACTACGTATGTGCTTCCTGCTACTGGTGCAGGAGCTGGTGTTGGAGTTGGAGCCGGTGTGACAGTTGTAGATGTAGGAATAGTGAGCACCTGACCAATTGACAATGTATTAGTGGTTAAATTATTAGATGCTTTAATAGCATCTACAGTGGTTTTAAACTTTAAGGAAATAGTCCATAAAGTATCGCCGGGAACTACAGTATAAGTATTTCCTGCCTCTGGAGTTGGAGCAGGCACTGGAGTAGGAGCAGGTGCAGGTACTGGAGCAGGAGCAGGAAGATTTAAAACTTCGCCAACAAAAATATTATCACTAGTTAAATTGTTTAATGTTTTAATGTCGTTTATAGAGCTGCCAGTTCTGTTGGCAATACTCCATAATGAATCGCCTGCTACCACCGTATAAGTAGTAATGCTATGTGATGTTACTGAAGTAGTATCAACTATGGGAGATGGCTGAACGATATCAGAAGCAAAAACTTTAATTCCAAAGGGAATTGATGCCAGGAGCATAGTGCCTAGCATTATTTTTACAGCTACTACTTTATAATTAGAAAAATTATCACTAATATATCTTTGAATTGTAGTATACAATTCGCCATCTTTTTTCTTGTTAAAATCACTAAGTTCATCAGCAAACTCTGTAGTACATGAATTTAAGTATAAAATGACAGTATACCCATCTGAGCCTTTTTCTAACTTATAGCCCTGAAATACATTCATCATGAAAACCTCCTTAAATTTTGTAATATCATATTTTTTGCAATTTTAATTCAAAATATATGCACCAATTTATGGAATTCATGTAAAATTTAATAAAAGGTCACATTGTGGTATATCTTTTCTGTGGAAATGTTGTATAATATACTAGGAATTGAAAAATTTCCATATAATATGTATGTATGTGATTGATAAGAAGGGTGATAATAGATGGTAAAGGTTGAAGAAATACTTATGTATGACGAAAAAGAGTTAATTTTCATACTCTTAGGAGAAGATATAAGAAAAAATATAAATAAATTAGAAAAGAATTTTATTCTTGGAATACATAAAGATTTCAATAAATATGTACAAGCATCCATGAAGGAGTTATCTAATACATTTCCAATTAAAATAGATAATTTGCTTGATGTTTTTCATATAGGTAGTTACATAAAAACTGGAGGAAACCTTCTTCAATTAATTACTTTAATTAAAAAACATAAAAATGTATATAAAGATAGATTTGTCCAATATGCTTATGACATGGAAGTCAAGGTAAAGCTGCTTCTTATATGTGATAACTATTTTGATGAAGTAGAATTGATTGTATGCAAATTGTGGGAGCGGATTGAAGAAAGTGATATAAAATTTAAGACTCTTACTGAAATTACATCTGCATCAATTTTTATGCATGAAGGAGAATGCTATACCTATGCCAATAAAGCTACTGAGGAATTGACAGGGTATACAGCTGAGGAACTGAAAAATATGAAGTTTTGGGACATCATGCATCCAGATTCTATATCCAAGTTAAAGGCAAATTGGCTGGCATATAAGAATGGAAACTTAATGACTCCTCAAAGATATGAATTAAAGATAGTAACGAAACAGGGTAAAGAGAAGTGGATAGATGTTAACATAGGAAGCATAATGCTTTATGGCAGGAGAATCATCCTTGGTATTGGTGTTAACATATCTATAAGAAAAAAGATGCAGGAGGATTTAACTGCAAGTGAAGAACAATTAAGAACTTTAATAAATGCAATGCCAGATATTGTATGTTTTAAGGATAAGGATGGAAGCTGGCTTGAAACTAACAATTTTACTATAGATCTTTTTGAGCTTGATAAGGATAACTATAAAGGTAAAAGTGAAAGAGAGTTTAATATAGAGGATGATTTTTACAGAGAACCCTTTGATGCTTGTGCACAATCGGATATAGAAGCTATGCAGCAAGGTAGAATTGTACATTGTGAGGAATATGTTCCTAGACGGGATGGTACAACTAAAGTTTTTGATATTATAAAAGTTCCTCTGTATTATGAAGATGGAAGCAGTAGAGGGATAACGGTTTTGGGAAGGGATATTACTGAACGTAAAGGTGTAGAGTGGAGATTAAGACAAAGTGAGGAAAGATATAGAAAGCTAGTTGAGCTTTCACCTTATGGTATTTATGTTGGCAATAAGGGGAAAATTATATTTGTAAATGAGGCTGGAGCAAAGCTTATAGGGGCAAAAAATTGTGAAGAAGTTATAAATAAAAATATGTATGAGTTCATAAGTTTTGAAAATCATGACCTTGAAATGGTGAGTAACATGATGCATAACTCAGGAGGTTATGAAGAAATTAAATTTCTAGAAGGAAAGTTTACTAGAAAAATTGATGGTGAAACTATACATGTAGAGATTTCAGCAACTGAATTTTCACTTAAAAGTAATGATGATATTTTAATAATAGTGAGAGATATATCAGAAAGAAAAAGAGCTGAAGAGTTAAAGCAAGAGGTTGAAGAAAATACAAGGCTTTTAAATGAAGCTATGGCTTATGATAAACTAAAAACAGAGTTCTTCGCTAATATTTCTCATGAACTCAGAACACCTTTGAATGTAATATTGAGCACAATGCAGCTTCTAGAACTAATTGTGAAGGAAGATTCAATTCATGAAAATAAAAATAAAATCGAAAGATATATAGGTATTACAAAGCAAAATTGCAATAGACTTGTGAGGCTTGTAAATAATTTAATTGATATAACAAAAATAGATGCAGGGTTCTTCCAGTTAAATTTCCAGAATGAAGATATTGTAAGGGTTGTAGAGGATATTACTTTATCTGTTGCTGAATATATTGAAAATAAAGGAATTACCTTGCAGTTTGATACAGATGTAGAAGAAAAAGTTATTGCTTGCGATCCTCAAATTATAGAGAGAATAATGTTAAATTTACTTTCAAATGCTGTAAAGTTTACTGAAGTTATGGGGAACATATGGGTAAACATACATGACAAAGGGGAGACAATTACAATTTCTGTGAAGGATACAGGTATTGGTATTTATGAAGATAAACAAAATTTAATATTTGAGCGATTTGTTCAGGTAGATAAATCCCTTTCAAGAAATCATGAAGGCAGTGGCATAGGTCTTTCATTAGTTAAGTCTCTTGTTGAAATGCAGGGTGGTGAAGTTTTTCTTATAAGCGAAAGTGGAAAAGGAAGTGAATTTATAGTTGAGCTTCCTTGTGCAAGGATGGACCAGGGGAATTTAGATAGTAGTATTTACTCCAGTGTTAGTAATATAGAACGGATAAATGTGGAGTTTTCTGATATATACATGTAAATAAAATAATTATATTAAATATATAGTAGATATTGTAGAAATGTAGTATAATATACAAACAAATGGTAGCTAAATTTTAGGAGAATATGAAATAAGGAGTGAAACAAATGAACAAATTTGAATTTTACGACAAATTTAAAGAACTAGAGCAGATGAAAAATGTTAAACTTGGAGACAGTAGAATAGAAAGTTTAATAGATGATCCTGAAGTTTGTTTAGGTCATAGAAAAATAGGTACAAAGAACTATCATATTTTTTATTTAAGATCCTCAGGTTTTGCAGTGTACTATCATGGCGGTGGAGTAGATGCTATGTACACTAGTGAGAGCTTAGGCGATGTATTAAATTACGTAAATACATTAGAAGTATAAAAAAATATAACGGACTAATATATGGGTACTGCATATGAATTTTCATTCGTATGCAGTACTTTTTTACTTGCTGTGAATTTTTACATTCTAAATTAAGCCCCGAAGGGAAGTGGCATAAGCCACTTTCCTCTTTAAAAAACTTTGTATTCTATATTAAAATAAAGGTTAAAAAAAAGGTAATAATAGATAGTATAAGAGGATTATTTTATAAAGTTTTAATTAATAGCTAAAGAAGTAAAAAAAGTTATAGCTTTGCATAAATTATCTATTGACACTTATAAATATGCAATATATAATTTAAAATTGTTGTGTTTAAATGTAATTATAGGATGTATAGAAACATTCTTAAAATCAAAAATGGATAAATATGCAAAATGGAAAACTGAGGAGGGCTAAAATGAAAAATGATAACGAAAAAGAACTAATAGGTGGAAATGAATTAAAGAGAGAATTAGGTCTTTTTGCAGCAGTTGCAATTGTTATTGGAAATATAATAGGATCTGGTATTTTTATGGCACCTGCATCGCTAGCAGCTGCATCAAACCCTAAGACAACTATAATTGCTTGGGTAATAACAGCTATAGGATCAATTTTAATAGCATTAAGCTTTGCAAATTTGGGTTCTAAAATGCCTAAAACTGGGGGGCCTATTGTATATACTAGAGCCGCTTTTGGAGACTTTGCAGCATTCCTAATCGCTTGGACATATTGGATAGGAGCATGGGCAGGAAATGCAGCAATAATTACTGCATTCATGAGTTATTTCACTTATTTTGTACCTCAAGCTAATAACCCTGTAATTGCCTTTTTAGTAACTTCAGCAATATTATGGTTTTTTACACTTATTAATGTGCTTGGAGCAAAGGAAGCTGGTATAGTTGGAATTATAACTACAGTGCTAAAAATAATACCACTAATTGTGTTCATAATCATAGGCGCTATAAACTTTAAGCCTGAATACTTAAACACTGTATCATCAACTAATGTTTCTGGAATGGGTACTTTATCAGCAGCTATAGCTGTAACACTATGGGCTTTCGTTGGGCTTGAAAGTGCTA
>Ga0316601_100001199_pt1 | contig 12379 bp, 12 predicted proteins | sample OWC_soil_day5_no_FD_207663 | JGI IMG/M metagenome (GOLD analysis project Ga0316601, IMG submission 207663) | Wetland soil microbial communities from Old Woman Creek delta, Ohio, United States - OWC_soil_day5_noCT | ecosystem: Environmental > Terrestrial > Soil > Wetlands | place: USA: Ohio...
ATCGGCCGGCAGGCGTGCGGCATCGGCGGCCAGCACGAGCCCAACATCACGCTCGCGCCGGAACGCCACCGTGGTGGGCAGGCCGTCGATCCACGCGCGGAGCGCCTCGATCTCGGCCGCCGACGGACGCGCCTTGACGGTGTCGGGTGGCATCTCGCCCGCCTCGACGCGGTGGAACACGAGCGAGCGCGCCGCATCGCCGGGGATGACGAGTCCCTCGGCGATCAGCCGCGGCGTGTCGGTGATGAAGTCGAGGTCACCCTCGGCGCGCGCACCGGTGTGGCACCGGGCGCACCGCTTCTGGAGCACGGCCCGGCCATCGAGCTGACCCACGGGCTCATCGGCGCGGGCCTGCGCGCAACCAGCTAGCAAGACGATCAACGCGATCCATCGCACGCTCCGAGGATGCGCGGCTTTGCGTCGCGCGAGCGCCGTGCTGCCGCGGTTTCCCTGCCTTTGCCACGGGAGCGCGCTAGGCTCGGGTCGTGCGCAGGGTGCTCGCCGCGGTCATGCTCCTGGCGAGCGCGTGTGACGAGGCGAGCGCTCCGGATCCCGCGCCCGAGGGCGTGATCGGCAACGGCCATGCTCCAGAGCCCGCCGCGTGGTCCGACGCGTGGATCAACCGCGAGGCCCAGCGGTTCGCGGAAGATCTCGCGTACCGGCGAGCCGCGCTCGAGACGTCGCTGACCAACCACGCCAACACGTACTCGCAGCAGCGACTCGGCTCCTACGGGCTGGGCGCGCGCGGCTGGGACGCGCTGCCGGTGTGGAATCCGCGCTCGATCCCGGTCACCGCCGCGATCGCGGCCACCCTCGAGCGCGGCGAGCGACCGGCGCTGCCGGCGGATCAGCCGCCGCTGTGGGACGGCCAGACCCCGACCACGAAGGCCGCCTGGGTGGAGCTCGGCAAGCGCGTGTTCTTCGAGTACCCGATGCGCGCCGAGGTGTTCATGGAGTGGGGGCTGACCAGGCCCGCGCTCGCGGCCGCGGTCGGCGTGGAGCGCACCGCCGAGGGCGCGCTGCCCGGGCTGGTCGTGTTCGCCAACGTCGACGGCGCGACCCGCGTCGGGATCACGTGCGCGATCTGCCACTCCGCGGTGCGCGATGGCGAGCTCGTCGCCGGTGCCGCGCGCCGGCGGTTCGACTACGGCGCGCTGCGGCTCGCCTACTTCGCGCAGACCGGCTCGTCGGTCGAGCCGATCCTCGCCCAGCGGATGGCGGCGTGGGGGCCCGGCCGGGCCGATGTCACCGAGGACAACGACGAGGATCCAGTCGCGATCCCGGACCTCTGGGGCCTGCGCGACGAGATGATGCTGACGCAAGCTGGAACGATCCGCCACCCGAGCCCACTCGCGCTCGCGATCCGCCAGGACACCCAGCTCACGCAGTCCAACCACCAGCGCGTCCGGCCGCCGCGCGAGCTCGCGTGGGCCCTCGCGATGTACCTCTACGCGTTGACGCCGCCACCCCCGACGACGCATGCCGAGCTCTCGACCCTCGTCCGAGGTGCGGCGGTGTTCGCGGCGAGCTGTCGTGGCTGTCACGAGAGCCCGGCGTATTCGGGCCGTGCGATCGCCGCGGCGCGGGTCGGGACCGATCCCGCGCTCGCCCGCGGTCAAGCGCGCGGCACCGGCACCTACCGCGTCGCGCCGCTGCTCGATGTCGCCCACGCGGCGCCGTACCTGCACCACGGCGCGATCCGCTCGCTCGACGAGCTGCTGTCGACCGCGCGGCTCGCGGCCGATTATCGCGGCGGCCGGCTCGGGCCCGGGGCGATCCCCGGCCACACCGCCGGCACCGAGCTCGCCGCGCAGGACCGCGCGGCGCTCGTCGCGTTCCTCGAGATCCTGTGACGGGCTAGGTCTGGATCTGGGGCTCGATCATCACCGGCGTGATCGACTGCTTCTCGACGGTGCGCTCCGCGCTGCCGACGGTCACCGTGACGCGGAGGGTGAACAGCTTGCCCTGGGCGTTCCACCGACCGTTCGAGATCGCGTTCCAGTCGGGCGAGCTGAGCGTGTAGCTCGTCGCGACCGTCTTGCCCGGCGCCATGGTCTCGTCCCAGGTGACGTAGTTGCCCTGGTCGTCCCAGCGGGACGGCTTGCGCGCGGTGAGCCGGCCGACGACCTTGCCGGCGGCGTCGACGAGCTCGACCTGCTTGACCTTGACGGTCATCGGGCCGGGGCCCGCGGTTGCGCGAAGCGACAGCTGCATCGAGGTCTGGTCGCACGCCGGATGGGTCGGACCCTGGCAGTTGCGCGGGTCGGCGCAGCCGCCCGCCGACGGTCCCTGCGTGGCCCCGGGGGCCGGCACCACCTGGTTCGCCGCGGCGCTCGCTGGCTTCGCGGGCCTCGCCGGTGGGGGGGCCGCATCGCCGCAATCGTCGGCGAGCGTGACGCCCGCGATCTCCACCGCGACGTCCATCGCCGCGGCCGGGTGCGGCTCCGGTCTGGGCGGCTCTGACCTCGGGACCTCGGTACAGGCTGCGAGCGTCAGCGCGATGACAGCGGTGTGTCTGGTCATGTCCGTCCTCGGGGTTCCGGTCTCGACCTCGCGTGCCGGCTCACGTCGGGACCGCGGGCGGGAGCCGTGCCGCGGTGATCGCTTGCTTGTCGACGGTGATGTCCCCGCTGCCCACCGTGACGGTGACCCGCAGCTGGAAAGTCCTCGCGTGGGCGTTCCACCGGCCATTCGTCAGCTTGTCCCAGCTCGGCGCGGTGAGCGCGTAGCTCGCCTTGACGGTCTGATCGGCGGCCAGCGCCTGATCCCAGACGACGTACTTGCCATCCTGCGCCCACTGCGTCGGCTCGCGTGCCGTGAGGACCTCGAGGAGCTTGCCCTTGTCGTCGAGCAGCTCGACCTTCTTCACCTTGATCGTGGTCGGCTTCGCACCCGGCTCCGCCTTGATCGAGAGCTGCATCGAGGTCTGCTCGCAGTGCCGTCCGCAGCCGGTGCTCGCACACCGCGGGTCGGCCACGGAGACCGCCGCGGGCGTGCCAGGCCGCGCAGGATCCTGCGCGACCCGCGAGGGTGCGGCCGGCTGGCCCGGCGCGGGCTTGGCGGGCGGCGCCGGGGGCGCCGGGGGCGCCGGGGGCACCGGGGCGCAGTTGTCGGCGAGCGTGACCGACGACAGCTCGACGGTGACCTCCTTCATCCGCTTCGCTTCGCTGATCGAGCTGCATCCCGTCAGCGCGACCGCCGCGAGCACCCAGAGCACATCTCGTTTCGACATATCACCTCGTGAAGGGTCAGCGCGATCGTACCTGTCGGGCCGGTGCGCTGTCGATGAAACGCCCCGGCGTTGCAACCGGTCTGTTGTCGCCCGCGCCTCGGCTGGCCTATTGCAGGCCGTCGAACGCCACGACGCTGTCGCTGGTGAGGCCGGCGGCGTTCGCCTCGTCGGTGTCGATGTGCATGTCGAGCGTGTACTCGGGGTTCACCCGGACGATCACATCGCCCATCGTCATCTCGCGGTCGCCCTCGACGCGGACCTTGATCATGGCCTTGTCCGACACGCCGTAGTCGCGGGCTTGCTCGGGGTTCATGTGGACGTGGCGGTGGGCGAGGATGACCCCGCCCGCGGTGGTGATCGTGCCCGCGGGGCCGCGCAGCGTGATCCCGGGCGTGCCGTCGAGCTTGCCGCTCTCGCGGAGGGGCGGCGTGACCCCGAGCGCGAACGCGTCGGTGCGCGCGAGCTCGACCTGGGTCTGCTTGCGGAGCGGGGCGATGATCGCGACCGCGCGGAGCTCCCCCTTGGGACCGACCAGATCGACGGTCTCGCGAGTGACGTACTGCCCGGGCTGGGTGACCTCGCGCTTGCGGCTGAGCTCGTAGCCGGCGCCGAACAGCGCATCGCAGTCCCCGCGGCTGAGGTGGACGTGCCGGACGCTGACGCCGACCGGGATCGGCCGGGCGCGGACGCTGCGGATCGCGCCGGTGGGCCCGGAGACGCACCGCATCGCCTCGCGCGCGATCATGCGCTCCTCGTCGGTCCGGACGACCAGCACCTTCGTCGGCGATCGGTGGCGCGAGATCTCGATGATCCCGCCGCTGGCCGAGGCCTTGCGCGTGCGGTTCGCCTCCTCGTCGAGCGCGACCCCCATGTAGATCAGGCCATCGCAGACCTGGCTGCGGACGCGGACCGAGTTCTCGCCGATCCCGCCGGTGAACACGAGCGCATCCGCGCCGCCCATCACCGCGGCATAGGCGCCGACGTACTTGCGGATCCGATGGACGAACACCTCGATCGCGAGGCGCGCCCGCGGATCGCCGGCATCGGCCGCGATCTCGATGTCGCGGAAGTCGGCCCCGACGCCCGACAGGCCCGCGAGCCCAGACTTGCGGTTGAGCAGCTGATCGATGTCGTCGAAGGTCATGCCGTCGCGCGCGAGGAGCAGCGGGATCGCGGGATCGAGATCGCCCGACCGCGTGCCCATCACCAGGCCCTCGAGCGGCGTCATCCCCATCGACGTCTCGACGGAGATGCCCCCCTCGATCGCCGACATGCTGGCGCCGCCGCCGAGGTGGCAGGTGATGAGCTTGAGCCGCGATAGATCGGTCTGCAGGTGTTCCGCTGCCGACAGCGCCATGTACTGGTGGCTCGGCCCGTGGAACCCGTAGCGGCGCACGCCCTTCTGGAGATACAGCTCGTTCGGCACGGCATAGGTGTAGGCGTGCGGTGGCAGCTGGGCGTGGAACGCGGTGTCGAACACCGCGACGTGCGGGACCGCTGGAAACACCTGCTTCGCCGCGCGGATCCCGGCGAGGTTGACCGGGTTGTGGAGCGGCGCGTAGACCGCGCACTCGTCGATGATCGCCTCGACCTTGTCGTCGATCTTGATCGGGGCCACGAGGCGCTCTCCACCGTGGACCACGCGATGGCCGACCGCGCCGAGCGCCTTCGGATCGGGCATCGGCCCGCCGGCCCGGGTGAGGTGCGCGAGGATCGCACGCAGCGCGTCGGCCACCGTGCGGCCCTCGATCGGCACGCTGGCGGTCTCGTGGAAGTGCTCCGCCGATGAGGTGCCCACGCGTTCGACCCGCCCGATCGCGAGCCGAGCCTCGGTGTCCATCTCGTAGAGGTTGTACTTGACCGAGGTGGAACCGACGTTGACGACGAGAACCTTCATCGGCCCAAATGCTAGCGCGCCCACTCGCGTTGCCGGGGGATCGGCCAGCGAATATGGTCCTCCCCATGGATGACCACCGCGAGCAGCTCGTCGAGCTCGAGATCAAGCTCGCGTTCCAGGACCGTCAGCTGCGCGAGCTCGACTCGCTCGTCCGCACGCTGGCGAGCCGGATCGAGGCGACCGAGCGCGAGCTCGGCGAGCTCAAGAAGACGCTCCAGCCCGAGTCCGCCGCGAACGAGCCGCCGCCGCATTACTAGCAGGGCGTCGAGAAACCACAGGTTTCGAGACGACCCTGCTACCCGATCGTGGAGGTCCCGTGAGCGGCCACAAATCCTATGGTGGGAGGTATGTCCGACAAGCGCATGCTGCAGGCCCTGGTCAGGGAACGCGCGCGCGAGCAACTCGCGGCCCTCCGGCCCGGCGGCTCGGCGCGCTGGGCGATCGAGGTCTCCTCCGCGGCGGTGATCGAACCGCGCGCCGCGGCGATGGCGTGCCCGCATTGCGGCGGCCAGTACCGCATCCACGACCACACGCGGCCTCATCCCGGCATCCGGCGCGTCGACGTCGCGTGCCGGAACTGCAGCACGCCGCGGATCTTGTGGTTCCGGATCGCGCCGCGCGAGCCGAACTGACCGCGAACCTAGGCGAGCCGTTTCGCGAGCTCGCCGGACTCGATGAGCTTCTCGAGGTCGTCGGCGCCGCCGATGAGGACGCCCTTGACGAAGACCATCGGGAAGGTCGGCCAGCCGGTCCACATCTTGAGCGCGAGGCGCCGGCGCCAGGTGCTGAAGTAGCTGCCGTACTCGAGGTAGTGGAAGTCGACGCCGGCGGCACGCAGAGCCTTGCGCGCGTGCCGCGGGTGCGGGTTCTGCTTCATGCCGACCACGACGACGGGGTGGCTGGCGATCGCGGCCTCGACCTCCTCGACGATGTCGAGCTGGCTGTTCGCGATGTTGTCGCGGATCGCAGGATCGATCCGATCGTCGGGTAGCAGGCGGCGTTGCATCGCGTGCACCGTACTACTCGACCGCGGTGATCGTCAGGATCCGCTTGCCGATCTCGCAGTCGTCCTCGACCGCACGGCCGAGCAGCATGCGTCCGATCGGCGAGGTTGGCGTCAGGACGGTGACCTCGCCCGGCAGCACGACGCCGCCGCCGTGGCCCGCGATCAGGAACCTGCGCGACTGGTGATCCTCCTCGACGGTGACGAGCGCACCGAGCGTGACAGGCTCGTCGCCGAAGCCGCGTGGCTGCCAGGCGGCGATCGCGGCGACCGCGGTCTCGAGCTCGACGACGCGCTGGGCATGACCTCGCGCGAGGTAGGACTGCTCGAGCCCGCGCGTGTCCTTGTCGTTCTCGGCGCGCGCCTCCGAGTGGGTCGCGCCGTCGACGGCGGCCAGGTGCGCGGCGCGCGCGGCCGCGAGATCCTGCTCGAGCCGCTCGAGCAAGGCCGCCTTGAGCGCGGGCTTGGAGATCACCACCTCGCCTCCCTCCCCATGGCTGCGTGACCCATGCCCAACCCTACCGGCACCCGGCGGCTACGACATGTTCTTCCCCCAGGCGAACGACGGCCTGGCGCGACGAGATCTCCCTCACGCGCGGAATCGCGGCCGCAAGCCTCGGCGCCAGCTAAGACTCGGTTTCCTGCCATGTTCCTGACGGTAGTGGTCGCCAGGGGCGAGCCTCCGTACGCCAGATCGGCTATGCTCCGCACCCACTAACTGAGAGCTCTATGGCCGACCGAAAAGCAACCTTTGCCAAGCGTCAACGCGAGACGGAACTGAAGGACCGTGCGCGAGAGAAGGAAGCGCGTCGTGTCGCGCGGCGGGCCAACCCGAAAGAGGGGAAAGGCCCCGAGATCGCGTGGGATGAAGCGGTGCATGCGACCGAGTCGGCACCGGTCGATCGCAGCGTCTCGCTGAACCCCACCGACGACTCGACGTCCTCGGCACCACCCCCCGCGCCCGAGCCGAGCAAGGATCCACGAGATTCTCGGCCATCGGCGGCCGGCGGCCCGGGTACCGGTCCGGGATCTGCGCCAGCCTCGTCCAGCGCGGGCAGCCCAGCGCCGGCGCCGACCAACCCCAACCCCGACTGATCTTGATTCACCGCTCCGACGACCGCGGGCGGCGAACGCTAGCGACGTCGTGAGCGCCTTCCGCTGATCCGGCGCTGAGAGTCCGGATCGCGCGGTTCTGCCTCGTGCGCCCACCGGCCATCGAGCGGTGGCAGGACAATCAACTCCAGGAAGCGCCCTCGATCGACCACAGATCGAGCGGGAGCCTGCGGAACATTCTGTGCACCGCGGGTGCCCTGCATGTTCCGACGACGCTTGATCTCGGGGAGTGCGGGCTTCCTCGGCTCGCACGTGGACGCAGAATTGATCTCCCACCGGCGCAGGGGCCGTGCGCTCGGCTCGTCGCAAGCTCATGACCGGCTTGGAGGGGCGCCGTGATCGACATGATGGATGCCCCGGTGTTGATCATCGGCGGCGCCGGCTTCATCGGCTCGAACCTGGCCGCGCGGTTCGCAGCACAGGGCTATCGGGTCCGGATCTACGACAGCCTGTCGCGCCCCGGGGTCGAGCAGAACCTCGCGTGGCTGCAGATGCAGCACGGGGATCGCATCGAGGCCGAGATCGCCGATGTCCGCGATCGCGTGCGCCTGCGCGGGGCCGTCGCCGGTGCGCGCGCGGTGTTCCACTTCGCGGCCCAGGTCGCGACGACGACGAGCCTGCTGGAGCCGCGGCACGACTTCGAGGTCAACGCATGGGGCACGCTGGAGGTGCTCGAGGCGCTCCGCGTGCAGGCCACGCCTCCGCCGCTCGTGTTCGCGTCCACCAACAAGGTCTACGGCAGCCTGCAAGACGTGCCGATGATGATCGAGGGCTCGCGATGGCGACCCACCAGCGCCGCCCTGGCGGCGACCGGAATCGACGAGCGCCGTGGGCTCGCATTCCGAACTCCTCAGGGCTGCTCCAAGGGAGCGGCGGATCAGTACGTGCTCGACTACGCCCACAGCTTCGGCCTTCCGGCGACGGTGTTGCGGATGAGCTGCATCTACGGCCCGCGCCAGCTCGGCACCGAGGACCAGGGCTGGGTCGCACACTTCCTGATCTGCGCGCTGCGCGACCAGGAGATCACGATCTACGGCGATGGCCGGCAGGTGCGAGACGTGCTGTTCGTCGATGACCTGATCGATGCCCTCGACCGCGCGTGGACCCACATCGACGCGATCCGCGGCCGCGCGTTCAACATCGGCGGCGGACCGGGCAACTCGATCAGCCTCGTCGAGCTGGTCGACCTGATCTCGCTGCTGCGCGGAAGCTCGCCCGACATCGCGATGGAGGGCTGGCGCGCCGGTGACCAGCGCTACTACGTCTCGGATCCTTCCGCGTTCACCGCGGCGACGGGCTGGCGGCCTCGGATCTCGCCGCGCGCAGGCGTCGAAGCGCTCTACGGCTGGCTCCTCGAGCAGCGGCGCAGGATCGCCGGCTCGAGACCTCTCACCTCGGCGGCGAGAGTCCCCCGTGCTTGATCCCGTTCCCAGGCAGGTCGCGGCGCGGGGCGCGGCGGTCAAGGAGCAGTCGTGAACATCGCCTTCTTCGGGTCGAGCCTGGTCTCCGCGTACTGGAACGGTGCCGCGACCTACTACCGCGGCATCGTGCGCGCCCTCGCAGAACGCGGCCACGTGGTCACCTTCTTCGAGCCCGACGCGTACGAGCGCCAGCAGCATCGCGATCTCGGCGACCCGGGGTGGGTGAAGGTCGTGGTCTATCCGCCTGAGATCGAGGCCGTCCATCGGATGATCGAGCGTGCGCGCGGTGCGGATCTCGTCATCAAGGCGAGCGGGGTCGGCGTCCACGACGAGCTCCTCGAGCAGGCGGTGCTCGAGCTCGAGGGGCCGCGGACGCTGGTCGCGTTCTGGGACGTCGATGCACCCGCGACCCTCGACCGGATCGAGCGCGACCCCGGCGATCCGTTCCGCGCGTTGATCCCGCGCTACGACCTCGTGTTGACGTACGGAGGAGGCGCCGCGGTGGTCGACGCGTACGAGCGACTCGGCGCCAGGAGCTGCGTGCCGATCTACAACGCGCTCGATCCCACCACGCATCATGAGGTCTCGCCGGATCCACGCTTCGCGGGCTCGCTCGGCTTCCTCGGCAACCGCCTGCCGGATCGAGAGAGCCGGGTCGACGAGTTCTTCCTGCGCGCCGCGACCTGCCTGCCGGACCACCGGTTCCTGCTCGGGGGCTCCGGCTGGGTCGACAAGCCGATCCCCGCGAACGTCCGTCACCTCGGGCACGTCTACACCCGCGATCACAACGCCTTCAACGTGACCCCGACCGCGGTGCTCAACATCAGCCGCGGCTCGATGGCGGCCTACGGCTTCTCGCCGGCGACGCGGGTGTTCGAGGCCGCGGGCGCGGGCGCGTGCCTGATCACGGATGCCTGGTGCGGGCTCGAGCAGTTTCTAGATCCTGGCACCGAGGTGCTCGCCGCGCGCAACGGCGACGAGGTCGTCGAGCATGTGGCGACGCTCACCCCGGCGAAGGCACGCGAGATCGGACAGCGCGCCAAGGCTCGGATGCTCGCGCACCACACCTATGCCCACCGCGCGATCGACCTCGAGGCCGCGCTGTGCGACCGCGTGCGCGCGAACGGCAGATCATCGGGAGAGATCCGGAGACCCGACGGCATGCGGATCGTGTTCCTGGGCCTGTCGATCACGTCGTCGTGGGGCAACGGCCATGCGACGACCTATCGCGGCCTCGTCCGCGAGCTGTGCGAGCGCGGCCACGACGTCCTGTTCCTCGAGCGCGACGTGCCGTGGCACGCCGCGAACCGCGATCTCGAGCAGCCGCCCTACGCGCGCACCGCGCTGTATGCCAGCGTCCGGGAGTTGCAGGTGCGCTACGGCTCGATGGTCAGCGATGCCGATCTCGTGGTGGTCGGATCCTGCGTGCCTGATGGTGTGGAGATCGGACGGTGGGTCGTCGAGACCGCGCGCGGCGTCACGGCGTTCTATGACATCGATACGCCGGTCACGCTGGCACGCCTCGCGGCCGGCGAGTGCTCGTACCTCGAGCGCGAGCTGATCCCACGCTACGCGATGTACCTGTCGTTCACCGGAGGCCCCACCCTGGCGAGGCTCGAGCGCGAGTTCGGCTCGCCGCGGGCGCTGCCGCTGTACTGCTCGGTCGATCCCGCACTCTACGGGCCCGAACGCCGCCCGAGCCGATGGGACCTCGGGTACATGGGTACCTACAGCGCCGACCGTCAGCCGGCAGTGGATCGCCTGCTGATCGATGCCGCTCGCGGCGATCCCGAGCGCAGGTTCGTGGTCGCCGGCCCTCAGTACCCCGCCACGATCCCGTGGCCCGACAACGTCGACCGGATCGAGCACCTCGCGCCCGACGCGCATCGCAGGTTCTACAACGAGATGGCGTTCACGCTGAACGTCACGCGGACCGACATGGTCGCCGCCGGGTGGTCTCCGAGTGTCCGGCTGTTCGAGGCGGCCGCGTGCGGCGTACCGATCATCAGCGACCGATGGGAAGGGCTCGACGAGCTGTTCGAGCCCGACAGCGAGATCCTGATCGCGCACTCGACCGAGGACGTGCTCCGGCACATGCGCGACCTGACCGAGAACGAGCGCCGCGCGGTGGGCGCGCGCGCCTGTGCGCGAGTCCGCGCCTCCCACACCGCCGCCCATCGAGCCGCCGACCTCGAGCGCTACGCCCGAAGTTGACCATGGCCCTGCCCACATGACCCGTCGCCACACGAGGTGCACCATGAGGATCGAGCTTCACGTGACGGATCGGGACGACGCCCATGGCTCGGTCGAGCTCGGCCGTCTCCGCGCGGTGTTCCCGGCGATGGCATTCGAGCTCGTCCGCGATGAGGGGAGCCGCGCGATCACCGCGAGCTCCTGGCTCGCTGATGACTTCGACTTCTGGTCGTTCGATCGCGAGCTCGACGACCTCGCGGACCGAGGCGAGCCAGTCCGAGTGTCGGCGAATGGACTCGAGGCCACCCTGATCGCGGAGCAGGTCGCGACGCGGGCGCAACGGCTCGCCTGGCGATGCAACGCGGCCTCGCACACCGCCTGGTTCGAGCGCGTCCTCCACGAGCATCGCGCTCTCCACGATCTCGGCGAGCCGTTCGTCCGCGCGGACTACGACCACGCGCTCGACACCTGGCAATGGACGTTGCGCCGCGAGCCGGGGGCCGGGGCCGCGCTGCAGCTCGCGGCCCTGCTCCACGAGATCGAGCGGCTGGTCCGCGGCAGCGGTGCGGGGATCGTGGCCGATGACTACCGTGCGTTCAAGGATGCCCACGCGCGGGCTGGCGCGCGCCTCGCCGACGAGCTGTTCTACCGCGCCGGTGTGCCGCTCGCGATCGCGGCGGCGGCGACCGCGCTGATCGCGGTCCACGAGCATGCCAACGACAACCTCCTCCTGCGCACGATCAACGATGCCGATGCGCTGTCGTTCTTCTCGCTCAACAGCCCAGGTTACCTCGCCTACTTCGGCGCCGAGCAGACGAACCGCAAGGTCCTGTACACGCTCGCGCGCATGTCGCCTGCGGCGTGCCGCGAGCTCGCGATGATGCGGATCCCTCGGATCGTCAACGACCAGGTCCGGCGCGCGCTCACGACCCGGATCACCCTCCACGAGACAGGAGCAATCACATGACCTGGGGCATCATCCCGGCGGCCGGTGTCGGCAGCCGCATCCAGCCGCTCGCATTCTCGAAGGAGCTGTTGCCGGTCGGCAGCCGGCTCGAAGACGGCATCGAGCGACCACGGGCGGTCAGCGAATACCTCGTCGAGCGCATGGTGCTCGGCGGGGCCACGAAGATCTGCTTCGTCATCTCGCCGTCCAAGTCCGACATCGTCGAGTACTACGGCGGCGAGGTGGAGGGCGCATCGATCGCGTACGTGGTCCAGCAGAGCCCCGGCGGGCTGTGCGATGCGATCTTCCGGGCGCTGCCGCTGCTCGCTCCAGACGAGCCGGTGATCGTCGGGCTGCCCGACACGATCTGGTTCCCCTCCAACGCGCTCGCGCTGCTCCCCGACGATCGCCTGAGCTTCCTGTGCTTTCCGGTCGACGACCCGCAGCACTTCGATGCCGTGGTCAGCGATCCAGATGGCCGGATCCGGGAGATCCAGGTCAAGCGACCTGGCGCTGCGAGCCACTGGGTGTGGGGCGCGTTCAAGCTGCCGGCACGCATGCTGGGCGAGCTCGC
>Ga0316601_100001200_pt1 | contig 12378 bp, 15 predicted proteins | sample OWC_soil_day5_no_FD_207663 | JGI IMG/M metagenome (GOLD analysis project Ga0316601, IMG submission 207663) | Wetland soil microbial communities from Old Woman Creek delta, Ohio, United States - OWC_soil_day5_noCT | ecosystem: Environmental > Terrestrial > Soil > Wetlands | place: USA: Ohio...
ACTTCAACAATTTCCTTTCCGCGATCCTCGGGAACATCTCCCTGGCGAAGCAGATCCTGGACCCCGGGAGCAAGGCCGTCGCGAGGTTGGAGGCGGCGGAGAGGGCATCCGGGCAGGCATCTGAACTCGCCGGCAAACTCCTCGTATTCTCGAAGGGGGGGGGACCGGTCCGCGAGCGGATCTCCCTGGAAGGCGTCGTCCGGGACTCCGCCCTGCTGGCGGTCCGCGGCGCGCCGGTCCGGTGCGAGTTCGGGATCGCGGAGGACCTGTGGGCTGCGGACGCAGACGCCGGGCAGATCGGCCAGGCGATCCGCAACCTGGTGACCAACGCGGTGCAGGCGATGCCCGGCGGCGGAACCGTCCGGGTCCATGGTTCGAACGTCACCGTCGGTCCGGGGGAAATGGCGTACGTCAAGCCGGGGCCGTACGTGAGGATCGAGGTGTCGGACGAGGGTGCGGGCATCCCGAGGGAGAACCTGAAGCGGATCTTCTACCCGTATTTCACCACCCGGGAAAACGGTACCGGATTGGGCCTCACGACCGCCTACCACATCCTGAAAAACCACGGGGGGAACCTGTTCGTGGAGTCGGAACCCGGCGCGGGGACGACGGCGTCGATCTACCTCCCGGCGTCGACCGGGCGGATCCCTCTCGAGGGGAACGCGGAAAGGAAGGCCGCCCCGGGCGGGAAATGGCGGATCCTCGTGATGGACGACGAGGACCTGGTCCGCGACATGGCCATCGGCATGCTGGAACATCTCGGGTATGAAACGCAGGGCGCCCGGGACGGGAGCGAGGCGATCCGGATGTACGAGGACGCCGCTGCGGCGGGGAAGCCGTTCGACCTGGTCGTCATGGACCTCACTGTTCCCGGGAGGATGGGCGGGAAGGAGGCATGCGCGCGGTTGGTCGGGATGTATCCCGACGCCAGGGTGATCGTCTGCAGCGGCTACTCCTCCGACCCGGTCATGTCCGACCACGGCGCGTACGGTTTCCTCGGAATGCTCGGGAAACCGTACCGGATCGAGGAGCTGCGACGGGTCGTGGAACACGTCATGTCGCCCCCGCCGGGCAGGGCCGCCGGGGGTTCCCCGGGCGGGTAGGCTGACCCGGGGATGGGGTTTCCCCAGGAAACGGTTTGGACCCTCCGGTCGTCCTATAGGTCAAACCCGGTATTGGAGGACGCCATGCAGGAACGCAAGGGAATCATTACGTTCAAGGGGAACCCGATGACCCTCCTGGGCCCCGAGGTCAAGGTGGGGGACAAGGCGCCCGACTTCCGGGTCGTGGACACAGGCCTTGCCCCAGTGACGCTCGCGGACTTCGCGGGGAAGGTCAAGATCATCAGCGCGGTCCCGTCCCTCGACACCCCGGTGTGCGACACGGAGACGCGCCGCTTCAACCAGGAGGCGGCAGGCCTACCCGGGAACGTCGTGGTCCTCACGGTCAGCCTGGACCTGCCGTTCGCGCAGAAACGTTGGTGCGCGGCAGCCGGGATAGACAAGGTCCGGACCCTGTCCGACTACCAGGACCGCTCCTTCGCCTCCGCGTACGGGGTTCTCATCAAGGAACTGAAGCTGCTGTCCCGTTCGATCTTCGTCGTCGACGGGAGCGACACGGTCCGGTACGTCCAGCACGTGAAGGAAGTCGCGCAGGAGCCGGACTACGCGGCGGTCCTTTCGGCGGCGAAGAGTCTCCGGTAGGTCGGCCGCCCGCATCGGGCCGGGGGAACATCCGGGGTATCCGCGTACGGCATTTCCGCCCGATCCGTGGTGGTTCCATGCTACTGTGGAACGGGGTGAATCGTGGCCAAGGACGACCTGGCGAACCTGGAGGGCACCGTGACGGAGGGCCGCGGCGGCGGGAATTTCGTCGTGCGCCTCGAGTCCGGCCAGACCGTGACCGCGAAGCTCGGCGGCGCGATGCGTCGCTTCCGCATCCGGGTCATCGTCGGGGACCGGGTCACGGTTGGAGTGTCCCCGTATGACCCGACCCACGGGCTGATCCTCTACCGGCACAAAACGTAACCGTCAGGCGATCCGGACGTTCTCCAGCGAGTCGGCGACCCAGTCGGCTTCGGCGAGTTCCCCCGCCCCGTAGCTGTTCGTCACCGCCAGAACCCGCAACCCCGCCCCCTTCGCGGACCGGATTCCGGCGGGGGTGTCCTCGATGGCGAAGGACCGCTCCGGGACCGTCACCCGGGCAGGGCGCATGCGGGACAGGCGCCGGAAGGCGAGGGCGTAGCACTCGGGATCGGGCTTGCTCTTCCGCACGTCGTCGGCGGTCACGACGACGGGGAAGCACCTGTCGATGCCGAGACCACCGAGAATGGGCGCGACGTCGGAGAGCAGCGCCCCGCTGCTGATCGCGAGGGGAACGCCGGCGACGTGCAGGGACTCGATCATCGGCACCGCCCCGGGGTACGGCTCCACGCCCGCCCGGAGGATGTCCAGGAACGCCCGGGATTTGGCGGCGACGAGGGATTTCAGCGACTTTCCGTCGAGATCCCTGCCCCGGGCGCGGTATGCTTCCCGGAACGCATCGCGGTCGTCGAATCCCATGTAGGTCGCGACGTATTCCTCCCATGCGAATCCCAGTCCGAGGGGTTCGAGCACCGAGAGGAACGCCTTGTAATGCAGCGGTTCCGTGTCGACGATGATCCCGTCGAAGTCGAAGATGACCGCCTCCGGCAGCGGGAGGGAGTGGACTCTCATCGGTCGAATATACCTCCTGGCAGACGCCCCGCCTGTTTTATTTATGAGGAATGGTTTTTGTTTGCCCGACCGATTGTTTTCTGATACTTTTTTTCTACCATGATCCGCAACGCGCCGCGCCGCCGGGCCATGTTCGTCGTCGTGATCGCGCTGGTCGGCCTGATCATCGTGCCGGCCGACGAATGCGACGATTACGCCTTCTTCCGCCCCGGAGCGGCAACGGCGCGGGCGGAGGTTCCGGCCGACGATCCGGCCGGCTCCGACCACCAGCACGCATGCTCCTGCCTCGTCTGCGTACTGATCACAGACGATGCGTTCATCCCCCGCCTGACAGCTCCCCGGCGAGGTGAGCTGGCGGCGGTGGTTTCCACCGAGCTTTGCTCCTCCACGTACCTTCCCGACGTCTACCGACCTCCGATCGCCTGACCGTTCCCGCTTTCCCGACCGGTCCCGGACGCCATTCCGCCCGCGGTCGGCACTTTCGACCCCCGGGCGACGGACCCGCCCCTCCCCCTCCCAGACTTTCATCCAAGCGGGGGCAGAAAGAAGAAGGTAGGGTAGCGATGAAGACCTACACGTACACCGTGCTGCTCAGCCCGAAGGAGGACGGAGGGTACAAGGCGTACTGCCCGTCCCTGCCGGGGTGCCGGGCGTTCGGGGGCACGCGGAAAGAGGCCATCCGCAACATCCGGGCTTCCATCAGTCACCGGCTCGACGCCCTGATCTTCATGGGGAGGCGGATTCCCAGGGACACCGACCTGGCCAACCGGGCCGCGCAGTAGCGCCCGTTCCGGACGGGGGAGGGCCTGTCGCCGGTATGGCCTTCCCCCGCGTTCCCCTCCTGCGCATACCGCATTGACGGTCCCACCCGTGTGCTGTTTCAATGGACGGGAAGGACAGAGTCCTTCGGACGGGGAGGGACCATGCGGAAACCGGCGCCGGTGAAAGCGAAACCCATCTACAGGGTGGTCTTCCAGAGCCAGGGGAACGTATACGAGCTGTACGCCCGGAACGTCGGCCAGGGGGCGCTCTTCGCATTCGTCGAGGTGGAGGACATTCTCTTCGGAAACCGCGGCGGCGTTCTCGTGGACCCCTCCGAGGAGAAGCTCAAGTCGGAATTCGCCGGCGTGAAGCGGACGTACATCCCCCTGCACGCGGTGGTGCGCATCGACGAGGTGGAGAAGGAGGGGGTGAACAAGATCGTCGCGGCGGCGTCCCCCCAGGGAAACGTGACGCCGTTCCCGCTGCCGCAGGGCCCTTCCGGGCGCGGCAAACCCGGCCGCGGCTGAACCGCCCCCGGGGGAACGGTTCCCGGGTCCCCCATCCTTTACCCAGGCGAAGTGGACGGCACGTCTTGACACCGCAGTCGTCCGGCGGGTTGAATAGATCCAGAAACCCAACGCAGGAGGGGGACGATGGGAAAACGTGCCGCCTTGGCGATGGCCCTTTCGGTATGGATTTGTGGAACCTCACACGCCGGATGGTTCGAGGATGCGGTCAAGGGCGCTCTGGAGGGAACCGGGAAACGGGCCGTCGACGAGACGACAGACAGCACGTACCAGGGGGCGAAGGGGAAGGCGAAGGAATCGGTCAAGGAGGGTACCCCGGGCCAGAACGCGGACGCGGAGACTCCCGCCCAGCAGGTGCCGCCGGGCCAGAAACCGGCCCCGGGGACCGCAGGGGCCCAGGCCGGGGACGCGGGGGGCGGACAGGACATCGCCGCCCTGGAGCAGATCTACAGCAAGTACGACTTCGTCCCCGGCGACAAGGTGATCTTCTTCGACGACTTCAGCGACACGGACGTGGGGGAGTTCCCGAGGAAGTGGACCCTCAAGGGCCCCGGCGCCGGCACCAGCAACGCCGTCGAGGTGGTCCAATCGCAGGGCCGGAATTTCCTCCGGAGCCAGCCTGCGGCCAGCAAGGACGACTCCCAGTACTATTCGCGCCAGTACGTGCGTCTGGACACGAAGGGAGATCTCCCGCAGAAATTCACCGTGGAGTTCGACGCGGTGTTCGCGTATTGTCCCCCGGGCGCGAAAAGTTCCCAGACCGAATACGTCCTCCTGCTGGCGAATGACGATACGCCCGTGCACGGGGGCACCGCCGCCCTCGGATCGATCCTGGTCCGGCCGGAGGAGGGGAGCTCCAAGAACACGAGGACGGCGATCCGCAAGGGGGACGGGAAGGTGCACCACATCGCGGTCAGCGTCAACGGCACCTTCGTGAAGGCGTACGTGGACCATGACCGGGTGGCGAACGACCCCGACGGGATCGCTCGCCCGGTCAAGCATGTCGGCATCTTCATGGGGCCCACGGGAAACTGGCTCTGCCCGAACGTCATGTTCACCAACTTCCGGCTGGCCGAAGGGGGGAAGGACATCAAGTCCGCCCTCAGCACGGACGGGAAGATCGTGACCCACGGGATCCTCTTCGACACCGGCAAGGACGTCATCAAGCCCGAGTCTCTCCCCACGCTCAAGATGATCCTCGGCCTGCTGGAAGGGGATCCGTCCCTGAAGTTCTCCATCGAGGGGCACACGGACAACCAGGGAGGGAAGGGAATCAACCAACCGCTCTCCGAGCGGCGCGCGGCTGCCGTCAAGGCGTGGCTCGAGGGGAAGGGGATCGCCGCGGACCGGCTCCAGTCGAAAGGGTGGGGCGACACGAAACCGATCGATACGAACGACACCCCGGAAGGGCGGGCGAACAACCGCAGGGTGGAGTTCGTGAAGATCCCGTAACGCGGGAACCTTCTATTTCAGGTTCTTCCGGATCCGCTCCACCGCCTCGGCCACGTTTTCCCGGTTGCCGAACGCCGACAGCCGGAAGAACCCTTCCCCGGCAGGCCCGAAGCCGCTTCCCGGCGTGCCGACCACGTGGCACTCCGTGAGGAGCTTGTCGAAGAAGTCCCAGGAGGAGATGCCCCCCGGCGTCTTCAGCCAGATGTAGGGAGCGTTGACCCCGCCGTATACGGTCAGCCCGGCCGATGTGAGCCCCTCCCGGATGACCCGGGCGTTCCCCATGTAGTAGTCGACGATCTCCTTCGTCTGCCGCCACCCCTCGTCCGAGTAGACCGCCGCCGCGGCTTTCTGCACGGGGTAGGAGACGCCGTTGAACTTCGTGGTCTGACGGCGGTTCCAGAGGCGGTTCAGCGGCACGGTCTCTCCGGACGGCGTCTTCGCGGTCACGCCCTCCGGCACCACGGTCAGCGCGCAGCGGACGCCGGTGAAGCCGGCGGTCTTGGAGAAGCTGCGGAACTCGATGGCGCACTTCCTCGCTCCCTCGACCTCGTAGATGGAGCGGGGGTATCCGCCCTCCGTGATGAACGCCTCGTAGGCGGCGTCGAAGAGGATCACCGCGTCGTTGGCGAGGGCGTAGTCGACCCACCCTTTCAGCTGCCCCCTCGTCGCCACCGCCCCGGTCGGGTTGTTCGGCGAGCAGAGGTAGACGATGTCCACCTTCTCCTCCGGGAACGCCGGGAAGAAGCCGTTCGCCTCGGTGCACGGGAGGTAGACGATCCCGGCGTAGTAGCCGCGCTCGTCCGCCGGCCCGGAACGCCCGATCATGACGTTCGTGTCGTTGTAGACGGGGTAGACAGGGTCGCCGATGGCCACCCGGTTTTCCAGCGCGAAGATGTCCAGGATGTTCGCCGTGTCGCACTTCGAGCCGTCGGAGATGAACACCTCGGCGGGCGAAAGCGTCACGCCCAGCGGGCCGTACGATTTCCGGATGACCGTGTCGATGAGGAAGTCGTACCCCTGCTCCGGCCCGTACCCCATGAAGGTCTTCTCGTTCCCGAGCTCCGCCACGGCGTCGTGGAACGCGGAAAGGACGGCGGGCGGAAGGGGACGGGTGACGTCGCCGATCCCCAGGCGGATCACCTTCGCCGAAGGGTTCGCCGCCGCGAACGCCTTCACCCTGCGGCCGATCTCGGGGAAGAGGTACCCGGCTTTCAGCTTGAGGTAATGCTCGTTGACCCGTGCCATGCGCGCGATCCCTCCAGGACGGTATTCGAAGCGTCCCAAGAAGATACCACAGGGGTTCGAAGGATCACCGGGTGGCGCTCCCGGCCCGCAGGAGGGCCGTGATGGTCTTCCCGTCGAGGATCTCCCCCGACGCCGCGCGGCGCAGAGCCTCGGAGATCGGCATGCGCACCATCTGGATCTCCTCGTACTGCTCGGGCGCCGCCTCGCCTTGGGAAAGGCCGGTGCCGAGGAAGAGGTGGATCACCTCGTCGAACACGCCGGGGGAAGGGTAGAAGCGTCCAAGCGGGACGAGGTCCCGGGGGGATAGCCCCGTCTCCTCCGCCAGCTCGCGCCGCCCGCATACGGCCGGGTCCTCCCCGGGGTGGAGCCGGCCGGCGGGAATCTCGAGGAGGTGCCCCCCCACGGCGGGGCGCAGCTGCCGGATGAGCGTCACGGTGCCGTCGTCGTGGAGGGGGAGCACCCCCACCCCGCCGGGGTGCCGCACGATCTGGTAGAGGTGCCACCCCTTCCCGCCGACACGCACTTCCATCTGCTCCAGGTCCACCACCAGCCCCTTGAAGAGCACCGACCGGTTCCTCGTCTCCATCGTCCCCTCCCTTTCCCCCCATTGTGCGTTCCCGAGGAATCCCGTACAACCCCGGGTTCCCGGATGCCCCGCTGCAACCCGCCCCGATCCCGGTTATGATCGGGGGAAGCCCGGTGCAGGAGAGTTCCGGGTTCCGGAGGTACCGTGGATCCCTCGAATACGGCCGGGGCGGCCCGGAGGCTCAACGGGCGTCTCCGATCGTGCGACATCTGCCCCCGCCTCTGCCGCGTCGACCGGACGAAGGGGGAGCGGGGCGTCTGCCGGGTTGGCACCCGGGCCATCGTCGCTTCATTCGGCCCGCACTACGGGGAGGAATCGCCCCTCGTGGGCCACAACGGATCCGGGACGGTCTTCTTCTCGGGCTGTCCCCTGCGCTGCGTTTTTTGCCAGAACTACGGGATCAGCCACCTCCTCGAAGGGGAGGAGGTGTCGGCGGACCGCCTCGCGTCGATCTTCCTCTCCGTCCAGCGGATGGGGTGCCACAACCTGAACCTCGTCACCCCTACGCACGTGACCCCGCAGATCGTTGAAGCCCTGGACGTCGCCGCAGGGAAGGGGTTCGTCCTCCCGGTGGTCTACAACTGCGGGGGGTACGAGCGGGCGGAAACGTTGCGGGAACTCTCCGGGATCGTCGACATCTACATGCCGGACCTGAAGTTCCTCACCGCATCTCGCGCGGCGAGATACTGCGCGGCGCCCGACTACCCCGAGGTCGCGAGGGAGGCGCTGCGGGAGATGAAGCGGCAGGTCGGGCCGCTCGTCGTCGACCGCAACGGGATCGCGCTCCGGGGGCTGCTCGTCCGGCACCTCGTCATGCCGGGGGACGCCTCCTCCACGCGGGAAGCGATCGATTTCCTCGCGGAGGAGATCGGCGCCGACACGTACCTGAACCTGATGGACCAGTACCGGCCGTGCGGACGGGCGCTGGAGTACCCGGAGATCGCCCGCCGCATATCCGGGAAGGAGTGGGGGGAGGCCCACGACTACGCCCGAAGCAGGGGGCTTACCCGCCTCGACGGAGAGGCCTGAGCACCACCGTCCACCGCCTCCTTCCCCCGGCGGACCACCCATTGACTATTGTCCATAAAACGGGACAAAGTATACGATGTGCACCGTCTAGATTGAGCGAAATTCATTCAGGGGGTGACTCATGAAGAAAGGGATCCTGGCCGTGGTGGTTTGCTCGGTTCTTTTACTGGCTGCGGCGCCGGTGTTCGCGGAGGGCGGTTATTTGGGCATCGAAGGCGGGGCCGTCTGGCCCGAGGACGTGTCGTTCAGCGCGTCCGGCGGAAGCGGGAATCTCAGCTTCGACACCGGGTGGTCTCTCGGGGCTGTGGCGGGCTACAACTTCGGTACCTGGCGGCTTGAGGGGGAGTACGCGTACCGGTCGAACAGTAACGACGGAAGTGTAACCGCTGGTACATCCGGCTTTACAGAATCTGGGGGTGGCGACACCGTCACGAACGCGCTGTTTTTGAACGCCTTCTACGATTTTCGCATGGTTTCCCCGACGGTCTATCCGTACCTCGGAGCCGGCGGGGGGGTCGCGTGGGTAGACCAAGAGTTATCCACTCCCTCGTTCAGGGTAGATGACAGCGACACCGTTTTCGCATACCAGTTCATCGTCGGCATCGGGTTCGACGTCAGCAAGGCATTCACCATGACCCTGGATTACCGGTATTTCGCCACCGCCGATCCCTCTTACACGTTCAACACCACTTCAGGTGCAAGTGGAAGTTTCAACGCGGAATCCAAGAGCAGCAACGTGATGTTGACTTTGCGGTTCAACTTTTAGCTTCTCCACCGGGGTGGCGTTCCCAGTCGGGGCGGGCTTCCCGGCCCGCCCTTCCTTTTTTCGCTATGGTACCAGCACGATCTTCCCCTTCGCCCCGGGCGCCATCACGGTGACGTGGCTCTCCGCCGCCGCCGCGAGCGGCATCTCCCTCCCCACTACGGGACGCAAGGTGCCGTTTTCCAGCCCCGCGACGAGGGCGGCGTGGACCGCGTGCCGATCGGCGTCCGGCATGTTGAACAGTGTCATGCCGACGATCGACGCGTCCCTCCCCATCGCGTCTCTCGGATCGATCTCCACGGTCCCGCGGCTCCCGATCACCACGACCCGACCGCCCGTCGCGAGGGCCTTGAGGTCGTCCGAAAGGTTTGCGTTCGCGAGCATCTCGAGGATCACGTCGAATCCCCGTATCCCCATGACGGCGGCCGCCTCCGCGAGGTGGCTGCCGGCGCGATGGTCGAAAGCGTGGTGTGCGCCTTCCCGCGACACGAGGTCGATCCCTTCCGCGGTCCCCGCCGTTCCGGCCACGCGCAGCCCCGCGGCGCGGGCGATCTGCACCGCCGCGACGCCCACCCCGCCGCTCGCCCCGTGGACGAGGACCACCTCGCCGGGCGCGGCGTTCGCTTTCTGGAACAACGCCCGCCACGCGGTGGCGTACGGGATCCCGACCGCGGCGCCCTGCGCGAAGCTCACGTTGTCCGGAAGCGGGTGGACCCGGGAGACGTCGCACACCGCCAGTTCGGCGTATGCGCCCGTCACCGTCCCGGAGGTGTAGACGCGGGCCCCGGGGGCGAAGGCGCGTACACCGTCCCCCGCCTTCTCCACCACCCCGGCCGCGTCGGTGCCGGGGGTGTAGGGAAGGGACGGGGAACGGCCATACGTGCCGGCGCGTATGTACGTTTCCACGGGATTTACGCCGACGGCCCGGATGCGGACCAGGAGCTGTCCCGGACCGGGGGAAGGGTCCGGAACTTCCGTAAGCCGCATGACCTCGGGGGGACCGAACTCGCGGACGACGACGGCTTTCATGGGAACGCCTCCCTCGCTGCGGAATCGCGGAGATTGGATGCCGTCCCTCCCGGTGCTGTTTCCCGCGCTCGTGAAGCGGTACACTGAAACCCAGACACGAAGCCGGAGGTGGCCCATGGACGAGAGCGACAACAAGGTGATGTTGGGGGCGCTGCTGGTGCTGGCGGGGGCGATCCTGGGCGCCGGCGTGGCCCTGCTGGTCGCGCCGCAGTCGGGGAAGGAAACGCGGCGGGACATCACAAAATACGCCCGCAAGACGCGCCGGAAGGTCGAGGGGGTGGCGGGGGAAGTCGCGGAGAGCGTCTCCGACATGGCCGACGTGGTGGAGGAGAAGGCGGAGGAGCTCCTCGGCAGGGGGAAGGATCTGGCGAAGGAGTCGCGGGAGGCGGTGCTCGCCGCGCTGGAGGAAGGGCAGGAGCGTATCGCGCGCCAGCGCGACCGCCTTGCGAAACTCCTGGGGTAGGCGGGACGCGGAAGTATCTTCACGGGGAAGGGACGAATGGAGTCGGAAGACGGGAAGCGGAATGGAAACGGCGGGGAGGAAAGCTTCGCGGACCTCCTCGATCAGAGCTTCGTCGCGCCGGCGCGATACGAGCCGGGGCAGAAGATTTCGGCGCCGGTCATCAAGGTGACCCCCGAGTGGGTCTTCCTCGACCTGGGGAGGAAGGGAGAGGGGGTCGTGTCGGCAAAGGAGCTGCTGGACGAGGGGGGGAACCTCCGCGTCCGGGAGGGGGACACCCTCCCGGCCTATTTCGTTTCCGCTGAGGGGAGCGAGATGCTCTTCACCACCCGGATCGCCGGGGGTGCCGCCGGCACCGCTCAGCTCGAGGAGGCGTGGCGGTCGGGGATCCCCGTGGACGGGTCCGTGGTGAAGGAGGTTAAGGGAGGGTACGAGGTGCGCCTGGCCGGCGGCGCCCGGGCGTTCTGCCCCCACTCCCAGATGGGATTGCCGGGGGCGAGGGGTCCGGAAGAGCACATCGGGAAACGCGAGCCGTTCCGGATCACCCGGTTCGACGAGAAGGGGCGCAACATCGTCGTCTCCCGGCGCGTCCTGCTGGAAGAGGAGGAGGAGCGGAAGCGGGAGGCGCTGAGGACCACCTTGGCGGAAGGGATGGTGGTTCGGGGGACGGTCACCTCCGTGAGGGAGTTCGGCGCATTCGTCAACATCGGGCCGATCGAGGGGCTGCTGCCCGTTTCGGAGATCGGGTGGGAGCGCGTGGCGGATCTGCGCGAGGTCCTCTCCCCCGGGCAGGAGGTCGAGGTGGCGATCACCCGCCTGGACTGGGCCAACCGGAGGTTCTCCTTCAGCCTGAAGAAGACTCTGGCGGATCCGTGGGACACGGCGTCGGACCGGTTCCCCGCCGGGTCGCGGCACCTCGGAAAGGTGTCGCGCCTGTCGGCCTTCGGCGCCTTCGTATCCCTCGGGGGTGGGATCGACGGGCTGCTCCACGTCTCGAAGCTCGGGGGGGGGAAGAGGATCAGGCACCCGTCCGAAGCGGTCCGGGAGGGGCAGGAGGTGGAGGTCCGGGTGGAGTCCGTGGACCGGGAGAAGCGCAGGGTTTCCCTCTCCCTCGCCGCCGCGGACGCGGCGGATTCCGCGGGGGAGGAAGCGGAGGATTACCGCAAATACCTGTCCGCCCCGGCGGAAAGCCCCTCCCTGGGTTCCCTCGGGGAAGCCCTCAAGGCGAAGCTCTCGCGCAAGCCCGGGAAGTAGGGTTCCCTACAACCGGAGGTTCGCCAGGAAGTACGGCATCTGGCGCCGCCACCACGGCCAGTCGTGGTTGACGTCGTGGCCCCAGAAGTCGATCCAGGCGGGGATCCCCTTCCATGCCAGGATCGCCTCCAGCGCCCGGGTGTCCGCCAGCATCCCGTCCTCCCACGCCCCCTGCCCCACGCACACCACGATCTGGCTCCGGCGATACCGTTCGAGGTACCACGGGTCGGACAGTCCCGGGAGGTACAGGAGTGGGGAGTTGAAGTAGACGTTGTCGTCCAGGTAGTCGCCGACGAAGTCGGTGAGCTTGTAGACGCCGGAGAGGGCGATCACGGCGTCGAAGACGTCGGGATGGCGAAAGAAGAAGTTCGCGGAGTGGTACCCTCCCATGCTGCACCCCGTGGCGAGGGCCCCGGATGCTTGCGGCCGCAAGGTCCGGATGAAGGGGGCCACCTCCGAGACGATGTACCGGTCGTAGTCGTCGTGCCGCCGCCCGCGCTCCGCGGGGTGCGCCCCCCGGTTCGTCCACGACTGGGCGTCCACGCTGTCCACCGTGA
>Ga0316601_100001203_pt1 | contig 12367 bp, 4 predicted proteins | sample OWC_soil_day5_no_FD_207663 | JGI IMG/M metagenome (GOLD analysis project Ga0316601, IMG submission 207663) | Wetland soil microbial communities from Old Woman Creek delta, Ohio, United States - OWC_soil_day5_noCT | ecosystem: Environmental > Terrestrial > Soil > Wetlands | place: USA: Ohio...
TGGATCGAGCAGCGCACCAAGGTCGGTGGTGGCGCGACCAAGAAGTACGAGGACATCCTCGGCATCAAGGACAACGCGACGTCGATCGCGGCAGCCGCTCGCCTCGCCCAGATCTCGCAGAACCTGTCGGACGCGCTGTTCTCGGCCGAGATCCCGAAGGACGTCCGTACCGGCGAGTTCGCGGACGACAAGGTCGAGGCGTTCTGTGACCAGATGACGACCGTCGCCGAACCGCTCGATCTGCGCGCGCTGAACGGCTACAGCGTCTGCCTCACCAAGTCGACCGAGCTCGGATGGTTCAGCGAGTGGTCGAAGATGTGCGAGCACGAGCTCGGACAGATCAAGCCCGAAGAGTTCCCCACGGCCTCCGAGCTGCGTGGCGAACCGAACCTCGTTGCCCCGGTCACCGACGTCGAGCCCCCGATCGGGAAGCTCGAGTAATGAAAGCGCACCAGGAGAACCCCATGCGTAACTTCAACCTGCTATCCGGTGCCGCGCGTACCGGCTCTCTGGCCGCGACCCTGGCCACCCTGCTCATCGCCTGTGGCGGTGGCCCGAAGGGCTCTGGCCTGGCGCACGGGGGGGCAGTCCCGCCGCCTCCACCGAACGTCAAGCCGGACGCGGCGCCGACCAAGGACGATCCCAAGCGCGAGATCTCGAACGACGAGCGCAAGGACTACGAGAGCGCGATGGCCTCGTTCCTCCAGACCGACAAGGGCGGCGGCTGGAACGAGTCGGCGTGCCGCGGCTCGGCCGATCGATTCTCCGCGGTCGTCCGCTCGCATCCCAAGATGGTGGAGGCCCAGTTCATGGTCGGGCTGTCGTTCCACCGCTGTAACCTGCTCGGCGACGCCGAGAAGGCCTACCAGGCTGCGGTCGGCATGAAGTCGAACCACGGCCAATCGCTGTCCAACCTGGGCGAGATCTACTTCCGCGCCGGCAAGGTCGACGGGGCGAAGCAGTACTGGGAGAGCGCGATCAAGGCGAACGGCAAGCTGGTGGCCGCGCGCAACAACATCGCGTCGCTCGAGCTCGATCAGATGCGCAAGCTCGTCCCGCAGTCCCCCGAGTGGAAGAAGCTCGAGGAGGACGCACGGTTCAACCTGTCGAACGTGCTCGGCGTCGACTCGGAGAACGTCAAGGCGTACACGCTGTACGGCCTCGTCTACATGGAGGGGTTCCAGAAGAACAAGAACCGCCTCGACCTGGCGAAGCTGCTGCTCGACGAGGCGAAGAAGCGCAACGAGAAGTACGCCCCGCTGCAGAATGCGTACGGCCTCTACTACATGCACCGCAACGCGCTGTCGGAGGCGTTGCAGCACTTCCTCTCCGCGGTCGAGGCCGATCCGAAGTTCATCGAGGCCCGCATGAACGTCGGGCTGACGACGCTCGGCTTCCGCAAGTACGACACCGCGAAGGAGCAGTTCGCCGAGGTGATCAAGCTCGCCCCCAAGACGTACGACGCATACATCGGCATGGGCGTCGCGCTCCGTGGCCTCAAGGACTTCGATGGTGCGGAGGCGCAGTACAACGCCGCGGCCAAGCTCGACCCGAGGCAGGGCGACGCGTTCTATAACCTGGCGGTCCTCTACAAGGACTTCAAGGCGACGAAGCAGGAGCCGCAGGCCTCGCTCGCGACCTATGGCAAGGCCAAGAGCTACTTCCAGGACTTCTTGAACGGCAAGGTGGCCCAGCCGGCAGACCAGGCCGAGGCGAAGGAGCAGATCGCCCTGATCGACAAGACCGTCACCCAGACGCAGAACTTCTTGAAGCAGCTCGCCAGCCAGCCGCCGCCGGCCCCGACCCCTCCGGCTGGTGCGCCAGCCGATCCCGCTGCTCCTCCCGCGAAGAAGTAAGTAGCTGAAAATGCTTGGGCGTCAGGCCGCAACCTCGATCCAGCGCTCGTGTCTGGCCATGACGGAACTTTTTGGAAAGAATCTCGGAACCAGGAACCAAGCGCGTTGTCGGATGTTCCGTGCAAACGGATCTGCGCAGCGCGGCTCAACCCACCACTGAAGGGTCGACCTCCATGCGCACCTCGTTTTCCATCGTCAGCGCTCTCGTTGCACTCGTGTTCTTTTCCGGAACCTCCATGGCGCAGCCCAAGGGCGGCGACAAGGGCGGCGGCGGCAAGGTCAAGGTCTACGACTTCTCCGGCGACACGATCGAGGGAGACCTCGTCAAGCCGGAGGGTTCGAGCGTCGACGCCCGCGACTTCGCCAAGCACTCGTCTCTGATCCGTATCCGCAAGGACTTCATCCCCGAGATCATCAAGTCGGCCGAGGACTTGTAAGGAACAGGCGTTCGCCCGCTGGGCGACGCGCTGTCCTGGTCACCGGCCATCTGTTAGTAATCGCTCCTTTTTTGGGCGCTCTCCGCTCGGAGAATCATCAACATGGCCGGCGCAAAAGTTCCTCTCACGTTCCGCATCTTCAAGGGTGACCAGCTGCTCCGCGAGGAGAGGCTGAGCCTGAGCGTCATCAAGCTCGGCAAGGTCCCCTCGGCTCACCTCAAGCTCGACGACGAGACGGTGAGTCGCATGCACGCGATCATCGAGGTGAACGGCCCCGGTGATGTGAGCATCATCGACCTCGGGTCGACCAAGGGCACCTTCGTCAACGGCCAGAAGGTCAACAAGGCGAAGCTCCAGTCCGGCGACACCATCCTGGTCGGCGAGACGCGGATCGAGCTCGCCATCGGAGCGAGCGAAGAGGAAGAGGTCACTCGCGTCAACCAGGGGGTTGCACCTCCTGCCGGCGCCGAGGTGTTCACCTCGACGCCACGTCCGGCAGCCGGCGCTCCGCCCGCGTTCGGCCAGACGATGCAGGCGCCACCGCCAGCGCCACGGCCGCCAGCCCCGCAGCCGGCGCCCGCGTTTGCGCAGCCGCCACAGGCCGCGTACGCCCCACCCGCGGCCCCTTCGTTCCAGCCGGCCCCTTCGTTCCAGCCGGCCCCTTCGTTCCAGCCGGCCCCTTCGTTCCAGCCGGCTCCGGCCGTCCGCCCGCCTCCCGGCATGTCGGGTGGCGCAGCGATGTACGGGACCGCGATGGCCCCGCCTGTCGGATTCCAGCAGTCGATGGCCGAGTCGGCCGATGACCTCCACGGCGGACGGGCCGTCGAGGTTGCCGCGATGCTTGGTGACTCCGTCGTCGGGGTGAAGCACTGCATCGACCCGCGCAGCACCGGCCGCATCCAGCCGGTCACCTGGCTGTTCCTGGCGCTCGGCATCATCTCGCTCATTGTCACGGCGTACTCGTTCTCGGTCTCGATCTCGAACGCGGCCTACAACAAGGGCCGGCGCGACTACGAGACGACCTGCATGATGGATGGCAAGCGCGTCTCGGCGTGCACCCCGAAGCCGGGTTACGCGGTGCGTCCCCGCGAGCTGTCGCCGATGTTCGACATCATGGCGTTCACTGGCTTCATGCTGACGCTGGGCTCGCTCAGCTACTTCCTCCTGCGGATGCAGAACGAGCGCCGCTCGTCGTACTTCCGGATCGGCACTGCAAAGGGTGTCGAGTTCCCGACCGAGGGCGCGCCGGAGCCTGCGTTCGCGCTGATCTCGCCTCATGGTGATGACTTCGCGTTCAACTTCACCCACGGCATGGAAGGCGAGATGGTCGTCGGCGGTCAGTCGACATCGCTCGCGGAGCTTGCCGCGCAGGGGCGGACCACGATCAGCCCGATCCCCCCGAACGCGAAGATTCGTGTCCGCGTCAACCGCAGCACGTTCCTCGTCTCCGCTGTTCCCCGGCCGCGCCGCGCGGTGAGCGGCCTGTTCGCGTCGCTCGAGAGCCGCGTCCTGCTCTACTTCTTTGGCTCGGCCGTCGCGCACGGCCTCCTGGTGTTCATCATGGACCAGGCGTTCATCGACGACAGTGGCGTGAACGTCGACCTCGCGTCGCTCGAGGACACCTCGGCTCGCTCCAGCAACGCCTCGCAGGATGACCCGCCGCCTCCCGAGGAAGAGGAGCAGCCCGGTGACGAGGCGGAGTCGGGCGGCACCGGTACGGCCATGGCCCTCGAAGAGGGCAAGATGGGCAAGAAGGATTCGACCCGTGCCGAGGGTCAGTACAAGATGAAGAACAACCAGCAGGACCCGCAGCTCGCCCGCCAGCAGGCGATCGAGCAGGCGCGTACCGCCGGTATCCTCGGTTCGTCGGCGCTCACGCAGGGCGGCGCGTTCGCCTCCCTCACCGGCACCGGCGACATCTCCAGCGGCTTCGATGACGGCGACATCTATGGCGGTCTGCTCGGCAACGAGGCAGGCGAGATGAACGGTGGCTTCGGCTACGGTCGGTCGGGCTTCGGCCCGGGCGGCGGCGGCACGGGCTGGGGCACCATCGGCACGGGACGCTACGGCACGATCGGTCACGGCTCGGGGACGGGCTCGGGCTACGGTGTCGGCGGTGGGCGCGGTGGCATGCGCGGCCGCACCTCGGCGGTCCCGACGGTGTCGATCGGCCAGCCGAACTCCCAGGGTGACCTCGATAAGGCGATCATCCGTCGCTACATCAAGCGCAACATCCAGAAGATCCAGTACTGCTACGAGAAGGAGCTGCTCGCGAAGTCAAACCTCGCGGGCACGGTGTCGACGAACTTTCTGATCACGCCGAACGGCAACGTCGCGTCGTCGACGGGGTCGGGTGTCGACCCCGAGGTCGCCAACTGCGTCGCGAACGTCATCAAGGGCATCGAGTTCCCGAAGCCCAAGGGTGGCGGTAGCGTGTCGGTGAATTACCCGTTCACGTTCCGGCCGGCTGGCTCGTAACTCGCTCGGCGATCGACGCCTGCCTGACCCCGGTCGCAATTGCGATCGGGGTCTTTCCATATTTCGGTGGAATCTCCGAGGAGGATTCGATGCTCAATGCTTGAGGACGCGCGCGAACCGGTCTACGGTTCGCAGATGAAGCTCGCCTCCGCGATCGTCAGCGTAGCTGTCCTGTTCATGCTTGCGGGCTGTCCGAGCAAGACTCGCAACGAGTCCGTCACGTTCGCGAACGAAGGCACGAAGGCCTACGGCGCGAAGCAATGGGACACCGCGATCGAGAAGTACAAGAAGGCGACCGAGACCTGGCACGACAATCACTCCGCCTGGTACGGGCTCTCCGCTTCCTACGCGCAGCGCAAAGAGTGGGCGAAGGCCGCCGAGGCCGCGGGCACCGCGGTGCGGATCGAGCCCGAGATCGCGATGTACAACCTGATGTACGGACGCTTCCTCTACGAGAAGGCGATCCAGCAGGCGAAGGAAGACCAGGCGAAGAAGGAGAGCAAGAAGGTCGAGGAGGTCGAAGCGGACCTCAGCAGTGTGAACTTCCAGGAGCCGCTCCAGTACCTGCAGACCGCGATCAAGCTCAACAACGATCTCTGGCGCGGGCACTACCTGCTCGGCAGCATCTATCGCCACGGCGGCAAGACCAAGGAAGCCGCAGACGAGTTCAGCAAGGCGCTCGAGGCGGGCCCGACCGAGCCAGCGCCTTGGATCGCACTCGCCGAGCTGTATCGCCAGTGGGACTACACCGACCAGGCGATCCAGGTCGCGCAGCAGGGCACGTTGGTGATCCCGGGCGAGAACGAGAAGAGCGAGATCTGGTTCGAGCTCGGCATGGGCTACGACGACAAGCGGATCGACGACAAGGCCATCGAAGCATTCGACAAGGCGCTCGAAGCCAAGAAGGACAACCACAAGGCGAAGTTCGCGCGTGGGCAGGCCTACTTTCGCAAAGGCGACCACACCAAGGCCAAGCGTGACCTCGAGGAGTTCTCGAAGGCTGGTGGTGCGTCGGTCGAGTTCTTCAAGCAGCAGGCATCACGCATGCTGATGGACATCGCCGCGAAGTCGGCGATCGAGAAGGGCGCAGGAGCGCCACCGACGGAGAAGTTGTCTCCGGAAGACCTCGTGAAGAAGGGGAAGCAGGGTAAGGGGAAGTAAGCGTCGCCGTCGAGTCGACGCTGCGGTTGTCTCTGGATTTCTCTCGTTGAGTGTAACGAACCCGCCATCTCAACCGATGGTCGGATGCGGCGCCGGAAAATGGGCGAGCGCCGATCCACACGTGGCTTTTTTCCCGTGATATAAGCCTCAGGTGGGTAGTTGCGTGGTTTTCTTCGTGTTTGCGGGAGGATAGACCGCAGATGGATACGCGTACTTTGCTTCGAGAACGCCTTCGTAGGTCCCGTGATTGGGCCGCGGCAATCGATGAGCTCGAGAAAGAATTGGAAGCGTCGGGCTCGAAGCCCGAGCAGTCCGAACGGCTATTCGAGCTAGCCGCCCTCGTCGAGGATGTGATTCCCGAGCGCGAACGTGCGCTGGGTCTCTATCAGCGCGCGTGGAAGCTCCATCCCGACAACCTCAAGGCGCTCTCCCGAGCGCGCGAGGTGTATGGCGAGATCGGTCGCTTCGAGATGGTCGCGAAGCTCGGCGAGATGGAGCTCCGGAGCCCGTTCGCGCACACCGACCTCGCGCAGATCGTCGGTGAGGCGATGCTCGACAGCGGGCAGAAGGACAAGGCGCTGCCGGTCCTCCAGCGCGCGCTCGAGAGGACGCCGGACTCGATCCGCGTCAAGGACGCGCTCGCAGCCTTGAGCTACGAGCCCGAGTTCTGGACCGACGAGGTCGAGCGGCTCTCGGACGAGGCCGATCGGTTCGACGAGGCCACGGCCGTACGAATGCTGATCCGCGCGGCTCGCATCCTGCGCATCGAAGCGCCGGAGGACGAGCGGCTCGAAGAGGTGCTCAAGCGCGTGCTCGCGAAGGACATCGAGGAGCCTTCGACGAACTTCATCTACGAGACCGTGCTCGCCACGGCCCAGCGCTGGGAAGAGCTCGAGGCGCACCATCGCCTCCGCGCGGACCGCGCTCCCGACTACGGCCGGAAGGCCGAGGCGCTTCGGATCTTCGCCCTCGAGTGGGTGCAGCGATTCAAGGACCGCGATCGTGGCGCGAAGTTCTTCGATGCGGCCATCAGGGCCACCTCGTCGAATGGCGCCTCGCCGATGAAGTCGATGGTCGCGGCGTTCACGCTGATGCACCAGGTCCAGGGCGATCGCGGCGAGTGGAAAGAGCTGCTCGACATCGCCGAGACGGTGGTTGATCGCATCAGCGGTGAGGACAAGCTCTACATCGCCGTCCAGGCGGGCCACATCGCATTCGACAAGCTCAACGACATCGCGCGGGCTCGGAAGTTCTTCGCGATCGCCGCGGGGATCGAGCCCCAGAACCCCAACGTGCAGGACTTCGTCGCGGCCGTCGGGCTCGACGAGCCCGGGCAGACCGCGGCGGGCTCGATGCCCGGCATGCAGGCCGCCACGGATGAATCCGCCGATGACGCGAGTGACGCGAAGGACGACAAGTCCGAGCGCAAGCTGACCAAGGCCGAGCGCAAGGCGCAGGCGAAGGCCGATCGCGAAGCCGAGGCCAAGGCGAAGGAGCAGGCCGACGCAGCCAGTGCAGCCAAGCCTGTGGAAGCCGCCCAGCCCGAAGCCACGCCCACGCCCACGCCCACGCCCACGCCCACGCCCACGCCCGCCGCAGAAGCCGCCCCGCCGCGTGCGAAGACGCCGACGACGCAGCCGAGCGTGCCTGCCAACCTCGCCGACGCGATGACGGCGGCGGCTGCCGCCGAAACCGGAGCCGACAAGGGGGTCGCGGCGTGGAAGGACGTCGTCGCGAAGAACCCGACCGAACGTGCGCCTCGCCGGGAGCTCGCGCGCGTGCTGCGCGCCAACCAGTCGTGGGCCCAGCTCGCCGACGCGCTGAAGGACGAAGAGGCCAAGGCCGCGCCGTCCGGATCCGACAAGGCCAGCGTGCTGCTCGAGCTCGCCGATGCCTACGGCAAGCTCAACAACGACAACCAGGTCATCGCCGCGCTGACCAGCGCGATGCAGCATGATCCGACGCGGCTCGAGGTCTACGATCGACTCGCAGCGCTCTACGAGGCAAAGAAGCGCTGGCCGGATCTCGTGAAGGTCCTGTCGGAGAAGGCCGATCGCACCGAGGGCAGCGAAGGCAAGGTCGAGATCTATCTCGTCGTCGCGAACCTCTATCTCGAGCGGTTCTCGAATCAGGCCGAGGCGATCAAGGCGTTCGAGCACGTGCTCGAGCTCGACGCCAACAACCAGCAGGCGGTCGACCACCTGCTCGCGGTCTACGAGAAGCGTCGTGATTGGGAGAAGCTGATCAAGCTCAAAGAGGCCGAGGTCGATCGCGCTCCTGAAGTCGAGCGCGGCGCCAAGGTCATCGAGGTCGCCAAGATGGCGGCCACGAAGGTCAAGAAGCCCGAGATCACGACGTACTGGTGGGAGAAGGTCCTGCAGTACGAGCCGACCCACGAGGAAGCCCTCGCCGAGCTGGGCAAGCTCTACGAGCGCAACAAGGAATGGGACAAGCTCGCCGACATCGCACGCCGTCAGGCGGACGCCGCGTCGGATGACAAGGTCCGCGCCGATGCGCTCCAGCGCCTCGGCCTGCTCTACACCGAGAAGGTCGAGGACAGCGCCAAGGCGATCGACGCATGGCAGCGCTTGCTCGCGATCGACGAGAACAACCGCCGCGCCCAGGACGCCCTCAAGAAGCTCTACGTCACCGAGGGCCGGTGGGACGATCTCGAGGAGTTCTATCGCTCGCGCAGCAAGATCGACGAGTACATCCGCGTGCTCGAGCGCGAGGTCGAAGCCGGCAGCGAGCAGTACCGGCTCTCGCTCGCGATGAAGATCGCGGTGCTCTATCGCGATGAGCTGCAGAAGCCCGATCGCGCGATGCGTGCCTTCGAGAAGGTGCTCACCCTCGACGAGGCCAACCTCGATGCAGCCGAGGCGCTGATCCCGCTCTACGAGGCGGGACGTGACCCGAAGGCGCTCGTGCGCGTGCTCGAGATCCAGCTCCGAGCCACCGACGATCGCAAGACCCGTCAGGAACGGATGCAGCGGCTCGCGCAGTACAGCGAGGACAAGCTGCGCGACAAGGGCGCGGCGTTCGGCTGGTGGATCAAGGCGATCGCCGAAGATCACGAGGCGGACTGGCTCCGCACGGAGGCCGAGCGACTCGCACAGGAAACTGGCGCGTGGAACCAGCTCGTCGACGCTTACACGGCGGCGCTGCCGAAGTTCGACCACAAGAACGAATCGTTGCCGCTGATGCTCGTGATGGCGCGCGTCATCGAGAAGGAGCAGGGCGACATCGATCGCGCGCTCGAGATGAACCGGTCGATCCTCGAGATCGATGAGGGCAACGAGCAGGCGCTCGATGCGCTCGAGCGGCTCTACCTGGGCAAGCAGCGCTACGAGGAGCTGCTCGGGATCTACAAGAAGAAGCTCGAGCTGTCGAACGACGCCGACGAGCGGATCGCGATCCAGTCCAAGATCGGTCAGCTCTACGAGGACGAGGTCAAGGACGACCAGAAGGCGATCGGCGCCTACCAGGCGATCCTGGAGGCTGCCGGCGACGAGCCGTCCGCGCTCCGCAGCCTCGACCGGATCTACCTGCGCAACTCGCAGTGGAAGGATCTGGCGGATGTGATCGGCCGCCAGCTGATGATCATCGGCCCCGAGGACGACAAGCTCGCCCATGTCGAGCTCAAGTTCCGGCTCGGTCAGGTCAAGGAGCAGCACCTCGAAGACCAACCCGGTGCGATCGATGCATACCGGGACATCCTCGAGATCATGCCGTCGCACGAGCGCGCGCGCGCTGCGCTCGAGGTGCATCTGCGCTCTGATGACAAGCACAAGCTCGAGGTCGCTGGCATCCTCGAGCCGGTCTACGAGCAGCTGAACGAGTGGGCACCGCTCGTCGGCGTCCACGAGATCCAGCTCGCTGACGAGCAGGACGCGCTCCGCAAGACGTCCCTGCTGCTCCGGATCGGCGAGCTGCAGCGCACCAAGCTGCTCGACGCCGAGAAGGCGTTCGATGCCTATGCCCGTGCGTTCAGGGGGGATCCGTCCACCGAGGCCGCGAAGGACCAACTCGAGGCGATCTCGCCGCTGATCGACGATGGCTGGGCCAAGCTGGTCAAGCTCTACGAAGACGGGCTGGGCGCCAAAGATCTCGACCAGCGACTCGCGCACGAGCTCGCGACGAAGGTCGCGCAGTCCTACGAGAACCGACTCAACAAGAGCGACAAGGCGGTCGAGTACTACCGCAAGGCGCTTGCGATCGAGCCCGACGACCTCGCGGCGCTCGCGGCGCTCGAGGCGATGTTCACGCGCGACGAGCGGTACCCCGAGTTGCTCGAGGTCTACCGCCGGCGAGTCGACATCGCGAACGATGCCGACGAGCGGCTCGACTTCCTGTTCCGCATCGCCTCGCTCCACGAGGAGATGCTGAACAACCAGGACGAGGCGATCGCGACCTTCACCGAGATCCTCGGTCAGGCGCCCGACGATCTGAAGGCGCTGCGCGCGCTCGACCGGCTCTTCGTCCAGCGTGGATCGTGGCGTGACCTCGGCGACAACATCAGTCGCCAGCTCCAGCTGGTCGAGAACAAGCACGAGCAGGTCGCGTTGCTGGTTCGCCTCGCGCAGCTGCGCGAGACCCACCTCAACGAGCTCGGCGCTGCGGTCGAGACGTACCGTCAGGTCCTCGAGCTAGAGGACGGCAATCGCGAGTCGGTCGCGGCGCTCGAGAAGTTGATCGGCAATCCAGAGCACGAGCTCACGATCGCGAACATCCTCGAGCCGATCTACAAGAGCCGCGGCGACTGGAGCAAGCAGGTCGGCGTGTACGAGATCATGGCGAAGCACGCCTTTGATCCCGTCCGCAAGATCGAGCTGCTCCATCAGATCTCCGAGCTCCAGGAGATCGGTGGCGACAACGCCGATTCCGCGTTCGCGACGTTCGCGCGCGCACTGCGGGAGGATCCGCGCAACGAGACCACGCACGCGCAGCTCGATCGACTGTCGCGAGGACTCGACAAGTGGGCCGACGCGGCGACGCTCTACGATCAGGTCGCGAGCGAGGCTTCCGAAGACGACCTCAAGGTCGCGCTGCTGTTCCGTCGCGCCGTGATCCAGGAGCACGAGCTCCGCGACGACAAAGCCGCGGTCGAGACTTACGAGCGGATCTTGGCCGCCTCGCCCGGGACGATCGAGGCAGCGACCGCGATCCAGACGATCCACGAGCGCACGGGCGACTGGCCCAAGCTCGTCGACGCCCTGAAGCGCAAGTCCGAGATCCTGCCGAACCTCGACGACCGCAAGGCGTTGCTGTATCGCTCCGCGCAGATCGAGGAAGAGGTCCTCAGCAACGCGGATGCCGCGATCGCGACGTTCCGCCAGGTGCTGGCGATCGACGACGTCGACCTGGTCGCGATGGATGCGCTCGAGCGCCTCTACGTCCGCCTCGCGCGGTGGGAGCCGCTCAAGGACGTCTACGCGAAGAAGGCCGATCTCGCCGAGGATCCGTCGGACAAGAAGCGGATGTTGTACGTGCTCGCGCAGGTCTACGATCGCGAGCTCGGTGATGTTGGTAAGTCGATCGAGACCTACCAGGCGATCCTCGATCTCGACGCCGACGAGCTACCGGCGATCCAGTCCCTCGATCGGCTGTTCGGCCAGGCCGAGCGCTGGTACGACCTGCTCGGAAACCTCGAGCGCCAGATCGAGCTGTCCGAGACCACCGGCGAGACCGTCGCGCTCAAGTACCGTGTCGGCCACCTCTGGCAGATCCGGCTTGGTGACGTCGCGCGTGCCATCGAGAGCTATCGCGAGGCGCTCGACCTGGATCCGTCGCATTCCGAGACCTTGCACGCGCTCGACGGGCTCGTTCACGGCAAGACCGAGCCGGTCATGGCCGCACGCGTGCTCGAGCCGATCTACGAGCACTCGGGCGAGTACGCCAGGCTCGTCGATGTGCTCGAGGTGATGGTCTCGCACAACGACGATCCGCTCGCGCGGGTCGATCTGTTGCACCGCATCGCGACCTACCACGAGCAGATGATCGGCAACGCCACTGCCGCGTTCGACGCCTACGCGCGCGCGCTGCGGGACGACTCAGGGAACCCGCTCACGCTCGGTCACATCGAGCGGCTCGCCGAGATCACGAACGCCTTCGAGACCCTGGCCACGCTCTACCAGACCGAGAGCGCGAAGTCGCTCGACGTCCCGCGCCAGGTCGATCTGCTGTCGCGGCTCGCTCGCGTCTACGAGCAGGAGCTCGCCAACGTCGACAAGGCGATCTCGACCTATCGCCGGATCCTCGAGGTCGAGTTCGACAACAAGCCGGCCGTGCTCGCGCTCGATCGGCTGTACTCCGCGACCGCTGCATGGCCGGAGCTCGCGGAGATCCTGCGGCGCGAGATCCAGCTCGTCGATGGGTCGTCTGATCCCGGCGCGATCTCGATGCTGCAGTTCCGCCTGGGGCAGACCCTGCAGAACC